>MDSY01076564.1_pt1 | contig 14007 bp, 10 predicted proteins | sample 811131 | NCBI WGS metagenome assembly MDSY01 (sample SAMN05326643, study PRJNA326480) | marine metagenome | isolation source: seawater | place: Atlantic Ocean: South West | collected 2010 | reverse complement strand
TGTTTTCCTCCCCCCTGCATCGGCTCGCCCGAGCGCGCGCTCGCCCGCCATGACGCTCGCTCGGCACCTGCTCACAACCAGCCAAAAGCCGGGCGTCTGCCTAGTCATCGGTGCCGGTGCAGGCATTGGCGCTCACGTGGCACGCCGCTTCGCGCTGTCCGGTGTGACGGCCGTTCTCTGCCGGCGCTCTAATCAGGAGGGCCTAGATGCTGCGGTGCGCGCCATCGAAGACGAGGGTGGGCATGCTAAGGGCTACCTGCTTAACGCCATAACGCCTGGCTCTATCGAGGCCATCGTTGAGGAGGTCGAAGCTTCGCTGGGCGCCATCGAAGTATGCCCTGCACGCTGCAGCGCCCGCTGCAGCTGCGCTACCGCCCTGCATCCCTCTGCTCCCGTCATCGCTCCATCTGCTACTCACGCGTTCGCGTCCATGACTCTGCAGGTGGCTGTCTACAACCTGGGCGCGCAGATAGGTAACTTGCCTCTCGAGTCCACCTCCAGCAAGGCCTTTGAGATGGGCTGGAGGCTGGGCTGCGAGGGCTTGTTCCGCCTCGCCAAGTCGGTGACGCCCCGCATGGTCGAGCGCGGCCGCGGCTCGCTGCTCGTCACCTCGGCGACGGCCGCCGTGCGCGGCAACCTGGGCCAGCACTCGCATGCGGCGGCCATGGGCGGGCGGCGGATGCTCTGCCAGAGCCTCGCACATGAACTGGGTCCGAGCGGCGTGCACGTGTGCCACTTCATCGTCGACGGCGCGGTCGACGCGCCCGACACGCTTGGGCGCATGCTTGGGGCCGAGCGCTTCGCGCGGCTGCGTACCGAGCTCGGTGAGGCCGGGCGGCTGCTGCAGCCTGAACACATAGCCGAGAGCTACTTCCACGTCGCCAGCCAGCACCGCTCGGTGTGGACTAACGAAATGGACCTGCGACCTCATGGCGAGACGCCGTGGTACAACTCCCAATCAAAGCTTTGATACGAGGTCCCGTCGGTACGGTGGAACCGTGCACGCGCGGTGTTTCGTGTTTGTGTGGCTTCTCTGTTCTGTCGTCTGTGTAAAGTATACGGGGTAGTGTGCGATATAAAGCCGTATAAAGTACACACAATATACACATTACACACGACACACCTCGCACCTCACACGCTCTATGCTTGTAAGCTCCTCCGTCGACCGTCCTCGGCATCTCTCGGGTGGCGCCGTTCGCACGGATAATATCCCATATATATGTGCAATAACTAAGTAACTTGGAGAATAAAACGGAGAATATTCTCACGTCTCTCCTTGACCTTGTATACCTTGTGACCGACATTTTATCTCATCTTGAACATTGTGAGTCGCCTGTGTGCGCGTGTCTCGACTGTCGTCGAGCCGCGAGAGCTGTGTCCTCTAGACGAGAGACACAGGGGGTGTGTGTGAGTCCCGGAGAGGGAGACCTCAGACCTGTCACCTCACAGGTGAGACCGTTGGGGTTCTGACGAGTCACGAGAGAGTCCGTTGAGAGCTCTTGTGTCGGTTCAGTGTTATAAATTGATAGTGTTTTGAGACTCGAGTTTTCCCTTTCTGCTATCGAGAAAAAAGTACAATCCCTTTCTGCTTTGTACACACCTCTAAGAGCTTCCCCTATTGCCTGTAGCTGTTGCCCTTCCCTTCCCGGAGGGCTTTGCCGTTGTCGGGCTGGTCGAGGAAATCGTCGCACTTGCTCGAGTCGACCTCGCACGGGTCGAACTTTGCGAAGGTCTTCTCGATCCCGGCGCTCCGATAGGTTGCCTTGACGCCGGCGAAGCGGAAAGGGCGCGGCGAGCGGGACTGCACCACCACGGTAAAGGTGACCTGCTTCTTCTTTCCCTTGGGGAAGTCCGTCAGCAGGGCCGCCATCGGAGTCTTCTGCGTCGGGTCCAGGGCTGTCGATAGGACCGAGAAGCCCTGCGCGTCGTACATCTGCCCGAAGACCTCCGCCGCCTCCACCTTCTTCTTCCGGCCCTGGTTCAGCGCGGTCGCCGTGATCTCAAGGCAGGTCCAGGGGCCCTCCTTCTCCGGAACGAAAAAGTTGGGCGGGCATTTGTCGAGCTCCTTGTAGGACAGGTCTGTCATGAGAATCTCGACGCCATCGCCCAAGACGGAGGGCCCCATGTCAGATCGCAGCGCGCCGGTCCCGCCGAAGCCAGGGCGCTCGTCAAACACGTCAGCAATCGCAGCCTCTGGTGAGGTGGACAAGAGTGGAAGCATCGCAGCAGCCGAAGCGCCCTGCAGCATAGCCCGCCGCGTTACGACGCGTCCGGTGTCGCTGGAGGGCAGCAGCAGCGCGGTGCAGAACGCAGCGAAAGGGAACATGCCTGAGAGCTAACTGGTACCGAACGTGAGGCAGGGTGCCGACGCCGTCGCGGTGCGGGCACTTTCTTGTCCTGCGAAGCAGATCTGGAGAAGTTGCGGGGGGATATTGTTTCCCGGAACATTAACCGCTGCTCACGTAGACAAGATAAGATAGGGTGTGATGGCCCAGCACTGTGTAGAGTCGCAAGTCGTGTATATTAGCACGTGAAACCCAATCATCTTATCTTATCTTATCGTCCTCTACACGGTAACGCGACCGACGAAACAGCTCCCTCGTGCACCGCACCCCTCCCTCCACGCCCTCACCTCCCAAGCCCCGGCTAGCTCATACTGTACCACAGCAAACTCCCTGAGCACAGGCCGATGACCGCGCCAAGCACTAGCTTGTCCCGCTTCTTTCGCCGCGCGAGGTAGCCGATCATCGCGTTGATCTGAGGCGACGCGGCGGCGATTTCCGTCAGCTTGGAGCCGATGCCGCCGAAGGTAGACCTCTGCTCGTTGAGCGCGCCGAGCTGCGCAGTGGCCTGGCCGACGAGGTCGTCGGTCATCCGGTTGGTGTTCTGCAGCGCGTTGCGCTCCCGCAGCAAGACGTCCTGCCCCGAGCCGGCGGACTTCCGAGCGTCACGGATGTCCTGCTGCACCGACGAGAGCAGCTGGTCACGCTCGTCCGAGACCTTCAGGTTTGCCCTCGTCTTGTTGAACTCCTGCGTGAAGTCATGTAGGATCTCGCGGTGCCGCTGCAGCACGTGCATCGAGGCTGCGAGGCCGCCTCCCTCGCCCATCCCGCGGCTCATTTTGTCGTTGACCTCGCCCAACTGCGAGAGCAGCTGCTCGATGTCGCGCTGTAGCAGGGCTGGCGTCTCCCGACCGCTGGACGCACTCGTGCCACTGCTGCCTGTGTCCAGCCTGCTGTACTGCACGAGCTTCGCGTCGAGCTGGTTCTCGATTGAGCGCGCCTGCTTTCTGAGCTCGGCCATCGGCTGTCCGGCCACTGCTGGTGTTCGCCAAAGGTGGCCTGCTACTGGCTGCGCGCCTGTTCCGGGCTTGCACCCCTCGCGCAACACGGCTAAGCCCACCCACAGCTGAGTGGCAGGCGTTCTCCACACCCCTCACCGAAGCCTTCTTTAGTCGAGTTCCGAGGGCCATTCCGAGCGCCATTCATACATTTGTCGTGTTTGGCGCGGTGCGGGGTTTTGGCCGCCAACTCATTTTGGCCGCCGCCGCCGCCTCCGTCATTGGGTAGGCTCGACTCCGCGGCCATTGATTGATAGCCTCGCCGATGGAGGCGGAGAGAGAGGAGGCACCTCCCGAGGAGGCGGAGGGGGCCGCCCGGGTCGGCCCTTTGGCGGCTCTTCGCGGCTGCTTCCCGCTGGGGAAGGCCAAGAAGCCTCAGTACGGCCAGGTGCAGGCGGACGGCGAAAGCAGCATCCTTGACGCTGAACCGGGGAAGAGGCAGACCTCTTTCGCCGAGAAGTTGCTGGTCATGGCGGGACAGAAGCGCGTTTTAGGGAGGGGCGGCAAAGATGACGAGCCGCTCCTCTTTGCCCTGACGTGGGCGCAGCCGCAGCGCTTCGGCACGCCGCCGTCTCCGCGGAACGGGCACTCGATGACGCTCATCGGGATGCACCTGTACGTCTTCGGCGGCGGCGACGAGAACCTCTCCTTCAACGACGTGCACACCCTGCACGTGGGCAATATGGCCTGGGACAAGCCGCTCCTCCACGGCACCATGCCTTCCCCGCGCTCGCGGCACTCGGCGACGGCGCTGGGCAACAACATGGTGGTGTTTGGTGGCGTGGGTGGCGGCAACGACCTACACATTTTGGAGGCGCGCCGCCGCGCTCGCGCGCCCACACACTCGCACCCACAACGGCACCCACGCCACACCCACGCCGCACCCACGCCACACCCACGCCGCACCCATGCCGCACCCATGCCGCACCCATACCGCACCCATGCCGTATCCACGTGCCACCTCCTCACCCGTACGTCAGACGGATACGCTGACATGGTACGTGCCCAAGGTCGGAGGCGAGCCCCCGCTACCGCGCTTCGGGCACACGTGCAACCTGGTCGAGTCCAAGGTAAGTGTAAGTGTAAATGTAAGTGTACTTTGTACTTAGTTACGATGCCACACTTACCATGCCACGTGGTCACGTCCAAGTTCGACCGGTCGCGCACGCTCTAAAGCTAACCCTAAACCCTAACCCTAACCCTAACAACAACCCTAACCCTAACCCTAACCCTAACCCTAACCCTAACCCGAACTAGGTGGACCAGTCGCGCAAGCTCTACATCTTCGGCGGGCACGACGGGCGGCGCTCCCTGGCCGACCTCCACATCTTCGACACGGAGAGCATGAACTGGTCCAAGGCGGCGGTGAGCGGCAGGCCGCCCGTCGCGGGCTCGCGCCACACGACTACGCTGGCGGGCGAGCGGCTCTACGTGCTGGGCGCGAGTGACAGCGGCACTTTCAGGGACGCGCACTCCTTGGACATCGAGACGTTGAGCTGGTCGCCCGTCGAGGCGGGGGGGCAGCCGCCGATCGCGCGCTCGCGGCACACCTCGACGCTGGTCGGGCGCAACCTCGTGGTCTTCGGAGGCGTGGGCGGCGGCAGGCCGCTCAACGACCTCTACGTGATGCACGCGGGCTCGCTCTTCTGGACGGAGCCGCCCGTCAACGGCGTCGCTCCGACGCAGCGGGTAGGGCACACGGCGACACTCGTGGGCACCAAGGTCTTCATCTTTGGCGGCCACGACGGCAAGGTCTGCCTCAACGACGTGCACATCCTGGTGACGATGAACTGGCGGGCCGTCAACACCAAGGGCGGCCGTCCCACGCCGCGCGTCAGCTGCACGATGAACACGGTGGGCGGCAAGCTCTTCTTGCTGGGTGGCGGCGCGGGCGAGAAGGCCTTCAACGACGTGCGCGTGCTGGACCTGGAGGCAGCCGTGTGGACAGTGCCCACGGTGAGCGGCACGCCGCCCGCGGCGCTGGTGGGCCACACAAGTACCCTCATCGGCACGGAGCTCTTCGTCTTCGGCGGCAGCGACGGCAAGCACGACGGCAACGAGCTGCACATGTTCGACACGGACACCCTCTCATGGTCGCTGCCGTCGCTCGAGGGACGACCACCGATGGCGCGCGTGGGTCACTCGGGCAGCGCTGTGGGCACCACCAAGATTTACTACTTCGGCGGCTACGGCGTGCGCCTCGGCTATGTGAGCGACACGCATGTGCTCGACACGGCGCTCCTCTCGTGGACCAAGCCGTACATTAACGGCACGCCGCCGCCCGCGCGCATCGGCCACGCATCGGTCGTCATCGGCACGAAGCTCTACGTGCTCTCCGGTGCTAACGCGGGCCACGTGCTACAAGACATGCACGTTCTCGACACCACCTCCATGTCTTGGATCGAGCCGCCGACCGGCGGCCTTGCACCGGGCCCGCTCTTCGGACACACGGCGCAGCCCGTCGGCAGGCACCGTCCGCTGCGTGCCAACCCCTGCGCACGGCGTCACTGAGTGCCACCCACCCCACCCTCTGGCGGCAGGTGCATCTTCGTTTTTGGGGGCTGCTCAGCTATTGCCAGGCACGGCGGGCGCATGTCGTCAGGGCTGGGGCGCATCCCGACCAACAACAAGATCTACGTGCTGGACGCCGACACGCTCTCGTGGTCCAAGCCCAACGTGGCGGGGGTGACGCCCTTCCCTCGCTACCGCCACGCCTCCGCCATCGCCGGCTCGCAGATGTACTCCTTCGGCGGCTTCGGCGGCGGCGCTGATCTCTACGCCCTCGACACGGGCATCATGGACGAGAACAAAAACGACCGCGACCTGAGCAGGCGGCGGCGGCGCGGCGGCGGCGCGGGGGGGGGCGGCAGCGACCAGGGCAACGAGCTCATCTCGTGGCTGGAGGGGCTCGGCTTGGGCAAGTACACGCGCGTCTTCATTCGGCAGGAGCTCGACTTCGACACGCTGGTGCGCGGCTGCGGAAAGGGCTGTAGCAGGGGGGTGCAGCAGGGGGTGCAGCAAGGGGGCTGGACTTCGACACACTGACGCCCCTTGGCCTTCGCCCCTCACCCCTTCACCCCTAGGCGCCACCTCTCGCCCCCTGACCCCTCACCACCCTCACCCCTCACACCCTCACACCCTCACACCCTCAAAACCTCACATCCTCACGCCCTCACACCCTCACACCCTCACACCCTCACCCTCACACCCTCACACACCCTCACCTCAACCCCCTCACCGCCTCACCCCCCTCCCCACCCCTCACCCCCTCATCCCTCACCCACCCCACCACCAGGTCGAGCTCACTCCCGCCGACCTGCGCGAGATGGGCATCACCGCGCTCGGGCCGCGCAAGAAGCTCGCGGCGGCCATCGCCTCGATGCGCGGCGTGGGCACGGGCAAGTACTCGACCGCGGACCTCTACCAAGGGCGGTACAAGCTCGCGGAGACTAACCATAACCCTGACCCTGACCCCAACCTCAACCCCAACCCGAATTCTCACCAGGTACAAGCTCGAGGAGAGCGCCTCTATGGGCGGGCTCAATCTGGTCAAGCTCGCTCTCGACATGAAGACGGAGCGACGCGTCGCACTCAAGTTCATGGGAGTCAAGGAGGACTTCGTGCGCGAAGTCTCCTTCCTCAAGCAGCTTCGCTCCGAGTACGTCGTCGAGCTCATCGACTACTATGAGGACCCTCACGATAAGCAGCACTGCGTGGTGCTCGAGTACGGCTCGCTCTCGCTCGCCGACTACCTCAAGAAGGGCACGCTGCAGCGCAATGAGCGCAAGTTCGTCGTCGACCGGCTGGCGCACATCGTGCAGCACCTGCACGCCAACAACGTCGCGCACTGCGACATCAAACGAACCCTAACCCCACCCTCAACCCAACCCTGACCCCGACGTCGACCCTAATCCTTAACCTTACCCTAGCCCTAAAGCCCTAGCCCTGGCCCTAACTAGGTCGTGCATTGCGACATCAAGCCGCACAACTTCGTGCTCTTCGGTCTGCGCTGGAAGGTCATAGACCTTGAGAGCGCGCGGCAGGCGGGCGAGCCAGTCTCGATGAAGGTGCGCCTCCTCCTGAGCTACAGCCCCTTAATCCTACCACTGTCTCCTCCACCCCGCCACTGCCCCTCATCCCGACCACTGCCCCTCACCCCACCACAGCCCCTCACCCCGCTCTCCTCCCCCCCTCTACAAAGGTCTCGCCGAGCTACTGCTCGCCCGAGCTCGCGCGCGCCGTGCTAGGCAAGCAGGCCGACCGCATGCGCGCAGCGTGCACACTCGACATGTGGAGCTTCGGGCTTGTCTTCTTCGAGCTCTTCGCGCGTCAGCCCTACTTCGCCGACAAGCCGGACACGATGCAGCAGCTAGCGAGCTACGCCGAGCTCGAGGTGCCCAAAGACATTGTCGATGACATCCAGGCGCGCCACGTGCTCAAGAAGCTCCTCGTCAAGAACCACGTGGAGCGCGCAAACATCCAGGCGGTGCTCAAGCACGCTTATCTGTGCGGCGGCATGGACACCATCCAGAAGGCCTCGTCCTTTGGCTACCTGCAGCAGACGCAGGAGCAGCTCCAAACGATGCTCACGGACTTGTCATCACATGTGAAGTCTGGCTAGAAAAACAAAACCGTCTAATAGCGATGGATGATCCATCTATGGTCCTTTAATACCCCCCCCCGCGCGGTAAAGTAACAGGTAAATCGTTTTGGTGGTATCGTTCTCCCTGAGGGCCGGTAAGCACCCGGGGCGCGGGGCTCGCCAGAGCGGCGATGGTCGCAGAGGCTGCGGAAGAGGATCGGGCGAAGCGGCCCGAGCCGCTCGAAGTGGAGGGCAGCAGCGGCAGGGGTAACAGCTTGGGCGGCGAATTCTCTTTCAGAAGGACCCTCTCATCGACGTTTCAGAACAGCCCTACGCAAACCCTCAAAAGGGCCTTATCGAGGAACTTGACCCGCAGTCCGACTCAAATGAAAGCGCGGTTTCAGTCAGCTGAAGAACAGCAACGGTCGATCCGCGATTTTGTCGAGATGCGCGAAAAGGAGAAGAAGCGCACGGCGCGGATGCTGATCGACCCTCGGACCTCCGCGTTCGTGGGCAGGTGGGACGTAGTGACCGCCCTCGCCCTGCTGTTTACGGCCACCTTCACGCCGTTCGAGATCTCCTTTCTCGACACGACGGAGGTGCTTTCTCTCCGATTCTTTCTGAATCGGGGTATCGACGCGATCTTCACGTTTGATTTAGTCATGCAGTTCTTCGTGATGTTCCCCAAGCAAAAGTCCGTCGTCGAGTCGGTGTTCTGGGTTGCCGACCTCAATACCATCAGGCTCAACTATCTGAAGGGCTGGTTTGCGCTCGACCTGATTTCTATACTTCCCTTCTGGATCTTCGACTACGCCTCGAAGTGCAGCGGCGACCTCGAGTCGACCAACCTGCTGCGCCTCGTGCGGCTGATGCGCTGCATCAAGATGATTCGGCTCGTGCGCGCTTCTCGCCTCGTCAAGAGGTGGCAGACTAAAGTACCGATGTCGCACGCAACGTTGTCCATGACTAAGTGCCTGATTGCCATCACCTTCTTCGGGCACTGGTTCGCATGCGTGTGGACTTTGCAGACGAGCTTTGCGCTTTCAAAGCTTGACACCTGGCTCCACCAGCTGGGCTCCCACCAGTGGTGCTTGCCGACCCCTGGATTCGACAGCACGGCCCCTCCAGATGGTTGTGGAGATGCGACGCCCGGGATCGTCTACATTGACGGCGGCGTGTGTGAGGGCCCAGGCGCGATATACGCGTCCTCCATGTACCTCGCCATCGTCACGATCACCTCGGTGGGTTACGGTGACATCACCGCGACCAATGTGTCGGAGACGGTGGTACTCACAGTTCTCATGATGCTGTCTGCCCTCATGTGGGGACTCGTCATCGGTACCTTCTCGGGCATTTTCTCGACTATGAATCCTTCCGAGACGGCGTTCCGCAACGTCATGGACGAGCTGAACCACTTCATGAGAAACTACGGCTTCGAGCACGACACGCAGCGCAGGGTGCGAGAGTACTTTTACCAGTCCCGCCATCTGCAGGCGGCCAAGAGCCACACGGCGCTGCTTGAGATGATGAGCCCCAAGCTGCAGGGGGAAGTCACGCTGCTTTGCAACAAGAATTGGATAAAAAAAGTCTGGTTCTTTCGGGGGTGCGAAGATGACTTCTTGATCCAGGTGGCGCTCAGCATGACCCCCGCTGTGTACGTTCCAGACGAGACGGTGCCGCCTGGTAACTTGTACGTCCTCCACTCTGGGATGGTGCTATATGGCGGCCGCGTGGTGGCGGCGGGCCAGTCGTGGGGTGATGACATGCTGATCACCCGGATAGACCTACAGTCGCGCTTCTCGGCGCTGGCGCTGAGCTACACAAACGTCTTCAAGATATCTTGCTCTAACCTACAGCGCATCGCTGCGCCGTTCCCGAATGTGACTAAGCGGCTGCGCTTCTCCGCCGCGCGCCTCGCGCTCCGCCGCGCGTTCATCTTGCTCGCGAATGCCAAGAAGGCAGCGGCAGAGGCAGCGGCAGGTTCCAGGGCAGGCAACAGCAGCAAACAGCAAATGCTTCGAAAATCCTCGCCTGGGAGCCGCAACGACACGCACGATCTCCGCAGCTCAAACCCGGACAAGTATCCTCGCACCGCAAGCCCATCCGACTTCGTCGATGCGCGTGTGACGAAAGTGGAGGATCGGCTGGAGAGCATGGATGCCAAACTAGACAAGGTCCAGGCGCAGCTCGCGCTGCTTGTGCAGGCCCTTGCACCGTCGTCACCGACCGTGAATGTGCCTATGGTTACTGCCACTGTTGCTCATAGCCCTGCGAAGCAGACCCAAAAGAGCAGTGTTTGACACCATTTGTGCCGCTATTTGTAAAGTATTAATGTATCTCTCTCGCATGATTTTTTAGTTGATCCATTGAACTAAACTCTAAAGGGGGTGCCCGTGGCGTGGGACACAGAGAGGTGTCCTCAGTTTTACGGACTACGTAGACTTTACCGGTATCAACTCCACTGGGAATCAAGCTACACGATGCAAGTGGGGTGAGACGTGAGACTTTGTCTTTGAAGGGGGGATCTGGGATCTGGGACCGCTCAAAATTCAAAAAAATTGTGATCCCGGTACCACGCGCGGCCTATGGGTAGGCTAGGGACCCCCACGGTTTTTTTTTCAGGGATCGGTCGGGGATGCGGTACACACTGCGTATCAATTTAAAGTAATCAAACACTGCAGTCTGCGCGCACTCGGCACTGCGCTGCGCGATTCCTCCCAGTGTCTACTTAAAGTACTGCATCTCCAAAGCGTATGGCATTTTATAATCCCTTAGCTAGGCCGCGGCGTGCGAGTAGATGTATAGAATGGTCACCACCAACCACTCCGACTTGGCATGGCCCTCGTCGGAGCGGAGCGCCACCCAGTCCACTGCGCCGCGCCGCCCGTCCGCGTCGCAAGCGGCAAGCAGCCAGTCGGTGCACTCCTCGAGTTGACCAAGCGCCAGCCGCAGCCGCGCCGCTGCTGCGCCGCCGCCCGCCGCTGCCCCACCTGCCGCTGCGCTGCCCGCCGCCGCGCCCGCCGCCGCCCCAGGGGCCGCCGCGTAAAAGGTGTAGACCTGCGCCCACTTGCACACCCGCAGCGCGCGCAGAAGGGTCGGCACGAGCGCGGCGAGCGACGGCGGCGCCAGCGGCCCGCCGCGTTGCGAGGCAGCCGTAGGGGCGGCGGCGCCAGCGGCGGGACTACCGGCAGGCCCGGCGGCAGGGTGTGGGGGGTGGTGGTCGTCGTCATCGTGGGGCAATGGTGACTGCGGGCGAGGGGCCTCGGAGAGGGCATCGTACTGCTCTTGCCGCAGGAGCGCCGCGTCCAGAGCGCTCGCAAATGATCCGTCGAGGAGGCGCAGCTCCTCCTGCTCAATTGCAAAGGGACAGCCTGGTGAAGTGGGGTAACCGCCCGGATGCATTGGGATTGCAGCCAGGAGACATGGTGCTGCAGCCTGGGTTTGAAGCGCCGCTGCTCCTGCTGGTACTTCCACGTGGAGACGGGCTGTTTGGAGCAGGCAAAGGCGTGGTGCACGCCCCGGCCCGACATGCCGCACGCCCAGCACCACTCGACGCCGCAGTTGGAGCAGGTGATGTGCATGCAGCCCTCGGCGCGCTGCGTACGCACGTCGCACGAGGGGCAGGGACGCGTGTGCTGCCGCAGGTACTGCACGTCGGGCGACGAGTTGAGCGTCTCCTCCCACTTGCGCCGCTGCTCGCACGTGGCGGGCCAGTGCGGCGCGTGGAGGCAGCGGGCACAATAGTAGGCGCCGCATTCGCAGAAGACTTCGGGCGGCGCCGCATCGCTCACGAGAGCGACCGCGCGCGCGCAGCCCGCGCCGGGGCACCTGCGTGCACAGGGTTGCAGCCTCTCGCGCACAGGGTTGCAGCCTCTCACACATGGTGATTGCAGCCTCTATCGCGCATGGGGCTTGCAGCCTCTGCCGGCATGGGGTTGCAGCCTCTCACGCATGGGGTTGCAGCCTCGGGAAGGGCACCAGCACAGCAGCGTGTTGCCCTCGACAAAGGAGCGAAGCGTGAGGCGGCGCAGCAGCGGCGCCGCGCTCGGCGGCAGCCAGGCGGCCCACGCCTCGCCACTCAGCGGCTCATCGCAGCCCGGCTGAGGGCAGGCGGCGAGCAGCCCCTTGCCTCCCGCCTCGAGGCTGTGGCGCAGCAGCTCGCCCCAGCAGCCCGTGCAGTAGGTGTGCCCGCACCGCAGCGCCGCAAGCGACTCGGGCGGCTCAGGCGCGTCGAAGCAGATGCCGCAGACCGCCTGCTCCGCCCCCGCCTCCGCCTGCTCCGCCCCAGCCTTCGCCTCCGCCTCCGCCATCACTGCCTCCTGCACCGTCGCCTCCACCGCCGCCCCGTCCGTGGCCGCGCCTGCGCCCGCATCCGCGCCTGCGTCCGCACCCGCGTCCGCCGCGGCCTTCTCCAGGCTCCACCTGCAGCGCAGGAGCAGCGCGGAGGCATTGGCAACGCTCAGCCACGGGCAACGCCGGCAGAGCCTCGCCACCTGGGCCTGGAGCAACGAGTCGAGATCGGCCTCGCTCAGCCGCCTCGGCCGCCCCTCCGTCCACCCGCCGGCGCGCCAGTCCGCGCCCTCGCCCCGCGCGCACACCGCCACGAGCTCCGCCAGCAGCTGTGCCGCAGCGTGACTCTGCAGCCCCGCGTCGAGGCCCGCCCGCGGCAGCCAGCCCTTGACCCAGGTAGCCAGCGCGTGCTCGAGCGCCCGCCAGGCCTTCTCGCTCCACGCTGCGAAGAAGGCACGCAGCACCGCGTGGCGCGGCGTGTGCAGCGGCGCCATCCCGAGCCAGGAGACCAGCGGCAGCGAGGACACAGCGAGCTCAAAGAGCGCCGGCGCAGCCACACCCGTGCCACCCGGCGCGTCGTCGGCGCTCACGCCGAGCGCGGCGCGACAGAGGCGCACCAGCCGGAGCGCGTGGCGCGTGCCATCGGGGGCAACCGCGTCGGGGGCAGCGCCACCGCCGCGGTTGCGGGGCGCAACGAAGAGGGCGGTGGCGAGGGCGGGCAGCAGCGAGGGCGCGGCGCCGAGCAGGAGCGCCCGTTGCTGCCGCTGCCCGCCGTCGCGGCAGCATGCCGCCCAGAGTGGCGGCGCAGCGCTCTCCGCCATGGCCAGGCCGCAGATAGAGAGGAGCAGCCTGCCCGCTGCCTCGCCCGGCTGACCGACCAGCACCGGCAGCAGCAGGCTCGCGCGGCGCAGAAAGGCCGCGGTCGCGCCGGGCGCGGCGCACGCGCACCAACCCGCACCACTCGGTCCATCGCCGAGTGGCGGCGCGGCGCTAAGCAGCCGCTCGCAGCTCGCCTCGATGAGCTGCTCGTCCTCCTCGCGAGGCAACGTGCGGAGGCGGCGCAGTAAACAGAGCCGCCGAGTAAGCGAGCGCCGCTCCACAGCATCGGGCGCTGCGCTACGCTGCGTGGCCTCGACAAGCGACGCGCGCAGAAGTGCCGCCGCCCGACGCCGTGCGAACCAGCTTCGCAGGCAGCGCCCAAGGGCAGCAGCACTCCTGGAGGGGGCGGCTGCCATTGCCCGCTGCCGCCGCGCCTGCCGCGCGGATTCAAGGAGCGTGGCCCGCTCGCGCGCGCTGCCCTTGCGGCCGCCAAGTGAGATGCCCTTCCCTTCGTCGAACATTTCGTCGGTCGTCGAAGGCGGCTCGAGCCACGAGCCTACCGGTCCACTCCGAGCCGACGACCCTACCGGTCCACTCCGAGCTGACGACCTCGTTGCAGGCCGCCAACGTCGCGCTTCCGGCGGCGTCGCCCTGAGAGCGCGACTTTGGCTCGCAGTGGGGGGGGCGTTTCCAGCGGACGACCCAACGGTCAGAACTCACCGTCCTCCCTCCTCAGCGGAGAGCAGCAGTAGACTTCACATGTACTGATAGATAAGAGATAGATAGATAAGTACCCCTCCGGCGGCTCCGGGGGATGCAAGGCAAGGCCCGATTTGGCCTGGGCCAGAGTTGCGAACGGAGGGCGCCCAAATTTCGTTGCTTAATTGTGGTTTTTTTTGCCCAAATTGCTCGAAAGTTTCGCTTCTCAGATTATTTCGAAACTAAAATTGAAACGCGAAAGTTTCTAGCAATTTCT
>MDSY01096605.1_pt1 | contig 14008 bp, 5 predicted proteins | sample 811131 | NCBI WGS metagenome assembly MDSY01 (sample SAMN05326643, study PRJNA326480) | marine metagenome | isolation source: seawater | place: Atlantic Ocean: South West | collected 2010 | reverse complement strand
TGTTTTATCTGTATCAGCATCTCCTATTATATAGGATTCTTGTACAAGGTAATCACCTGTTTCAGAAAGAACAGAACCAGCAGATGTAGTCATTGTACTACTTTCAAGTGCAACCAATTCATCACTTTCTGTTTGATGTATAAGTCTACCTTCTTCATCTTCTAATAACATGGCATCAATGGTAGCGGTGTTCTGTTCCAAAGTAAATTGATAATCAGAACTTTGAGCAGCTTCTATCGCATCAATTGTATCTATACCAGTATCAATAGCTTCAGCACTATAATCAAACAATCTACATCTTAATTTGTATACTGGATTATTATCTAATTGCCAAAAAGGGTCATCATGGTCTACAAAATTAACTTGAAACATTTTTTTAAGAATAGGATGGTATATTGCATCACCCTCATATGGTCTATCTGAATCCGTAGCATCTGTCTCTGTCAATATATAAAAATCACTACCTTCTAAATCTGTAGTTGTTTCTGCAAGAGTACCAGACTCTAATAAAATAGAACCACCTTCTGTAGACTCTGTACCAGACTCTATTGTTACTTGTTTTGTTTTTCCTTGAAATCTTTCTTTGGCTACTACAAAAGTTGCTTCACTTAAATTCTGTAAACCAAACTGGTTCATTATTTCTCGTTCACCAGCAAAGCCTCCATCACTATCTTCCATATACATTTCTATTTTTGTAGCATCTCTAAAAACTGATAAAGAATCTTCACCCAATACTGTATCTTCAGCAACGATTGTTCTATCTATGTAATAGACATCATGACCATAAATTTGAATTGCTTCAGCAATTAAATTCTTATATAGATTTTGTTCAGTAGCTACTGCCGCTACACCGCTGGTATGAAAATGTCTATTGACTGCCATAAGATTACCCCACCATATAGTTCACTGGTAACTCAAAAGCCAACTGAATCTCTTCCTCTAATTTATTTTGTTCTTCGATTGCTTGTGAATATAGTGTCTCTCCATTCATGGTAACACCACCAAGCATTGCAACACCACTAAACTTAGAAAGATTTGCTCCCCACTGTTTTTTAATCAATGTGGTTGCATATCTTTTAAGAAAAATATCATCATAGATATCAGTGTATGTTGTAGGGTCTAGTTTACGATAACACTCAATTATAATATACTCATCAGCTACAATTTTATTTTCCCAATCCATATCAATATACAAACGGTTACTATGTTGATAATATCGTATAGGAGTTTCACCAACAAGAATATGTTCTAAATGGTCAAGATGTTGCATTGTTTGTTGATAGTGCATAACTGAAGTTGATGAAAAATCATAAAGGTCATTTAATCGTAATTGGTATCGAACATCAAAGAGACTTCCACCACCACCAGTATCAGTCAAAGGATAAACTTTTACTACAGATAAAACCGAACTAGGAATAGGAATAAAGTTTTTACCCTCTTTCCAAGTTGCTGTAATTGTACCATCAGCTGAATCAGTAGCAGTTGCAGATTCATTTGACCTTGCCCTACTGATATCTGCAGCAGTTATCTGATGTTTAAGATACATTCTCTCAACACCATCATAATGATATTGAGCAAAATATTGTAGTGCTTCATCCAAACGGTCATCTACTTGATCGTCTGATACGTTAATATCAATAACTCCATCACCAAGAGCTCGTAAACAATATGATTTTAGAGTTGCTTTCGTAGAAGGTATGGCCATAGTAGAATCCTTTCTACTTATTTATAAGTTTATGATGATAGAAACATTTATGTGCCAGGTGTTCCTGCTCCACTAGAAGCTCTCATATTATAACTTGCAGCCGTTTCGGCAAAAGCCATATATACGAATCTATCATTATTTTTATTAACATTTTCAGAACTATTTGTTATTTTAAAACCGTTAGATAATAGATTCATCTGCATCCCACCACCATAAGCAGAATTATCATTTGGATTAAGTTCTTCCCCATCAGCTGGATTGAATGGAGTACTTTTATTATTAACAATATGCCAATCTCTTGAACTAGTTTCAGTGGTTCTATACATTAACCATGCCGGCTTGAAACCAAAAGCTCCATCATCAATATGAACTTCGGGCCCATCAGCATTTCCATTTCCAGCATAAGCTCCACCCCCAATAAGGCCAGGAACCCGAGCAAAACAATAGTACATAACTGTTGCTCCATCAGTATTCATTGCTCCACCAGTTCCTACACTAAAAACATCAGCAGTTGGAGCAGTATCATTCCATTGAGTAGCATCGTCTACTCTTGCATCTTGAAGGTCTAATCTTAAATAATAATCTTCAGGCCCATTGTCAGAAGTAGAATGGGTGCCCGGCTGATGATGACTAACTGGAGAATCCATCCCATCATGATATACAATCCAGCCTCCAGTACCATCATCTATTCTTTTACCTATAATCATAAACGGAGCTTTATCTAAACCATGAGGAATAGTTACAGCTGATCCGCCTAACGTAACTTGAACCATAGAAAAACCTCTATGTGCTGCAACACTAATTTTTTTAGGATAAATACCAGCACTAGCAAATGCTGATGTAATTGCCGAACCACCTCTCATATGTGCACCACTTGTAGGGGTCTGGCCAGGAATACCACCTGTACCAGAAGTATTAGTAGCAGTGGGGGCCCCACCAGCTTTCCAAGCAAACGCAACATATTTTTCATTATTTGTATTAACACTCACATTATCCCCAAGGTTAAACCCAGTAGAAGTAAAGGCGTTTAACATTTCGGCGTATCCACCATCTGGATAATCAACACCACCTCTATCATTCACTTGGTTTTGGGCATTTGCTGAATTTGATTCTAAGTAATTTTGTGCGCCTCGTATAGAGTCAAATATTCTGTGGTCATCAGTTTGTTCAGTATTTTTTATCCATACAAAATCAGGTTGAAACGAAAAGGCCGTAATAGACAGACCACCCGAACCAATAGCTGTACCGTTGCCTGTATAGATAGTAGTATCAAAATAATCCGTAGGTGTTGTATAAGTAGGAGCTGTATAATTCATTGTAGCTAATTTTTTGGCCCCAGTTGGTGGAGTATACGCAAATGGTCTTTGACCAAAATTAGCAATAATTGCACTTCTTTGTGACCCCCCAAAATAAAAGTAAGGAATAACTGAACCAGTAATGGTAGTATCCATTGCATTAGTACCAGTGTTAGGATTACCACTATTCTGGTAAGTGCCATTTATATGAACCCATGATGAACCACCTTTAATAAAGTAACCGAAAATATCACCATCAGCAAGGTCACTCTGGCTACTGAGTACAGTATGATTAAATCTATAATATTCGGAGGAATTGGCTATCCAATAATATGAACGAGGTTTAGCATCATTTCCATCATTTATGAAAGATGTTGTATTTCCTGCTGTGATAGAGTTTGGTGCTGCCACACCAACACCAACACCAGTTTGAGTACCAGCCGTTTGATCTCTTATTTGAACTTCCCAATAAAATCCATCTGAATCACCTGCATCAAATTGATGAAGACCTATTGTTTTTTCATCTGCCGCGGGAACCCATTTCATATTAGCATGAGAACCAACACCATTTGCAGTACCAGTACCAGCACCACCAGCATAACCACTTATGGTACTTATATTAGGAAAGTTACTTACGCCAGTAATTGTTTCTTTTATTTCACCATAACCAGTAGGTGGAGTATAATGCCACTCAGATTCTTTAAAAATTACAGTTCCAAAATCACTAGTAGTATTTCTTGCAAAACTTGGTTTATATGTTCCAGCACTAAAAGAAAGGGCAGTTCCCCAATTATTATTATTTCCAAAAGTAATTTCATTATCATCAAGATTTAGTTTGCATTGCATTACTGAGTTAGCTGCAGGACGCGTTGTTCCATTGGTCGCATAATCTGTAAAGCTACCAGTAGAATAAATTCTAGACTGACCATAAGTACCATCAGATGCAGAAAATACAACTGTTTTAGTTCCACTACCATTACTTAAAGCAAATTCTGTTTGTTCTGCAATACCTACAGTAAATCCTGTTGCACCTATTACAGTCTCCCAATAATACTTGCCGCTACTTTTAGCAATATTACCCAAAGCATAATTACTTCCACCACCAACATCATATGTAAGATTATTATTATTAAGAGTACCACCTACCAGAGTTGAAGGATCAAGAGAAGAATAATGAGTAAATTCTTTTAAAGGCATATCAGCTGGACTGTCTGGAATAATATTAACAGTTCCCATATTATCACCGTTCCACATTGAAGTACTATTTTGGTAAAGTTCAAAATATACATTAAAAGTGGCATCCCATTGGTCATCATGATCACGATAAGTTCTACCTTTAACATAAAAGTCTTGAAATCCAGAAGTATCCATAGCAATACTAGTTCCTCCACTAGTTGCAGTTATTACAAGCCAATATGTTGTACCTACCACTGGAGTTAACGAAGCATCTAAAGCAATTAGACTAGTAAATGAACTAGTACTAGTGCTAATTCCTGTTTTTGTTGTATTGGTTGCAGCCAATGTACCAGAAGGAGCTCCTGATCCGTTATCTGTTTCAAGACGAACACTTATAGTATTTGCTACATAACTTCCTGTTTTAAGTCTAACATGAGTAATTGGTTCTGTAGTTTTAGATACAAAAGATTGTGCTATGAAATTATCATCAGCACTGGCATTATCTTGAAGGTTATGATGAGCTTCAAAGTTACCTCCACCATCACTGTCATAAGCAGTAAGGTTGTATATAGTCATTGATGTATGTGTATTTCCTGCTGCGTTTTTACCTATATTCTGTGGGTCAGAAAAATCGAGCCAGAAGCCATTAGTACCAAAAGAATGTCCAGAAGTTGCTGGATTTTTTGGAACCCAAATGCCTGTAAGAGCATCAGTTTGACCAAAATTTGAAGCTTCATAAGCATTTCCATCTATAAAGATGAAATCCGCTAACATTCCGTTAAAAAAATCTGCTGCAGTAGCTTTACGACCAAAATAATGAATAGTTGCTGTATTGAATAACCCTATTTCATTCTGATTTAAATTGGCTGTCCCATAAAAACTGGAGATGGCCTCGCCATTAACCCATATCTTAACACGATCAGCAGCCGAACCTTGTGTGCTGTCATTTTGAACAACTACGTGCATCCAGTTAGTGGGGTCTGTATATTCTGCATTAGTAATTCGATGATTATTCCTTGCACCGGAAGTAAGTTCATTCATAAATTCAAGTCGGTCATTAGTATCAAATCGTAAATAACCTTTATTGGAAGTTACTCCACCAAAAATTGTTTGGTTTGTACCAAAAGACATTCTTTTTATCCAACATGATATGGTAAAGGTTTCTTCAGTTCCAGCTGCTGTAAAAGTATGAGAAAGTTCATCATTAGAACCATCGAACCAACAAGCACCGGCTGGAGCATAGTCAGCTGCAGCTGCACCGCCACCAAATCCAACATAACTTCCATAAAACATTTAGGTTCACTCCTTATGCATCAGTGGCAGCACTCGTAGTATAGAATATTTGAATTCCTGCAAGTCTGGCATCTCCAGCCATATCGTCATTAGCATCAGATACATCTCTATATATCTGGAAAAATGTCAGGGTATCGTCTGCTGCGTTAGCAATTGTTACAGCACTACTTGTTGCAGATATTAGTACCTCAGTAGCATCACTTTGTGAATCATCTTGAACCACAACTGCAGTTCCAAAAGCTCCAACAGATTCTGCATTATCCGCAACACCTCTTCCTTGTAACGCCCATGCAACTCCATCTGTGGATGCTAAACCAAACCAAAATGCTCTAAAAGTTACTGTCCCTGCGTTCCAACTCTTAGGAAATGCCACCGTAAATTGAGCAAATTCATCACTGTCTTTATCAAAATCTAAAACCTTCATTTCTGGCTGGTTTGCTGTAGTTTCTACTTGAGTAAGGGCAGAACAACCATTTGATGTACAAGGATACATTGCAGAGGCAGGAACCCAAATGGTTTCTAAACCAGCAGTTTTAATAGCAGCACTAGCCACTGTAGGTGCTTGGGTAAAGTTAACCACACCACCAGAAGAGATTGCAATCGCATCAGTATCACTAGCTGACCCAATATTACCAGCATCTGGAATAACGATGTTTCCGCCAGTAGTCATAAGACCACCACCAGTATATGTACCCGAAACATCTAGGTTGGCATTAACATCTGCGAGGGTCGCATTAAGTTCTATTTCATCAGTAGCATTAATATCTAAAATTGCATTAGTAGGTGCGCCAATATTTTGAGATGCATCATTAAATTGAATTACCATAGTACTATTCAATAGAATACCTGTGTCAGCAACGTGAGTAAGGGTTACATCTTGATCGTCACCAAATGAAATAACAGCAGCATCTGAATCAAGAGTTAAATCATCTCCAACCCATATATCCTTTGCAACTCCAAGACCACCAGCAACAGTTACAGCAGCTGTTCCTGTTGCACTTGCTTCTGTCGTTGCAGAAAAGGAAACCACTCCACCAGAACTAATTGCCATTGCATCTGTATCACTCGCAGAACCAATAGTACCAGCATCAGCAATTAACAAACCAGCACCAGAAGTAATTACAGCACCAGACGTAATTGCACCATTGAATATCGCTTTACCAGCCTCACTCATATCAAGAGTTAATGCAGTTATATCAGAAGTATCATCTGTTCCCTTGAAAATAATATCTGCATCACCAGCCTGTGCATCAATTGTAATATTACCAGTGGTTGTTGTAAAGTTAACGGCAGCATCACCAGCACCAATATCATCAGCAGCAGTTGCACCAGTGATACCAAGATTAGTGGGAGTAATTTTTTTAAGTGTTCCACCATCATCTACTAGAACAAAATCTGCATCACCAGAACTTGTTGTAGTAGTGGGAGTATCAGAGTTACCAGTGGTTATAACTGTACCAGTGGCATTCGGTAACGTGATGGTGCGGTCAGCCGTAGGGTCAGTGGCAAGAACTGTTGTCTCGTAGGCATCAGCAGTAGCACCCTCAAACACAATTGTTTGAGTAAATGTATTACCACCAGAAACACCTTCAACATCTTCAACAAGATTGTTAAATTGTATTCTAAATTCTTCTAAAGAATTTTGTGGTGTAATTGCGCTTGCTGAAATTGCCATTATTCTTTACTCACTAATTTTTCTAGTAGAGATTTTATTTCATGCATCTCTGATTTAATGTTATTTATTTCCCTAGTCGCTGTTCGTATTTCATCTCTTGCCATTTGAGCTTCTTCTGCTCTCCTTTTAGCTTGTTTATATGCACTACGATTTCTATTAATTATAGCATGACTGTGTGTATCTCTTACTAAATCTGGATGACCTTCTACTGGAACATATTGTTTTTCAGTACTCATTTATGTCACCAAAGCCATTGTTCTTAATTCTTTAATTCTTGGTGGTTCTGCACAGTTCGTACCTTGCATAATAATTTTAATTTGAAAGGCAACGAATTCTTCTAAAGGTTCACCAATACCATCATCTGTAACTCCAGCAGTATAAACATATTCTTTAAAGTCATCATCATCTGCTGAAGCTGGAACAGTTTCATCATCCACTCCAGTTGTATTAAAATACCTATAACCCAAGTCATCAAAATCAGATGCATCATCAGTTCTTAATATCTTATACATAACTTTAATTTCTGAAGTTGCCGGACGGTGTGCTGCAAATAATACTTTTAATGCAGTTGCGGGATTTTCTAATGCAACTTGTTTTGTCATATAAATCGCAGAATTATTATCACCATCTGGTTCTGTTGAATCAAAGTATTCAGAAGTTGGATATACATCAGAAGAACTATCTATATTATCTAACCTGTTTGCAACACCCAACAAAGTTGACCTTTGTAAATCTATTACTGGTGATACAGTAGTAGAACTTGTAGTTAATACTAAATCTAGGAAACAAGATTTTAAACCACTTAATTCGTTAGTTTCATTAATACCAGAACAAACCATATGAGGAGCATCAAATTTAAAGTTTTCATTTAATGAAAATGATTCAGCATTAGTAGAAGATAATGTACTAAATGAAGTCTGTGTTCCGTTTGGACTTGTAGCGGTTGTTGGCCTTATAGTAGGACTGATGGATGTATTAGGAAGTTCCATAACACCAAGTACAGTTTTCATAGTATCCAGTATTGCATTTTCTGTTGCAGTTACTGAACTTCCACCAAGTTCAGCAACACCAGTAGAACCATCTGTTACTGGTGTAGTAGAAAGGGTAACTGTATAACTATCAATTCCAATGTTTGCAAGTGCAGTATGAGTTTTATTAATTTCATACAATGGAACTTTGTGTATCATATATAATTCTACCGTTGCACCATCTGCATGAGTCGTAGCAGTAGTACCTTGTTGTCCTCTGGTAACACTTGAAACAGCATTTGTACTTATAGTTGTATACTTCATTATTTCATCATCAATTTTTATCCAGTACTCACCAGCTGCTGTCTTTGAATACTTTTCACTAATATCATCAAAATTAGTTCCACTTGTAAGAGTAAGAGAAGTTGCTGCGGCTGTAATTGCACCATTCAATGTTGTGGTAATTCCAGTAGAAACTCCAGAAATTGTAACATTATTACTTGTTGCATACATATGGTGATCTCTATGTTTAACTTGTAAGACTGTACTACCACCTGTCATGATAATAGGATTATTATCAAGAGTTTTTGTAGGCAGTGCAGAATTTACCAAAGTTAATGTACCAGAATCACCAGCTGTAAACTTAGCAGTTTTAAGTGTAAATTTTAAATCTTCTAATTGAGATGGTTCCCATGTACTATTATTACTAGACTTAAACAAAACACCAGTATGAGGTTGTGATGATATAATTCTAGTTCCACCTATATCTGTTTCTCCCATTCTAGAACACCAAACTTTATACTCTGGTGAAACACACAAAACTGCTATAGCATATTCAGTATTAGGTTTTACAAACACTGGTGAATCAAATGTAAATGTTGTAGCAGTGGCAGCAGTTGATGAAGTATTAACATCAGCTGAATCTAATGTCTTTCTAGCAAATGGTAGAATTTTCGGGCCGGGATAACCATTTATAACATTTCTAATTTCTACAGTAACAGGAAGTGTATCATCCTTATCTGAAAAATATAAATCAACTGAAGTTAAAAACCTTCCATCATTTGAATTTTCACCTTGAACAATAAATGTTTGTGCAAGAGGGTCATTCCCCGGCTCGGGCAGTTGGTCTACATCCACCTGTGTTGCTACTACTGTACTAGATGTTAGTGTTTGTGTTTGATTTACTGTAGTTTGAGCAATTCTAGCATTTCTTGTTGCAATAATAGTTTCTTGTTCTGTTTCTAAAATTCCTCTAGAAGTATAGATTGCATCTCCAGCAGTACTAAGAGTATCAGTTGTAGCATCAGCAGTTGAATTAGTATCAACTGATGCATCTGTTCCTGTTAAATTTTTGGAACTAGATGTTAATCTAAACTGTATTTCTCCAGTGGTAAATTGTGGTGTACCTTCTATTTTAGGGTCTGGAATATTAAAGGTTCCTTCAATTTTACCAGCCGGGGTACTAATCAGTGGACTTCCTGCCACCACAGTTGTATCACTAGTATAAGTAGTACTTGCAGGAGTAACATAACTTGAAACAGATATTTTGTCAAAAAATGGATAAAGTCTTGTATTAGGTCTAAAGTCTACACCTACAAATGTTACAGCTCGCGGACGAACTATAGGAATAATTGCTCTACTTATAACCCTTAGTCCTTGAGACTCCCTATCAATTTGTTCTACAACTTCAGTTCGTATTCCAGTTCTTCTTTGTTGTTCACTAGTTGTAAGAATTGTTCTTGTTACAGTAGCACCACCACCCCCCATTGATATCCGTTCACGCGTCCGGCCGGTGGTTGTACCTGTCCATTGTGTTTCCCAAGCATTCCAAACCGTTCCTATTTGATTTTGTGCAGCTGACGTTACAGCATCAAAATTACCTTCTACATTAATAACAAGTTCTGGAGCTATTTCGGTTTCAAACCATTCATCAGCATCTGGTGATAAAGTAATTTTACCTACCCATTCATGGGATAATAATGGAGTTACTTTTTCTACTCTTGATGCATAAGGTTGTGATGTAAAGGTTTCTTCTGTATATGGTAGAGTAATAAGATCACCAGTTTTTTTATAACCGGCAGCTGTTCTACTACTATCTGTGGAAACATTTTCTTCTAAGTATATAGCTTTAGTTTTATGTACCGGCCGTAAATGACCCATTTGCATATCAATAGAACATTTATAATCTTTATGTTGTGTATCACCAACCCTATGACCAGAAAAATTATCTACAATAAAACCAGCTTTAAATCTATTAAGACCGTTCTTATCTGTTACTTCAAAAGATGCAGCATCCCTTTCTAACATATTAAGTGCGGTATAATATTCTACATTGTCTATTCGTCTTTCTAGTTCACCAATATCTTTCATAGTGAACCTTTGATTTTTCTCTCGCCGAACATCAACATCTTTTGGCCGCGGAGTAAAGGCAGGTAAAAACAATGTACACAATCTCATAACATTTTCTGGTGTTTTAGGGGCAATTGGAACTTCTGCACCGGAACCTTCATTTACTATAACAGTACCATCTCTATCCATAGATAATACAACAATTTTTGGAAGATAAAATTCAAAATCTGATTGAATACTTGAACCGGGCTGACAAACATCTACGGTTGAAGCACCAGTTCCATCATACTGTCTTGCATAGAAATTAAAAGAATTCCCTGTGATTTCATCTACGGTTGTTAGTGTAGATGAAGCACCAGCAACATCTTCAACTCTTGGTCTAAAATCATAAGTATCAGTAAGAGGAAACTCACCAGAAGGTTTCGGTGCATCTGGATCAACTTTAGTAGCAGAATATGTTGGAATATCTTCATAGTCCATTTGATCTGCAGAATCAACATATGAATCTACTGTCAGTAAATCTCCAGAACCATGTTCAAAATAATCATAAACAATAAGAAGTCTTCCAGTAGGAGCAGAACTTCCTGGCTTTCTTACTATTCGTGCAATATCATAGAAGTTATCTCTTTGTCCTGTATCTAACTCATACCTACTTGTAACAACATCACTACCTAATGACACTGCTGATACCACAGCAGTGGCTCCAGATGAAGCACCAGTAATCGTATCGGAAGTTGTAAATGTTCCTGTTTTAGCAACAAAACTAATAGGACTTGTTGTATCAATAATTCTACCAACTGCATTAGAGGAAGAACCAGTAATTTTTTCCCCTCTTGTAAATGTGCCAGTAATACTTCCTACGGTTAATTCTGGTGCTGTAGCATCTGAAGATGTATTTTCCGAATCATAAACAGCAGCAAGATTAAATACATCGGCCCGACCTAGAGAAATAGTTCTATCTGTAGGTCTTGTTCCATAAGCATCAGTGTCACCTGTAGCAACCTTACATTGTTTCATTAAATTAGTTGTTTTTGATTTTTGTGTAACAGATGTTTTAAGAATTGTTGCAGACAATTTAACTTTAGCAGAACTCTTTAAAATAGTGTTGTCCGTTACAGTTAGTGTACCACTACCTACTCCAGAAATTTTACCAGAAATACTTACAATATCACCTTGAGCTCCAGTGGCTCCACCACCCCCTGCAGTAAGAATAGACATTGTATAATCTCTTTCTGCAAAAGATACAAATGTCTCGTTAGTACCAGCATTAAATGTAACAACACCAGAAGAGTTTGTGGTTCCAGTAAACTGCCTTCTAACAGTATATTGAGTGTCGGTTGCTCCAGCATTTGATGTAGTTAAAAGTGTTTTAACAACTTTCTTTGGTAACTTAAATATTGCTCTATTTTTCTGTGTATCTTTAAGTCGTGCTGATTGTGGAAATTCTCTGGATACTTCACTGATACCATCTGCTTCAACACCTGTCTGTAATTGAACACCATCTAATAATACCGCATCATTAGCATCTGCACTGGAGTCATCCGTTCCATCTAAAATAATTGAACCTTCCTCACCAGAAGCACTTTCTAATACCAAGTCCGCAGTAAAATTTTGACCAGCATCTGCATCAGCCATGTAAACTGATCGTACATCACTAAATGTAAATTTATTAACTTCAGTAATCGTCAAATCAACATCAGAAGAATTTTCTACAATATCTCCTGTTTCCGCTGAATCAGAAGCTGTAATTTTTTCTCCAGCTTGAAAAACACCTACAACACTTGTTAAGTTTACTAAACTATTTGAAGTACCATCAGCATAAACAAACCCTGTTGCTCCAGAAGTAACACCCTTAATTTGCACACCACCATTTGTATGAGTTGCTAAAAGAGTGGGGGATGGTGTATCACTTAGAGTTAATTTTGTAAATGGTTGTAAATCAAACATAAACAATTTATATCTAGATGTATTATTAGTTGAAGTAGAACCTGCTGTGCCTGAATAAAATTCTATAGACCTAGCTCTGGCCACACCTACAAGAACACCATTTGCTGTACCTCTAGTACTAATTTTATCATTATATAATTGTAGTGTTTTAAAAGCTGTTGCCTCACCACTAATAAATGTTATATCGGGAGTACCATAAACATTTGTTATAAATGCATAATTACCTAAACTAAAATTAGATATTCCAGCATTTACTGTATTAAAGTCTCTTGCTTTATTAATATCTTTAATAGTTGGAGCCATTTTCTCAATTTCATGGCCCTTAATATATGCCTTGCCTGGACTTACTTGTAATGCTAATAATGATGTACTTGCTGTATTTCCATCATCCGTATCTGCACCAGATGTAAATGCTCCAGTAAAATCTTCATTTCCTACAGAAGTATCAACACTTTCTCTTACACGAAATTGAAAAGGTCTTACAGTATAATCACCAGATTCATCGAATGTTCTACGAGCAAGAGTATCTTCTAAAATTGAATATTCAGTATGTCTAGCCAAATGTTGAACAACACCGTCTTTTACATCCATTAACTGAATAAATTGACTATCTGCAGTTGAGGTTCTATCAAGTTTTGCGAGAGCCAATGAAACTTTAAGTCGATGAGCCCCCTTGGCAGCATAGTTAGTAGAACCAGTAGAATTATCTAATAAAGTAGAATCCGATTCTGGTGTGACAAGTGTTTCTGTAGTAGTAAAACCAACACGATAAGAAGGAGTATTTGAATATTTGTCAAGAACTAATGTTTCGGCCGAACAAGTTACAAAGAAACCACGAATATAATAAACACCAGCTTCAATATGAAAAGCAGAACCTTTTCGTGATGCCGGGCCCGTAGAACCTTTAAGTTGAGTTGCAGTACTTCCAGCAGATGCACTAAAAGATGAAGTGTATGTTGTAGCAGATGCTACGTTAGCAGAATAACTTGTAGTATGAGTTACTCCAGCATCAGAAGAAATGTTTTCACCATCAGCAAACACTTTAGTTACATTATCTGTTCCTGTTTTAACATATCTAATATAAAGAGTTGGTTGATCTGTAGTTGTAGCTGCATCATAACCAAGAACTACTGCAGTAACACCAGTTGTTGCACCAGTAATGGTTACTGGACTTGATGAACTATAATACTGTGCAGGATTAATAGTTTCAGAAGCAAAAGTTGAAGCAAGTTTTAAAGAGTTATAATTTGTATCTATATGAACTGCGCCCGGAATAACTACAGAACCTTCTTGAAAAATATGACTACCATGTTTTTCAATTTGGTTTTGTAGAACAGATTGTAGTTGTGTTAACTCTCTAGCTTGAATAGCAAAACCCGGCCGGAATAATGTTCGATAAAAATTATCTGTTTCGTCAAAATCATCATAATAAGGCGAAACATTTAAGTCAGTTTTTTGTACCATTTTAGAATTCCACTATAATTTTAATATCTTCTGTTTGGTCTGTAGCTCTTGATATTGGTTTCCGTGATTCACGATAAAGTATATTACCACTATCTGGTTGTAATTCTGGATTTGCATGACCATTCGTAAATGTGAT
>MDSY01042426.1_pt1 | contig 14013 bp, 9 predicted proteins | sample 811131 | NCBI WGS metagenome assembly MDSY01 (sample SAMN05326643, study PRJNA326480) | marine metagenome | isolation source: seawater | place: Atlantic Ocean: South West | collected 2010 | reverse complement strand
TTATTGTACCAATTCAGAGATCAATTGAGGACCGATACTTAAGACCGATTGATCATATAAAAAGTCTGCTTAGACCAAAAGGTGATCAATAGTTTTCACACAGCCTGCGTACTTTGCCGCCTCATAACTAGTGTTGAGAGGCGTTAATATACAACGAACGGACGTTCAAAAACAAAAATTGCAGTTCGGATACGTGTCCTAAATAGCTGATCTTAATTATGTTTCATCTTTTGCTGTCCATGCTTGTCACTCGAAAACAGTTAGGCTGTCTGAATAAATCGCCTCACTTTTAGCAGCAATAGGTTCTTTGTTGATGATGTGGAATCTTGCAGACGATCAACTATCGAACTGTCAACGCATATCACTATTTGAATGAGATGGTTAAATTATGTACATTTTAATATCAAGAGTTCAATTTATGGCCGTTAGAAAGGAGTCAGAATGGCATTCCCAAGTGTATTTATTAGTTCGACATACTTAGATTTAGTAGAAACAAGAAATGCGATTTTATCGTGTTTTAATAAGCGGCACTTCAACGCTGTCTCAATGGAGCGGGGAGGGATTAGTTACGACCATAATAAACCAATGGATTATTCTTGTTACGAGGCGGTAAAAGACTGCGACATGATGGTATTAGTCATTGGTTCTCGTTATGGTTCAGCGGTCAGCGACGGCATAAGCTCCACAGATGGTAGAACAATAAACTCAATTACGAAACAAGAGTATTTGCAAGCTAGGGCTGTTGGGATAAAAATATTAACTTTCGTAAAACAGAGCGTAATCCACGAGTATTACACCTACACTAATCAACCATTGGCACAGCGAAAGCTCTTTCAACCAACGTTTGTCGATAACTTAGCTATTTTCGATTTAATAAAGGAGATAAAGTCCCTTAGCCATAATAACGAGTTAATTCCATATGTCGAGTCCCTCGAGATAATCGACAAAATTGAAAAAGAAATAGCACATTTAGTACAGAAAGGCCTGAGCAATACCACGCAAAATACTCCTTTAAAAAAAGTTAAAATTAATGCATACAAGCTATTTTATGCACGCAGAACAAAAAACATGTCTTTGACTCAACTTGCCAGAACTATTGGAGTGAAAAGAGCTCATATTTCTAGCTTAGAGTCTGTCAAAAAAATAAATCACGACGATATTAATGAGCTGCCTTTTAGGGAATGTGATCAATTAATTTTAGAGAAGCTAGAAGATGTGCTCGAATGCCGAGGTTTGTTATCTGTCGGTCAAGACGACGATATGCTTTCTCATTATGTGAATTATTACTATATAAATAGAGGCAAAAAAACCACGAAGAATATACGGGGAGATCAAACTTTTGACTTACTACCGAAAAAAGCTGTGGTATTCGATTTCGATGGAACACTCACCAGAGCAAAGTCTAGAACAACTTGGGAAATAATCTGGGAAAAGTTAGGCTACACGGTAAATGATACCAATTACTATCACAGACAATATAATAATAATATGATCTCACATGAGCAATGGTGCCAGATAACGTGTGAAAAATTCATGGATCGAGATTGTGATGAGTCTTTACTTAAAAGTGTTGCTAAGTCAATTGAGCTAGTCGCGGGTGTCAAAGAATTGATCACAACACTGGTCAAAAATGATATAGAAGTACATATTGTATCAGGCTCTATCGACTACATAATTAGGAGTGTTCTGGGAGACGAGTTGTTTCAAATGTTTACTAACATTGAAGCTAATGAGTTCAAATTTCGAAATGGTAAGCTATCTGATATTAGGGGAACACCTCATGATTTTGAGGGCAAGGCAACCTACATCAAAAAACTGATTGCACAGAGGAAATATGAGCTATCGGATGTTTTGTTTGTAGGAAATTCTAGTAATGATCATTGGGCCTCGCTTTCAGGAGTAAACACTCTATGTGTGAACCCGCATTTTACTGATGGTAATGATGAAAAAGTGTGGGTGTATTGCATAAGAGAAATGGATAACGCAGTCGAAATTCTGTCGTACATTAATTTGAATAACAAGGATAGTTAACTCCTCGCAAGAAGTCATTTATGTTCTTGTTTTTGGATCTCGTTTAAGACTTGAGTACACAGACGTACATAGCTGAAAGTGACTGGCACCAATAGACAATGAACGGACATTCAATAACTTCTAAATAAGGGGCGCGGACATGTGGGCTAAAATCCGAGCGAAGCGAGTCAGCCCTCATGTTAGAGTCCCAGCCCGCGCAGCGGGCGAACTTGATTTTTTTGTTATGCGTGTTTTATACCGAAGCCAAATTATACGGTGAGACATGTAAAGAGCTTTGATATTGTCTTGTTTGCCACAAATCGAATGCATTTTGCAAACGAAGCCAATGGGCCGCAGAAGGCTTACCGAAAACGAGTTCAAGACGAAGAGCCATCTCTGGGGTAATAGCCCCTTTGCCATTAAGAACTTTCGATAATGTTTTACGGCTCACATCTAAATGTTGCGCTACATCAGTAATAGTCAGTTCTAGAGCATCAATAACAAGATCTTTGAGTATCTCACCGGGATGCGCAGGGTTATGCATATTCATTAGTGATAATCCTCGTAATTAACGATTTCAACATCTCGTCCAACAAAGCGGTATGTAACTCTCCAGTTTCCACTTACCTGAACAGACCAAATATCATTTCTGTTACCTTTGAGTTTGTGCATATAAAGGCCGGGTAAATCCATGTCATCAGGTGTTTCGGCTTGATCGAGATTCGACAGAATAAGACGAAGCTTTTTTTCGTGCTTTTTCTGAATTTCTGAAGTGGTTCCTTTAGCGTAAAACTTCTGAAGGCCTTTATGTATAAAACCCTTAATCATCATTTTATTGTAACCTTAAGGGTTACAAATTGCTAGCGTAATTTTCTGAGCGCATAACAATTTAATAGTGCGCAAATTGCGCGTTTTTCTTCCGAGCATGTGCTCGTTTTTATCCATAGTGCCATCATTCAGAGTTTACTAAAAGTCAAAGAGTACAGAGGTTACGCTTAATAAGGGCTAATTACGTAAAGGACAAAAACGCGCGATTGGGTCGTTTTCCTGAATATAGGGGAAAGGCAGCTACAACCGTATACGTAGACAGGCATCTAACTCTCAACAATGACAATATTTTGGGCAGAAACTAGCTCATGGGGTCCTTTAAGTAATAGATAACCAACTTCCGGTTTACGTACCTAGGCTACTGCCAGGATTCGATTGAATTCGGTTAATCGAACCTGGCAGAGAAAGTTGCGGCCTATTCAGTTAGGTTTTTACACGTCTTTGCCGAACAAGCACGACCAACATCAGCATGATCAACCCGTAGCTAGTGCTGCCACCACCTGAGCCGCCGCTAACGGCATCGTTGCCTCCGCTGAAATCACCGCCATAGTCGTTGCCGCCATCATCATCACCGCCATCACTGGTCGTATCATTATCTATGATAGTAATAATAATTCGGCCCGGTGCTGATACTACGTCTGGACTAGCGCTGGTTATCTCAAGCATAAAGTTTTCCGCGCCTTCTTCTAATGTGTCTTCAGAAATCGACACCATCACAGATTTTGATGTTTCACCATCGGCAAATTCCACTTCTTGTGTGGTAAACGCAAAGTCACTCAAATTGGCATTATTTTCGTAGGCATACACAGTAACCACTCTCACACCTGAATCACCGCCAGTGCGGGTCAATGCTATGCTTACCTCACCGGCAGACTCATCTACCTCAATCTCACTTTCACTGAACCCGATAACCCCCGTTACCTCATCGTTGTCTTCGATAGTCACTGTATGTGTCGTTATACTTCCCAGGTGCTTATCATCCGCATCGATAACAATACTGAACGATTCATCTTCTTCTTCGATAGCATCATCAATAATGGCCACCTGTATTTCTGCGATAGTCTGATTCTCTTCAAAATAAACAACTTGCTCAATGGCGGTGAAGTCGTCGCCTGAAGCTGACCCTACTTGCGTTCGAACATCAATCGCAAGAGGTCCGGCAATGCTCCCCTCACGATACACATTGATAGTAAAAGTGCCATCAGCTTCGTTTACTGTTGAGGCCGCAGTATCAAAAGACACCACACCAGTTTCTGAATCGTTATCTGTTATTTCAATGACTGTCATTCGAAAATCACCGTACAAATTTGAAGGTAAGCCATCTAACCTTAATGTTACATATTCATTTTCTTCCGCCTCATCGTCATCATGAATGGTGAAAGTCACTAATTTTTCGGTATCGTTCGGCGCAAATGTCACCGTGCTCTCAGACAAACTAAAGTCATCATTTTCCGATGCCGTGCCATTATTAGTCACTATTGTGACGGTACGAGACTCGCTATCGGTGGCGTTTCTCACCAGTTTTAGTTGTAATTCTCCGTCATTTTCAAAAGTCAGTTGATAGCCTTTTTCAAAATTAATTTGACGTTGAACAGATTCTTCGTTGTTTATCTCAACGGTTAACGCACCGTTTGCTGGGTTAACCAGCACACCTTCAGGGTTAACCAAGCGCAAGACGATATAGCGGTTTTCAAATTCATCCTCCAATACATCATAATTTAACGTAACCGTTCTAAATGAATCTGAACCTGCAAATTCAATTTTGGTTTGCGCTAATGTGAAGGTATCTTCAGAGGCGTCTGTAAGCGCTAAGGGTGAAATTTCCACAGAAAATGCCCCCTCAAGTCCTACCGGGCGGTTGAGCACAATTTCAATAGCACCGTTCTGATTAAAGGCCGACTCAAATAAGGTATCCCAACCGATAGATGGCGTACCACTATCGCCACTATCAACTTCAAAGTCACTTCCATCTTTATTATCGTTTATGCTCACATCGATAGTGTCCAACTCTCCTAGTTGAGCATCTACCGCGTCTGTTAGCGTTATTTGAAAGGTTTCTTCACCTTCAATTTTAACGTCATCGTAGATGTTTAGGCTAAACTGCAGTGCATTCTCGCCCTTTGAAAATTCGAGTGTTTCGTTGGGTCCATAATAGTCATTGTAAAAGGTTGCCGTGCCACCTGATGTTGCAATGTCGACACTTGCAGTTAATGCAGAGTTGCCCGTACGTCTTACCACACCCGTGTAGGATGTCGTATTTTTCACCTCAAAAAATGTCAGGCTTGATACATCAAACTGGATCACCGAAGGGTTGAGATCATTTTCAGTAGGGTTGGTGCCCGCAGATAATTCATCAATGTTACCGATACCGTCTTGGTCAAAATCGTTGCTGTCATCGTCTGTTGAACAATCAAAATCTAAATAGGCATTGCCTGAGAGAAGTGTACGAAGGTAATTAATTTGCCAGCAATAAAACGTAGCATCTGAAGCCGAATACAAAGAAAGGCTTCTTAATCGAAACGCGCTAAAAAAGCGAGATAGATCCACAGCATTCACGTCGTATAGTGACAGTGAAGTGAGTGTTGAGTTGCTCGCACTGATATAAGGAATAGCACTGGCACTAACACCGTAAAGTGTAAGTGACTCTAATGTGGTTATTTCCTTTAACTCGGCCCAACTATGAATGTTACCCGCAAAGTATGTACCCGCATCTAGTTCCTTTAAGTTTACTAGCCCTGCAATAGCTGAAAAGTCGGTTATTGGGTTAAAGGCAATATTCAACTTAACCAGGCTTGTCAAAGACGCTAGCGCGCCAATATCGTCTATATTGTTGTCATAAAGGGAAAGTGATGTTAGCCCATGAAGCTGCGCTATTGCGTCAATAGAAGAAAGTGTTGAGCGCGCAATCTCTAAAGAAGTAAGATTGGGAAAACCTTGAACAAAAGACACATCGTCGATGGAGATATCAAATAACCTTAACGTTTCCAACATAGGCCAATCAAGGGTAGACGGAAGACTGCCAAGCCCGTCACTTTCAATTTTAAGGTAAAGTAACGCCTTTGCCTTCGATAGGCCGCCTAACGAAGTAATAGGCGCATTAATGGTGACATCTGATAAGGTTGCCGACCCAAAAGTATCGGGTAGTGAAGTCAGATTTTCGCTATCTAAAAGCAGTTCTTCTAATTGAGGTAGGTCTTGTAAGATGGTAGCGGCATCGTTGTCAAAATTGTTCCCACCAATACGCAATTGTTTTAACCCAGTAAGAGAAGAGAGCGACGAAAAATCGGTGGCGATGACGTCATAAAGGGCCAAGTTAGTCAGCTTAGTAAGGCTGGCGAGTGCAGATAGGTCAGTGGCTTGCAATTGATTAATAGAAATATAATCAAGGTTGGTAAAACTCTCTAGCCCCGATAAGGACGTGACTGGGTCATAACACCACAACGAAGTGAGCTGTTCAGCGAAACCGTACCCCTCATGATTCATGCTTTCTAAACATTGTCGTAAATTACTGTCTGAGACATTACTTAACGCATCAGCAAAGGGAGTGCGAACCGTATTTTCATCTACGTAAGCAGAAACAATATGGCGCACTGCATTAACCGCTGCTACCGCATCCGCGCCATAGTTGGCATCTGTTTTAGATACCCCACACGGGAGTTCTCCACACAGCTTTGCTGGGTTTGAGAAATAAGGAACTTCACTGGTATTGCCAATCCAATAAGACATGATAGTACTGAAGCCAACGCCATCTGGGATGGGAATGCGATACCCAACACCGTAATCAAAGTCTGATCCTGTCTCCCCTTGAGGGCGAGAGTGCCCTAAACCAAGGTTATGCCCAAGTTCATGTGCAAACGTAGACGCCGATGAATCAACATCAGACTGGCTGTACATGCTATTTGCACCGGAATATTTGATATGACCGTTTTGGAATGCGATACCGGCTGAAGAATCACCGGTTAAATTCGGTGTGAGCAGCGCCACCGCATCTGCCCCGAATTGATAGCGGTGTACATCAATTTCCTCGAATGGGGGGTTACCTTGAGAAAGGTCATCTAAGGCATCAGAGCCATTTGCATAATCATAGTCCACTGCTACCGAACCTTTAAACCTGACTTTCGCAAAAATACCTGAATCTTCAAACGCTTGATTGGTATAGGCAATAAAATGGTCGATGGTAGTGTGAATATCATCAATGACGTCAGTGACATTGTTAGAGTAAACAAATAACACATCAATATAAGCAATTTCGCCCGTCTCAGTTGAGACGGCTTTCATGATTGCTTCGTCGTCCTGTGAAGCATGACGTTGGAGCGATTCATCTATGGCTGAGTGTTCTTGTTGTGCAGACATAACACCTTGGGATAAAACGGTGTTTTTACCATTCTGAATAGCAGACGCTACGATAAAATCATCTTGAGTAAACCCTTTTGCATGAAAGACTTCACTTGGGTTGCTCAATACAACACCAGCTTCAGAGCCCAAACCCGACAAGAGGCCATGTGAGGTCGCCAACTCTAAACGGATAGCGCTTTCACCTAGCGTGATCACCGATGATACCGGTAAACCACCTACATAAGAGCGAAGGATAATATGACGCGAACCGCTCGCGCCTTTTACAATATTAACCACCTGACTTTCAACTGCCTCGTCTGGCAGGTTCATTAACAGGGCATCGCCTTTCTGCAATCTTTTGAGTGCATCAACGTCGAGGGTAGCTGCTGAAAAGAGGTGCTTAGTGTGAACAGAAATATGAGAAAAGCTAGACACGCTTTTTTCGTCTAGCTGATTTGAGTACGACGTAAACAATTGAGTTTTAGCTGCGACAGGTTGTATCACCCACATCGCGAAGACGAGCGCAAAATACACGTATTTCACGTTTAATTCCTTTTAATTGAGTCCCTTTGATAGGGTGAAGCTAGAGCAAAAAACGCGAAAAATCAATAACAAAATTAACCAGCCAGTGAATTTAGGGGGTGTTGTGTCTACGCCCCTACCCTTCGACTTTACCTTTCCCTATTGCCGCTGAATCACACGGAATAACTTTGTATTCATAGCCTAATTCAGATTCTGTTGTCGTAATTTGCAAAATTTCATAGTCATTTATTTCAATAACTCGACTGTTTTCAACATGTGCGCAGCGCGAGCGGGTGTCAGCCTCGTAGCGGTAAATAAACGCAGCTAATAATAGTAACTGTCCTTGTCGAAACGCTTGCGCACGTTTTGTTGCATTGACAATTAGCTCACCAAGCTCGACGTCAGAAACATCTTCTGAGTCATTCAGCTCACTGATTATCTTTTCCATACTAAGCGAAGGTTGTTTAGGGTCTTTTTCTTCCACGCCAGGCTGAAGGGGCAGTTGAAGGGGAGCCGAGGTTTCTGCGGTAGCGGGATCGCCGACAAGCGCCACGTCATTAGCGGGTTCACACTCACTTCCTATCACGACACTGTGATCTTCTATGCATGAGAATTGGCCGAACACGCCAAATTGCGTAGCGATAAGAATGGCTTTGAAAAAAAGTGCCGCCGTCCACAAATACCGCACTAACGCCGTGGTAAACACAAATCGATAATTGGGCGCGTGCCAGAGTTTATGCAACCCCATCGGTTTCAACAGTAACAGTAAAAACAAATAAACGGGCGTTAGCAAGGTAATCATCAAAAGTGCGATTACCGTGGTGATAAAAAACCAGCTGGGTAACATTAATATCAGTGCTAGGTTGTGACTATAGGGCAATGCGTTGGCCGAGATACCCGTAATCTCATTCACCAACCCTCCTGCAGATGCCAGTGCAAAATTTGCAATCACCGCATAGATAAACAGCACGAAGGCTTTCCCTGGTAAGCTGTGCCACGCCAACATAAATCTGGGCCACACTTCCTTCGCCAACCCCACCAGCACAAAACTAAACATAACAAACTGATAAAGGAAGCTATCTAAATCAAATAAAAACAAAGCCAAAAACATGGCAGTCGCAATGAAATAGCACCGCTGCGGGAATAGGAGGCTGCGCCAAAAGCGCACTAAACCAAGATTTCGCTTGGTAACAAAACGCTCCCCTTGCCTTCTCTTTTGTTTAATAAAGTGCTGTATCGTTTCCGTATTTTTCATTTTTATATTCTTATTATGATGTTGCCTTGCAACAAGCTAGTGCCCGTACTTCCCGACCGACGCACAATACGCTATTCTGTAAACACTAAAAATCAGTGTGTTATACCTTTGATATATTATTTGCCGGACATAGTAAATTAATACTATGAAAAATCATGATTCTTTAGCATTGGTCTGTGAACAGTGCCATACAGAAGTAAAGATTCCATCTTTGGAGCATAAACAGCGCGCAGTGTGCCCTGTTTGTCATCACACGCTCATTGCTTATAAGCGTAACGGTACAGAGAAGGTGTTAGCGTTTGCGTTCAGCGCCTTAATGTTTTTGCTATTGTCGTTACCGTTTAATTTTCTCACCTTTAAGGCCAGTGGGCAAAAACACAGCATCGACTTACCCTCGGGGATTACCGTGTTAATAGAACACGATTATCTGTCTTTAGCTATTATTACCAGCTTAGCGACCGTACTGCTACCCGGCGCCGTACTCATAGGTTTAATCGTGCTAGCGCTAGCGCAACTTAACAATCATAAGCCCTTTTATCTACCGCGCGTGTTTCAGCTAGTCAAAGCCCTTTTACCTTGGAGCATGGCCGAAATATTTTTGGTGGGTACGCTCGTTAGCTTAATTAAAATTACAGAATTGGCGGATGTGTCCATTGGTATGTCGTTCTATGCCTTTATAGGTTTTAGTGCCTTTACTGCAATCAGTATTGCTCAATTTGATACCACCCGATTTGCACTTTGGCTTCGTCAAGGTGAAGCGCCCTCCCCCAAACCTTTAAGTCAAGCACAAGCAAACGCCAGCATCCAGCGAACCTGGGCACTCCTGTTTACGGCCTGCTTGCTTTACATTCCAGCCAATGTACTGCCAATCATGTATACTGAACTTTTTGGGCAGGAAACACCTAATACCATTATAGGCGGTGTCATTTCTCTATGGGAGTCAGGGTCTTACCCTGTGGCACTGATTATTCTGATTGCCAGTGTCATCGTGCCCGTGGCAAAAATTATCATTTTGGCCTGGCTTAATTATTCAGTGCAACGACAAAAAACAAACTCTCAATTACTACGTGTTCGATACTATCGCGCAACAGAAGCGATCGGTCGTTGGTCTATGATTGACGTTTTTGTGGTTGCAGTGCTTGTCGCGCTAATACAAATGGGAAACACCCTCTCTATATACCCTGGCCAAGCTGCGCTAGCCTTTTGTGCTGTGGTATTTGTAACAATGATAGCCGCCATGACATTTGACTCGCGGTTAATCTGGCAGCCCTGGAAAAAACAACAATGACCCAAGACGCTAAGGTTAAATCTACCACTTCCATTTCACGGATTTGGATCATCCCTATTTTGGTGGTGCTCATCGGTGGCTGGATGGTGTATTACCAATGGAAGAATCAAGGCCCTCTTATTACGTTAGAGGTGCAATCTGCAACGGGCATTGAGGTTAATAAAACCCCCATAAAGGTGAAAGACCTCGAAATTGGCCAAGTGAAGAAGATCACGCTTAAGCCCGATCTCGAAGGGGTTTTAGTGACGGCGAGAATTGATGCAAATGCCGCACATCTACTCACTGAAAATACTGAATTTTGGGTTGTTGCCCCTCGCATTAGCTTTTCAGAAGTGTCTGGGCTCAATACGCTTTTATCAGGCAGTTATATTGCGATGTCGGCCGATGATACAGGAAAAGAAAAACTGCACTTTGTTGCATTAGAACGCCCCCCAGTTACCCCACCAGGCACCCCTGGACTTCATCTTATTTTAAAAAGCGATGATGAGTTTGCCTATAAGCCCGGCGATCCCATCATTTACAAAGGTTTTAAAGTGGGCGAGTTTGAAGACGCGGTATTTAATATTGAAGAACGTGTAGTGTATTACGATGCCTTTATTGAAGCGCCGTATCATAAACTGATTACCGAAAATACCCGCTTTTGGGATGTGAGTGGCGTGAAGCTTCTGCTTGAATCTAGCGGCGTTAAGATGCAAACCGGTAGTTTAGAAACGCTATTGGCAAATGGTATTACCTTTGGCATCCCCGAAGGCGTCCCCACGGGAGAAAGAGTGGTAGATAATGCATTTTTTACTGTATATGAAGATGCCGCCTCAGCGTCTAATGCCCGCTATAAGTTAGCCGCTGAATACTTGTTACTTATTGATGAAAGTGTACGCGGTCTGACCGTGGGCGCGCCGGTAGAATATCGTGGCATTGAAATTGGCAATGTCACCGCCATCAACTCATTTCCTGCCGTTGAAGGCAATATTTTAGAGCGCGACTATCCTATTCCTGTCCTCATTAATATTTACCCAGGAAAGGTTCGTCAACCTGATACCCAAGAAGGCTTGTACGCAATTCAGGAAACGATGCGAAATTGGCTGAGGAAAGATTTACGTGCCACACTAAGAATGGGCAATGTACTTACAGGCGGTCTCTATGTGGACTTACAACACGTAGCCAAGCCAACGGGAAGCACGGAAATAACAAGAATTAACGGCTATGAAGTGATTCCCACGGTGTCGAATGAATTTACCCAGCTAACCCAAAAAGCAGATGCTATTTTAGATAAGATAAATCAGCTTCCACTTGGTGATATGGTCGATAATGTATTGGTTGCCGTAGAGGATATGAAACTTGCCGCACAATCCGTAGAAACCGCGAGTGACGACTTCGATTTACTTATTGCCGACATTGATGCCAAACAGCTCAACAATAACTTGAATCAAGTACTGGTCAGTCTTGACAGTTTACTGAAAAATTACAGCGACGGTGGCCTGAGTAAAACCGAAATAAAAGAAACGGTAGATGCCATGCAAGACACGATGCGAAACTTGCAACCCGTTCTTCAAAAGTTAAATCAATCGCCTAACAGCCTTATTTTTACCGATTCGAATAGCAGTGACATTGAGCCTAAAGCGAAGCGCTAAGTGAGTATAAACATGACGTCAAAACACATAAACAGTGTATTTATTGCTAACACGCGAAGCACCGCTTTTCGACTACTTGGGCTGGCGTTTGTTTCTTTATTCTTTGTAGGCTGTTCTTCCTCTAGTCAGCCCTTATCGTATTATTTATTGCACGATACCTCGACAACGCCCCCGGCCACAACTTCGACGCCCTCAGTGGCCATACTAAATAAAATAGTGCTACCCGATTATTTGAAACAACGTGGCTTGGTAGTACAAACCTCAGAAACCGGTATTCACATTGCCAGTGAACACTTTTGGGCAGAGCCTGTAGAGGAAGGCCTTACTAAGTCATTGCGTGACGCGCTGCGTCATCAAAATGTGGATCTCATTACCCATGCGATGGGGGCCGAAGACGTGAACGGCTACATAACACTACGAATTGATGATTTCATTGCCACCTACAATGGCGATATTATTCTTCGCGGTGAGTTTTTTATAAAATTCATAGATGAAACCAACGTCAGCGACCATTTTTATATTACGTTGCCACTTAGCAGTGATGGATTTGAAGCGAGCGTTAAAACAATGCGGCACGCTATAGGCCAGTTGGCGGTTGAGATAGCGGCAAATATGGATAGAAGTTAAAACCTGTATGCTAAACGCCATTAACCACTTTGTCAGTAGAGGGACGAAACGCCACTACGATGATGAAACAAATCGACGCATCATTGTAATCAATCTATTTTCTGCTGTTGGCACTTCAATTACGTTCGTATTAGGCATTAGAGCGTTATTCTCGCAAGACCACACCTTGGCGTTTACTCTCTTTATTGCCAGCATTCTATTTGCGCTTTCTCAAGCTGTGCAAGTGAGTTCAGGCACAGCAAAAGGCAGAATCATCTCTGTCACTTTGCTCATCACCTGCTTAATGATGCTAATGGCTACATTAATCATCACCGGCGGAAATTCCTCCACAGGCCCACTTTGGATTTATACTGTGCCTCCAGTGACGATGTTTTTCGCGGGGTTTAGACGTGGACTTTTCACGCTTTCAGGTTTTACCGCCATTATAGTGGTGTTACTGTTCTCGCCAAATGATGCGCTCTTACTAACCACCTATACCTATGAGTTTAAAACTCGCTTACTTTATTCATTTTTAACGGTGTCTTTTTTATCTGCATTTTATGAATATAGCCGTCAAAAAAGTTACGATACCGCCGTATTTTTAAGTGAAAAGTTTGAAAAGCAGGCCCTACATGACTCCCTGACACACCTGCTTAATCGCCGCGGCGGTCAACAGCAGCTTGAACAGGAATACAGCCGATTACAAAGAAGCAAAAAACCTTTTGCCATTGCCCTCGCTGACATTGACAGATTTAAATCTATTAACGATGCATTAGGTCACGAAGTGGGTGATGAAGTGTTAAAACGTGTAGCTGGCAAGCTAAATAGTCGGCTACGTGGTCAAGACGTGTTATCTCGTTGGGGCGGCGAAGAGTTTCTCTTTATCTACCCTGAAACCGATGAAGCCAATGCAATGTCTGCCGCCGAACAAGTGCGTAAGTTGCTCGATGAATCTCCCGTGGTCATCAACGGCCAAACCCGTAATGTAACCATAAGCATAGGTGTAACAGAATTAACACCGTCCACCTCCTTGAGCGATGCCCTAATTAAAGCAGATAAGGCGCTATATAAAGCAAAAGACAGCGGACGAAACCAAGTAATTGCGGCCTCCTCGCTCTAACAGGGCGTACCGCCTCATTTGCACCTTTACAATTTGTTGACTTACGTTTGGTTACAATTAGCACATTTTTACGCAACATTTAGGTCGTAGACTATACCCTATAACAAACCCCTAAACCTAAGTCGACTATTATGAAATTGATGAAGTTCGTACTCCCAGCCGGTATTTTGGTTGCAGGATATCTTGTCATGAAAGGCATAGAAGTATCTGCTGCAGATGTTGAAGCCGACGCACCAATAGACACCCGTCCAACTGTGACCGTTTTGTCGCTAACACCAGAGACCATCGCGGTGACCTTATCGTCTTATGGTGAAGTTAGTCCATTAGAAAGCACTAACCTAGCCGCGCAAGTTGCCGGAGAAGTCGAGTCCTGGAACCCCAATTTTGTAGCCGGCGGTATCGTCAGACGGGGCGACGT
>MDSY01001351.1_pt1 | contig 14014 bp, 11 predicted proteins | sample 811131 | NCBI WGS metagenome assembly MDSY01 (sample SAMN05326643, study PRJNA326480) | marine metagenome | isolation source: seawater | place: Atlantic Ocean: South West | collected 2010 | reverse complement strand
TAATAAAAGAAATTAGATGTCCTAAATGCACAAGTGGTTCTCTTGCAAGCTCAAATGCTCCTGTATCTGAAGACTTAAAGCAAAAAATTATAGATTTAATTAAAGAAGGGAAATCAGATAAAGAGATTAAAGATTTCATAGCTAAAAGATTCGGAAGCGAAGTTTTATACAACCCAGGATTTAATGAAAGCACTTATTTTTTATGGTCTGCACCTGCTCTTTTTTTACTTCTAGGGCTTTCAATATTTTTCTTTAGAAGAAAATCAACATGATTTATATCTATCTTCTAGCTTTCTTTGCCTTACTGCCTATTTTTGCATATTTACTGTCCCAGAAAACAAAAAATAAAGGGTCTGTTTTGGGGATTTCATTAATTATAATATTGTCATGTCTTTTTATTTTTGTAGGAAAATTTTCTTTTCTTGGCTCATTAGAAAATCAGGAATTAAATAGCGATATACAATCTCATATAACAAAGAATGATGCTATTCCTATGGAATCCTTTATTAGGTTTGAGGATTATATTGCAGAAAAGGATAAAATTTTTTGGATTCAAAGTTATATTGAAAATGCTTTATCTAATAACAAGCTTAAATCTGCTGAAAGTCTTATTTCACTCTCAGAAAAATTCTTCAAATCTACCGAAGAAAAATTCATCTTTTACAGTCTTTACACAGATCTTAGAAATGCTAAGTTTCCAGTATATAAAGAAGCTAATATTATTATTGAGTTCGAGGATATAAAAAACTGCACTAAACCAAATGGAGTTATTCAACTATTCATTATGAACGGACCTGGCATTGCAATTGCTAGTTCAGAGTTTGGCGATTTCTCTTCCTTGGTTTTAAGTAACTCAAGCTCATCAATACCTGGTTTTGATATAGCGTCCGCATATTTAAATCAGGAAACAATAGATATTAAGGCATCAGTGAATTGCGCTAATTCTCCATCAAATTTATCTTTTGAAACATCAATTTTATTTGATCAAGCTATGCCTTCAAATACCTATAAAATTAAGGTAAATGAATGGTTAAAAAAGGAACAATAGTTTAATATAACACTAAGAAAATAACTCTTCATAATGCAGCTTAAACATATAAAACTAGCGGGTTTTAAAAGTTTCGTAGATCCAACGAAGATATCCTTTCCTACAAATTTAGTCGGTGTTGTTGGGCCAAATGGCTGTGGAAAATCTAATGTCATAGATGCTGTAAGATGGGTTCTTGGAGAACGTTCTGCAAAGAATCTTAGAGGTGAGTCAATGGTTGACGTAATCTTTAATGGTTCGGAAAAGAGGAAGGCATCTGGTCAATGTAGTATTGAATTATTATTCGATAATTCAAGCGGAAAAATAGGTGGCGAATACGCCTCTTTCAACGAAATTTCAATCAAAAGAGTCATGACTAGAGATGCTCAGTCTGACTACTTTATTAATAATACCAAATGCAGAAGAAAAGACGTTCAGGATATATTTCTAGGCACAGGCTTAGGCCCTAGTTCATACGCAATTATTGAACAAGGAATGGTCAGTAGACTTGTGAGCGCTAAGCCTGAAGAACTTCGCACTCATATAGAAGAGGCTGCTGGTGTTTCAAAATACAGAGAGAGAAGAAGAGAGACTGAGAGTCGAATTAAAAAAACAAAAGAGAATCTTTCTAGGGTCAAAGATATTAAAGATGAAATTGAAAGATTAATTAGAAGGCTGGAAAATCAAGCCAATGCTGCTGAGAAATATAATGAACTTAAAAAAGAAGAATCTGAAAATCAGATTAATACAGCAATACTTTTTTCACTAGAGGCAAAAAATAATAGAGATAAGCTTCAAAAGAACCTTGATGGTCTCAAAAGAGATCTCAAGATTAAAGAAGCAGAAACTGATACAAAACAATCACAAATCGATGAGTATCGTACTCAAAATGAATCTGTTGTTGATGCATATGAGAATGCCCAGAAGAATTTTTATAGCGTTGGTGCAGAAATTGCAAAATACGAAGCTGATCTTCAGAACATTGTTAAAACAGAAGCATCAAACTTAGAAGCACTAGAGAGAGCAAAGGATAGCTATAAAAAAGCTTTAGAAAAAGATTCAGTATTTAAAGACCTGAGCCCTAAGGAGCAAGAATTAAGACTAAATATATCAATTATTAAGGCTCTAGAAGCCCTGGACAAGAAAGATAAGATTATTAGTAAAATTAATCCATTAGAAGCAATTATAAACTCTAAACAACTTGAATTAGATTCAAAGCAAGAAGGGATAGATTCTGCAAAAAATAATCAGTCTACCGTCAGTAACAAGGTATCAGATCTTCAAAAAAGTAGTTTCTCCATAGGTGCCAATATTGCAAGTTCAGAAGGCAATATTCGAAACCTAGAAAAGGTAGAAGCACAATCTGCTATAGATTTAGAAAAGGCTAAAGATAATTATGTGAGAGCTGTTGAAAAGGAAGCAAATAATGATCACTTGAGCCCAAAAGAAAAAGCAATTCATCTTTTAGATAGCATCACTGAACTCTTGAAGAGTTTTGGATCTGATGCTAACTTGATAAATAGAAAAATTCTTGAATTAAAAGAGCTTTTAATGAACATTCTTAAGATTGCATCTGATCAATCTAAATCCTTCACTAAAGAATATGCAGCTAGACAAAATGAGGTCGAAGAGATTATTAAATCTTCAAATAACGATAAGGTTATTGCAATTAAAAACTTATCTGAATTAAATGACCAAAAGAAAGCAATAGATGAAGAGTTAGAGACTCATAGAAATACTTTAGCTGAAATTGACAGTTCAGTTCGAGAGTTAGATGCTAATAAATCATTTGTATCAAATGAGTTAAGGTCTTTAGAGAAAGAAGTAAGTGATTTAAAGCTTGACCTTAGAACCTATGAAATTAATTTACAGAATGCATCTGAAGTTCTTAAAAAGGCAGAAATACATATTTCTGACTTAGATGCATCTAATTATGATGGTATGGACTTAAAAGGCTTAGAGCTCTCTTTAGATGAAGTTCAAAAAAATATTGCAGATCTTGGGTCTATCAACCTAGCTTCGCCTGATGAGTATCTAGAGAGACAAGGTGAACTCACGAAATTAATAGAAGACAGTAAATCTCAGAAAAAAATCATACAAACAACCATGTCTGATCTTGTTTTAAAAAGTTCAAGTGCTGAATCTGTTCTTACTGAAATAAGACAAAAGCAATCGAAATTCAACGAAAGTTTAAGAGATTTAGAGAATCAAAAATCATTATCCGAACTTGATTTAAAAGCTTTAAATGAAAAAGTTACTAATGTGCGGCTAGAACTAAAGACTTATGAGATTAACTTAGACAATGCAAATACTAAGATAAAAGATTCAGGACTGAATATTGAAGATATTGATTATTCGGAGTATGAAGAAATGAATATTAATCACTTACAAGATAGACTTGCCGATATTCAAGCAAAAATTATTAGACTTGGAGCAATTAATCTTGCTGCACCTGAAGAAATCGCAGAGGAGTCAAAAAGAAAGGAAGAATTAGATATTCAATATAATGATTTAACCGAAGCATTAGATAAACTTTCTGGAGCTATCAAAACAATTGATTCTGAAACCAAAACAAGATTTAAAGACAGTTTTGATGCAATTAATGTAAGGATGAAAGAAGTATTTACAAAACTATTTGGGGGAGGGTTTGCAGAACTAGCTTTAACTGATGATGATGCGTTAAATGCTGGTGTTGTAATTATGGCCAGACCTCCTGGTAAGAAAAATTCATCTATTTCTCAATTATCAGGTGGTGAGAAAGCATTAACTGCACTGGCTTTGGTTTTTGGAATATTTGAACTAAATCCTGCACCATTTTGTATTTTAGATGAAGTAGATGCGCCTTTAGATGATCTAAATACACTGAGGTTTATTAATATGGTTGAAGAAATGTCAAAAACTGTTCAGTTTATCTTTATTACCCATAACAAAGTCTCAATGGAAAAAAGTGATTATCTCATGGGTGTTACTATGCAAGAGGCTGGGGTTTCTAGAATGGTTTCAGTTGATGTGAATCAAGCCCTAGAATTTGCTGAGGTATAAATGCAAACGAATCTTGATATATATCTAATAGGTTTTTCGGTATTAATATTCCTAATAATTGCCTTTTTATTTGTTAGAAAAATATCTAATGCTGGTGAATTGAAAGTAAAAATAGAGCCTGTTACTGACTCGTTTGAAATAAAAGAATTTGACGATATCAAAGAAGAATCACAAAAATCCTTTGATTTTGAGGAACAAGAATTTATTAATGATCAGGAATTAGTAATCCTAAACTTAATTTCTGTAGACAGCTCACCATTTGATTTAGATCAAATATTTGGTTTTATGAGTAACTCTAATGCTAAGTTAATTCATGGATTCTTTTCTTATAAAGGAGATGGTGATAAGGAAATTTTTAGAATTGCCAATGCCTTAAACCCAGGAACTTTTCAAGAAGATACAAAAACATTTGCTATTTTACTAGCAGCTGATCTTAATAATGTAGCTGATCCCTTAAAGACAGTTAGAGAAATGGTAAATTTTGGCTATAGTTTTTCTGAAAAATTTCATGCAAATATATGTGATGGACAAAGAATGCCAATCACCAAGCAAATGATTTCACATATTGAATCTAAAGCACAAGAAATTATGCGTTTAAGACAATTACCTAATTCTGATTAGCTAATAATGAAGGTATTAAATTAAATATGAAGCCTTGGAAAATAATTCAAAAGCTTGAAAGTAATAATAGCCGCCTTTTTAAAGAAGATGTTATAGAAGAGTGCTTGAACGATAAAGATTTTCAAGATGGTTTGGCAATGTGTTTAGATTCTTTGGTTACTTTTGGAGTAAAACAAGTCCCAGAGTCTAGTAACGACGGCAAAGGTCTTGATTGGACTAATTTTTGTGAAAAAGCTACTCTTTTGATTGAAAGAGAAAGAACAGGGCATGCTGCCAGAGATGAGATTATAGATTTGATGAGCTTAGCAACTTTAGAACAGTGGAATGACTGGTACAGAAGAATCCTTATTAAAGATCTTCGATGCGGTGTGAGTGAAAAAACAGTTAATAATGTCGCAAAACGCATGGATTTAAAATTTAGGGTACCTGTTTTTTCCTGCATGCTTGCTCATGATGGAGCAAAGCATCCAAAAAAAATAAAAGGCCCATGCCTTGTTGAATATAAATATGATGGGGTTAGAGTTATTGCCATTACACAAAAAAATAGTACAACCCTATATAGTAGAAATGGAAAAATTCTTAGCAACTTTCCTCATATAGAAGAAGCATTAAATAAACCTGAATTCAATGGCTATGTTTTAGATGGGGAGGTTATGAGCGATGATTTTCAATCCTTAATGAAGCAAGTTCATCGTAAAACAAATGCAAAAACTGATGATGCTTATCTGGCTCTTTTTGATATTTTGCCTCTAGCAGAGTTTAACAAAGGAAAAAGTTCTTTAAACACTATAGAAAGAAAAGAGTTCCTTGGTGATATTTCAAAAAGCTTTGATAAGTGTATTAAACCAGTTGATTATACAATTTTAGATTTTGATTCAGAAAATGGTCAAAAGACTTTCTCTGAAATGAATAAAAAGGCTCTTCAGGAAGGTTATGAAGGATTAATGATAAAGCCTGCGAATGATTTGTATGAGTCTAAAAGGAGTCATGCCTGGCTTAAAATAAAACCTTTTATAGAAGTAACTCTTAAGGTTACTGAAATTCAAGAAGGATCAGGTAAGCATGAAGGAAAGCTGGGAGCTTTTAGTGTAGAAGGGGAAGATGATGGTAAGTTCTTTTCTTTGAGTGTTGGAAGCGGTTTAACCGATGAAGATAGAGAAAAATTTTGGGAAGCTAAAGACAAACTTATAGGCCAACTAATCGAAATAAGAGCTGATGCGATTACTCAAAGTAGCGAAGGAGAACACTTTAGCCTTAGATTTCCTCGTTTCAAAACCTTTAGAGGGTTTGAGATTGGAGAAAAATTATGATTATTAAAAAATATTCTAAATTAGTTACCTTTATTATCGTTGTAATATTCTTTCAATCCTGCATGACAAAACCGCCTGAAAGTCCTGATAATATTTGTCTTATTTTTAAAGAGAAAAAAAGTTGGTATAAAGCTGTAATGAGATCTGAGAAGAGATGGAAAGTACCACCTTATGTCCTAATGTCTTTTGTTTATCAAGAGTCTAGCTTTATAGCTGATGCTAGGCCTGAAAGAGAAAAATTACTTGGTTTTATCCCCTGGTTTAGGCCGTCAACTGCAGTTGGCTATTCTCAGGCTCTTAATATGACTTGGGATGATTATAAAGACGAAACAGGGAATTCTAGGGCTAGTAGGAAAGATTTTAGGGACTCAGCTGACTTTATAGGCTGGTATGCAAGCAAAGGTTATTATCAAGGTTTTGAACGTACTGATGCAAGATCTCTTTATCTTGCCTATCATGAAGGTTATGGCGGCTTTAAAAAGAAGACTTATAGAAAAAAACAATGGCTAGTGAAAGTTGCAGATAGAGTTCAAGCAAGGTCTACTAAATATCAGCAACAATACTGGGGTTGTGCGAAAGAGCTGAAGAAGAAGCGTTTTTTCTTTTTTTGATAATTAGATATTTTTTAATTTAAATCCAAGACTTTTAATTTCATCTTCAAAACTTTCGCCAGCAATTACTGAAATCTTAGATTTATTGAATAAATATTTTTCTGAAACATTTACCAAATCGTCAACGGAACAGCTTCTTACTCTCCTCCTAAATAAAAGTCTATCTTCCTGACTTTTATTATCTAGTTCTCCCATGAAGTCATTCATAGCTTCTCCATATGGTGATAGAGGCTTATCTATACTTGAAACAACTCCAAGTATACCTTCGTCTAATTGAGCTTCACTGATATTCTTAAGGGACCATTGACGAGCATTATTAAACTCATCAAAGGTTTCAGAGCACTTAGGGTCTCTGTATGAGAAAAATTTAAATACTTCATTGTGTGAATCTTGAGACGCTCCAGATCCATAAGCACCACCTTTTTCTCTAATTGCAGAATGAAGGTAACCATTTCTCAAAACTGCACCTAAAACGGTTAGAGCAGGAGCATCTTCATGTCTGGAATCAACTGAAGGGAACGCTTCTGCACAAAAACAGACCTGGGAACCGGTTATCCAACCTATAGAATTTTCCTGCTTAGGGCTATATTCTTGGTTAGTAAGCGTGTTTAGGGTTGATTCAAAATCATTTTTAATTTTTAAAAGGTCTTTATCTGCTGATGAAGCTGTGAACGAGTAATTAGGGGAATCTGAGACCTTTGATTTTATAGATTTAAGAATTCCTATGTACTTATCTAAATTATCACCATTCAAAATATCTTTAGATATGTTACTTGTATTATTAATAAATCTTATACCAGATGTTAGGTCATTCGTTGAAGCAATTTCATTGATTTGAGATGCTGCATTTCCCATGGCCAAAACATGACCACTTTGAATTACCGATTTCTCATTATCAGATGAGATGAAATCTAGTAACTCTTTAATTCTTTGTGATTCATTAAAGTTCGAATCGTTAATTGTTCTGAGCATTAACTCTTGCATCAAGAAATCATTTTTTTCTAAACTTTTACCACTAATCTTTAGAGCAAGTTTATAATTTTTATTATCGGCATTAGGAAGCATCACAAAAGAAGCTCCAATACCCCCAGTTACAGAAGACTGATACTTTTGCACAAACTCATAACTATCATCACCAAGACCTATATCAGTCAAAGTGCTTGTGAATAAGCTAGCAAATTTTAACTCTTCATTATTTAAAGCATCACAAGGAAAAAGCATTGAATGATAAACGATGCCATTTGTTCCTGACTTATAAAAATAATTTGAGTGATTATTTGAACTGCTTATAACTGGAGTGGGGTAGCTTCTCTTCTCTGGAATATCATCCTTGGTAACTTTTGGAAGTATCTCTGGATCATCAATACTTTCCTGTCTCTTCTCCAAAGCAACAGCGAGTTTTACAATATTATTTTTTTCAGATTCTGTTAAAGCTTCAGTTTTTTCTGTTAATTTTGTTTGAATCCTCTCCTCTGTTTTCCTATTAAATTCTGTATCAGGAATCAAAGAATAATTCAGTCTATGATTATTATCAATAAGATGTTTCTTAATTAAGCCTTCTATATAATTTTTAGATTTAAGGTTCTTTTTTATCGAATTAAAGGCATTATCTAAATCTAAAATATTTAAAGGATTATCATTATGTATACAAGCTGGAAGACAGGTAAGCATTATTTGGAGACCGAAAGGCATACCGGAACCAGTAATCTCTCTTTGTCTTATTTCAAGCTGATGAAGTGATGATTCTACGATATCTTCAGCAATACCGTTTTTAACAAGATCTTTAAGACAATCTAATATAAGTTTCTCAACCTCAAGGTGTCTATCTGCACTCACGCCCTCAAGACCTGCTGCAAAAACTAATTCTTTCTGATCTGCTTCCAAGCCAGTAAGTGGGGAAGGCGATTTGCCTAGGTTAGAATTCTCAAGAACTTTTCTAAGTGGAGATGCAGAATTATCTAAAAGAATATTTGACATCAAGTATGTTTCTAAGAGTTCTATAGGATTATGACTTTCGCTTAATAACCAACTCATTACTACATGATGATTTTGTTCATCACCTGGTTGAGGATTATAGAAATCAGATACAATTTTAGGGGAAGATATGCGCTCTTCATTCTTAACTGCAATCTCTTCTGTCGATGGTGTAAAACTATTTAGAACATTTTCTTTAATAAATTCTTGTATCTCTTGAGGATCCAATTTGCCAAATGTAAAGAAAGTAGCATTTGATGGATGGTAGTGTTTTTTATGAAAATTTACTAAATCCTCATGAGTTAAATCTAGAATTTTTTCTGGATCACCACCACTATTGTGCTTGTAGGTTGATGATGAGTAGAGATGTTTTGACATACCATGCCAAAGTTGGCTGGTTACTGAACTCATAGCTCCCTTCATTTCATTATATACAACCCCTTTAATTTCAATTTCGCTGTCTATGTTTTCTTTTTCTTGAAATTCTAATCGATGACCTTCTTGTGAAAAATCAAGAAGATCTAGATTTGGAAAAAAAGAAGAATCTAAATAAACGCTAAGTAGATTTTTAAAATCTTTTTCATTTAATGTGGCGAATGGATACGCAGTCCAATCACTGGACGTAAATGCATTCATAAAAGTATTTAAAGACCTTCTTATCATCATAAAAAAAGGATCTCTAACTGGATATTTTTTAGATCCACATAAAGCAGTATGTTCTAGTATGTGAGCAACCCCAGTAGAGTCCTCAGGTATTGTCCTAAAGGCAACCATAAAGACCTTCTCTTCACTATCAGAATCTAAATGAACATGCTTGCAATTGAATTCAGATTCATTATATATTTGAGCATTGAGATCTAATAATGGAATATATTTTTGGTCTTGAAGATTAAACATAATAAAATTTTATAAAAACATGTACACTAATTCTATGAAAAAAATAACAACTCTACTTAGTATTCTAATCTTAATAGGCTGCACTAGCATTCAATCAAATATCGAAGTTGATTCAGTTGAAACTTTCAACTTGGGTAATTATAGCGACTTTTCTATAAATATAAATGAATCAAACATAAGTGCTGAAATTAATCCAATTGAGTTAGAAAGATTTAAAAATAATCTTAAAAATGCGCTTCAAGAAACTGGCTTAAATTACGCTAGTGATTCTAATCTAGTGTTTAACATAAACTTAACAACAAAAGACAAAGTCCAGTCCAATAACCTCAATCATCACTATTCTAGGTATTACTGGGACAGTTATATGTATAGAAATGATATTAGAACTGTTACAGAAAATATTTTAAGAATTAATTTAAAAGATAATTCTAAAGATTCAACTTTATGGACTGTGGTCACCGTATGGAGGTCTGGATCAACAAGATCTATTTCTTCAGATGATGGTTCTGACGTTCTTGTGGATGAGATTATGATCAGCTTCTTGTAAGCTAAATTATTTTCGTAATAATATCCTTATGAAAATTAATTTCATCACTCTTTCACTATGTATTATTTTTTTGTTTGCTTGTTCTTCTGAGGAAGAGCCTGGCAGAGATATTCCAAAAATATCTAAAGTTGAAAAGCTGATAGAGCATACCAAAGAATTCCAAAAAGAAGTTTATTCTATAGATACTCCTGGTGGAGCAATTCATATTGCAGTTGGGTTTGGTATAGCTAATTCAATAATGGTAGAGGGGAATGGTGGTAATATCATTATTGATTCTGCTGACAGTACTTCCGAAGCATCTGAAATCTATTCTCTTTTTAAAGAAAAGAATTCAAATCCTATAAAAGCAGTTATCTACACTCATAATCATGGCGATCATACATTTGGAACAGAGCACTATCTAACAACACAAGACGAAAGGCCTCAAATAATAGCCCATGAATCTACTGACTTTTACATGCAACGTATTCTTGGCATCATCAATCCAATCATTTCAGAAAGGTCGACTAGAATGTTTGGAACACTTCTTCCAAAAGATGAGCTAATAAATGTTGGAATAGGAGCAAGTTTGAATGTAAACAAGTCTCCTATGGGTTACATAAAGCCTGATACTACTTTTGATAATGAACTTAAACTGAACATCGCTGGAATTAATATTGAGTTATATCATGCTCCTGGCGAAACTAATGATCAGCTCTTCGTTTGGCTGCCTGACCACAAGTCTTTGATGCCGGGCGACAATATCTATAAAACATTTCCCAATCTTTATACGATAAGAGGAACTACTCATCGGGATGTAATGGGCTGGGTAAATAGTTTAGATCATATGAGATCATTTAATCCTGACTATTTATTTCCAAGTCATACTAAGCCTATTTCTGGGACTAGCGTTGGAGAAGCTCTAACAATATACAGAGATGCAATTCAATATGTGCACGACCAAACAATAAGACTAATGAATCAGGGATATTATCCTGATCAAATAGTAGAGATGGTTGAACTTCCTAAAAATATTGCACAATCTCCATATTTATATGAGTTTTATGGGACCGTAAGGTGGTCTGTGAAAAGTATATTTAGCGGCTATCTTGGATGGTTTAATGGTAATCCATCTGATCTTGACTCACTGTCTAGAATCGAAGAAGCAAAACGTTTTTCAAACTTAGTAGGAGGTAATGATCAGTTGTTGATAGCCCTTAATGAAGCTGTTGTTGAAAAAGACATGCAATGGGCTCTTCAGTTAAGCGATAAATTAATCGCTTTAGATTTTGCTTTAGATGAAGTCTTAAATTTAAGAAAACAAGCTTTGCTATATATTGGGGATCGATCATCTAATCCAAATAAAAGAAATTATTTTTTAAGTTCTGCACTAGAGCTTAACAAAGACTTTGATGGTTTTCCTCAAGTCGAAAGAACAGAATCTATGATGAATGAAATTTCTATTAACACCTTCTTTAGTTTACTTTCTGTAAGTTTTAATCCAGAAAAAAGCTCTTATGAAAACTATAGCGTCTGTTTTGAATTTTCATCTGGAACTAATAAAACAATAACCATAAGAAACGAGGTTGCCTCAATAAGCAACAAAATACTTAATTCTTGTAATTTAATGGTAAAGAGCGATGAGCTGGTCTTTAAAAAGGCTCTTTCTGGACTAAGCAATCCTGTGATGGCATTGGCATCTGGAGATATTGAAGTGGATGGAAGAGCAACTGAATTTCTTCAATTCTTATCAAGCTTTAGATAGCATTTACCACCTAAACTTATCAAAATTTTCAGGGTTAGCCCAACCCTCTGCATTATTCCAAGATCTTTTATTATTATAAGTTTTTAGATTGTAAGAGAAACATTTTAGATTATTCTTTAAATCTCTTAATTCAGTTTGAAGGCCAAGTCTAAGCATAGAGTCATTAGTAGATTGATCTTCATTAAAATCAGTAAAAATAACAATTTTTTGGCTTAAAAGATTTTTGATTGTGCCAACATTACTTTCTGATAGAACAACGTCATCAAGAACAACAAAAATATCATCAACGCATTTACTTATGCCTTCTATAGATGGGCTTATATTGATGTTTTGTATCTCTAATTTTTCAATTCGTTTTAGTAACTTTGAAACATCTTGAGAAGTGATTAATTGAACGCTCGTACATGCCTCGTCTGCAAAGATATTTAAAAGAAAACTATATAAGATTTTATCCTTTGGGATCATTTCATTAAATGTTGTACTGCTTCTCGCTCTGAGGATAGTTCATCAATTGAAACTTGAAACTTTTCTTTTGCAAAGTCTGATAAAACAATATCTCTTTTAATTTCTACACTTCCATCAGCTAGTGTTATTAATGGATAGCCACAAATCAATCCTTCAGGAACATCATAAGCACCATCACTAGCAACAGCTGCACTGAAGCAGTCTCCGTCCTCTGTGGTATTTTCACATGCAATAATAGTATCTAAAGCTGCTTTTGCAGCAGAAGTAGCAGAAGAGGCTCCTCTCGCGTCTATGACAGACTTACCTCTTTGTTGAACAGTTGGAAGAAAAGAATTTTCTACCCAATCCATATCTTCAATAACCGAACTCCCTAGTTTCCCATCAATCATTACGTTTTCAACATCTGGATACATAGTAGGGCTATGATTTCCCCAAATAACCATATTCTTAACGTGACTTATATTAGATCCAACTTTTTTACTGATTACCGACTTTGCTCTACTAGAATCTAACATCGTCATAGCCATCCATAACTGACTATCTTTACCAGCAGCATTTTTACCAATTAAGGCATTTGTATTAGCTGGATTTCCTACTACTAATATCTTTGCGTTATTCTTGCCATTTTCGCCTATAGCTCTGCCTTGACTTACAAAAATGCCGCCATTTATCTTTAATAAATCTGATCTTTCTTCAATTTTTTTACCTTCGTACACTATTCCTCTTGGAATACTCCCTACCAGTAAAAACCACTCCGCGTCATGAGACGCTTCTTCAAAATTATCTGTGTAAGTTACATTACCCATTTGAGGAAAATAAGAATCTTCAAGCTCCATGACCATACCTTCTAACTTGCTAACAACTTGAGGTATTTCTACAAGGCATAAATCAACTATCTTGTCTCCAAAGGTTCTTCCATCAACTAACCTTGGTATTAATGAATATGCAATTTGACCAGCTGCTCCAGTTACCACTACTTTGACTCTTGAACTCATTTTTTTCCTTAAGGTTTTATATATTAATGGCTAATTATATTCCTAAAAGTAAGATTTATTCTTGGCTTTTTAATTTTTTTTGTCTTTTTTATACCGTGTTTCCAGTATTTTTGAGTTGAACCGCTCATTACAATTAATTTTCCACTTTCTTGGGGAATTGAAAAGCTAATATTTTTATTTTTATGTTTAAAATAAATATCTCTTTCCTCCCCAAGAGAGAATGAGGCAATTACCGGACTTTCTCCTAGTTCTTTTTCATCATCAGCATGCAAACCCATAGAGTCAGAACCGTCTCTATATAGATTACCTAGGACAGAATTAAATTTTTGTGAAGTTGCTAATTCAATATCGTCTTTAATTTCATTTAAAACAGAATTCCAGTTATTTCTTAATAAAGCCTTGCCAGAGTATTTATAACTAATATCTTCGTTAGCATACCAAGCTTGAAGTCTAGGAATATTATGTTCTTTTCCAAAAATTTTAATAGTTCCTTCAATCCAGTTGATATTGGCTAAACATTCATCAAACCATCTATTAATTTTCTTAACATCAGGACTTGCCTCAAAGATACTTATGTCTAGATCTGGATATCCCTTGATGCTTTGCTTCTTTATCATAGTAATAAAGCTGAATTATGATTAAAATGAAGTTCTATTTTAAGGCAAATAATTAGTCCCAACATAAATAAGGAGAATTAAATGAGTATTAGATTTGATAATCAAGTTGCTATTGTTACTGGTGCTGGTGGCGGTATTGGAAAAGAGCATGCTCTAGAGCTAGC
>MDSY01143280.1_pt1 | contig 14020 bp, 7 predicted proteins | sample 811131 | NCBI WGS metagenome assembly MDSY01 (sample SAMN05326643, study PRJNA326480) | marine metagenome | isolation source: seawater | place: Atlantic Ocean: South West | collected 2010 | reverse complement strand
TCCGCGCGTCGACGTCGGTCAGTGATGCAAACTTATTAATCTTTGAGAACAGACTATCCTCATGACGAATATTTAAAATGACAAGCATATGCCTGAGATCAACTCAACGCGCGGCGCACGCGCACGGTTCTCCGTGACCAACCCCTCGCGACCGTCTCCCTCGTACCTCGTCGCTGACCTAACTTCTTTTGTTTCGCAGGCATACCGGAAAAAACCACAAAGTTTACGCCGCCGGCGCACTTCGGCGCGGGCGCGGACCGTGTAACGTCGGTAAAGTTCGTAGCACCAGAGAGGGTATATCTCACAGGAAGTGTAGCAAATGGAGGGTGCCTGAGAGTCTCTCCCGGTACCTCAACCTCGGTGGCTGACGTCGCCGTGGAGGTGCCTGTGGGGTACTTCGCGGAGAAGGATTATCTGGACCATCGGTACCACGCTAAACGCTCCGCGTACCTGCAGGTACTGCAGCAGCACTTGAACAAGGCGAATTGGGTCGCGAGCGTGTCGATGTCTGCGCACCACGGAGACGTACGTAAGCCGTGCTTGCTCGTAACCGCTGCCAAAACGAATAATATGTGTCTTCGCGTGCTCGTGACGGCTGCCTCTGACGCGTTTCCCGCGTCGCGCTTGATGCCGGACATGGCAAACTTGCGACACCTGGACGAAGTTGACGGCAAACGCGCACCGAGCCCGAATTACAATCAGTCAATCCTTGAAGATATGTTCGTAGAGGAACATGGAAAATATTTGCGCGATGCCGCTGCGGAGGTTGAGTACTTGGAGGATGCATGCTTGCTGCTCAAGGTGTGGGCGGCAAGGCGCGGAATGCTCGGAGCCCCCGACGGGTTCACGGGCTTCGTGCTGTCCATGCTCATGTCCCACCTGGTGACAACTGGAGGAAAACTCAGTCCTCTTATGGATGCCATCCAGCTTGTGAAAGCTGCGTTGACTTTACTTGCTGATCCCAAGGTTCTTTCGGGGGGATTCAGTGCTGCGGAGCAACAACAGTTGGGTCGGTGGAAGCGCGCCTTTCCGTTTGTCCTCATCGGACCCGACGGAAACGTGAATATCGGCGCGCGGGTTTCGAAAAGCACGATTGCTGAATTCGCGCACGAAGCCGCGCTCTCCGCGGCGGTTCTGGAGCGCGGAGAAAGAACCGCATTTGAGCAGGTTTTTTTGACATCCATGTATCCCGCAGTGCGCTACGATGTACATCTGCACGTCACGCTCGATCGAAACAAAACAAGCGCGTCTGGTTCGTGCGACGCCGACGCTGTCAGTTGGCGCGCGCTCGAGGCCCACGTCAACGAAATCGCAACAAAAGCTTTAGGGTCGCGCGCGAAGGTGATTCGCGTGCAGCAACAGACGTTTGTCAACGCCTCGGATATTCGTCCGTCGCTGGAAGCCGCGGCGCAACCGGTGACAAAGAAACGGAAAGCTCCAGAGGCAGATGGAACCGGCGCGTCGCTGGTCGAGGAACATTTCAAAATATGGATCGGCATCATCCTCGATCCCGATAACGCGTCTCGATTGGTGGATCTCGGGCCGAGTTCGGACAATGACGCGCTCGCGAAAGACTTCCGTGCGTTCTGGGGTGACCGAGCGGAACTTCGTCGGTTTAAAGACGGTCGCATTTGCGAATCCATCGTGTGGGACGCCATCCCCACGCACAAGCGTCACCACATTCCAGCCCTGGCGCTCGAGTACACGGTGATGCGAAATCTCGACGCCGTGGAGGACGTGGACTGGAGCTGCAACCTGTTGGATGCTGCGCTGCGAGGAAAGGAAGGGAGTGGTCAAGAGGAGGGTTCGACGGAATCTTCCGCCAAAACCTTGGTTCAGAGCCTTGACCGGCTTTCGAAACGCATGAAAGAGCTCAAGGACTTGCCCCTGAAGGTTGTGAATGTCCAACCGCTCAGCGCTGCGTTTCGCGGAACCGACCCGTTTCCCCCGAAACCGCATCAACTCGCGTTCGGTGCTGGCATAGGTATGGGACGGAGCGATGAGCACATGTCAGTCTGCCCCAAGGCGCTCGATGTTTTAGTGCAGCTCGAGGGAAGTGGTCGGTGGCCTGATAACAGCATGGCGATCAACAAAACAAAAGCTGCGATGGCGCTTAAAATCGCCGAGCAGCTTCGGTCGAGTTTCGCCACGCAAACCGTCGTCGCGGAGGAAGCGATTGACGTGTTACACGAAGGGTTCGCCATTCGAATGCACATAAACTCCACCGCAGGAGGCGCAAAAAACGAAGCTGCGGAGAGACACTTGATATGCGGTGCGGCGCACGCCGGGGTCATCGCCACGGTTAATCTGCGTTTCCCCGCGTACGGTCCCGCCACGCAAGTAGCTAAGCGATGGATCGCAGCGCACATGCTCTCGCCGCACTTCAAGGGTGAGACGATTGAGCTTTTGATGGCGCACCTTTTTTTGCATCCCGGTGCGTTTGAGTCGCCAACCTCGCGCGAGGTTGCGTTTGTTCGTTTCCTTGACTTACTCGCGTCTCACCCCTGGAACGTGTTACCACTGTTCGTTGACCCCGCGGTTGAGGAGGACGGGGACGAGGGGATCACGTCGGACGAGATGCAAGAGCTTGAGAAAAAAATGGACGATCCCGACGCGCCTTCGATGTGCCTCTGGACACCGTATGACCCCACGGGAAATGTCTGGACGCAACGCGGCCCTGGCGCTGTGGTGTTACATCGCGCGCATGTGCTTGCTTCTAGGGGTGCTGAGCGCCTTAAAGCGATCCTGCAAGGCCGTAACGGTATGGACGCGAGCGACACGAAAAACGACGCGAGCGCGATTCGGCTCGGTGACGATGCGGCTTGGGAGACGCTCTTCACTCCGGCGCTGACGCACTACGACATCGTGCTCAAGCTGCGTAGAGCATCCTTACCTTTTCCGGATCACGCTTTGTTCACTCCGAAACAAATCAAACGGAGACTCATCAAGGAACTCGGCGTTGATGCTGACGGACTCCTGGAAGCGGAGCACAGAAACAAACGCGGGCTGCAGCTCGCGAAAATGCCCGACAAGGTTCTTGGCCGCGGTCCAGACAAAGCGCGCGCGGCGATGCTAATCGGTTTCGATCCTCTGCGATGCTTCCTTAGGGAAGCCGAGAGGCGACTCGGCGGCACTGCTCTTCTGTTCGCGGATGAGCACGGAGGTGATCTCATCGGCGTGGCTCTGAAACCTTCCATGCAGCACCACAGCGCCGAGCTTCCTGCTTCGTTGGGCGACTTTGATCCTCTCGGGGACTTTTCGGCGCCCGCGGCTCCGAGCGTGGACCAGATCGCGGAAGAGTTGCTGTTTTGTGGCGTTGGCTTCGTGATTGATACGTATAAAGGCGCGAAGTGGGCGTGAAAACGGGTGTGATACACAATAGACAATATTAATAGCTATTCATTAGAGAAGATCATATTAAAACGAATGTTCGCTCCGTCTCGCGCCCTACACGAATGAAATGAATGGAAGGAGAAAATATTCGAGATAAAACGCCTTCCAGATGTACTTGATGTAGTAGTCGTACAAAGACTCCGAGGACGAGACATCAACGCGTTGCGCACCCATGAGAAGCGTGGCGATAACGCCAAAGTGAATAGCACCCATCACGAGCGACATCGTGGAAGACGCGTTCGCGACACTCATGAACACGGCAGTTCCGTACGCGGCGGTGAGCAGGGCTAAACACAGATTGAACACGAACACTGGTCCGAGGCGAACGCTGAGTGTTCGCACGTTTTGCTTTATGTCCCCTTCAATGTCTGGCAGGTCCTTGAACAAAGCGATGACGATGCCGTAGACGGTCATGAACCCGATAGCACACCACAAGTTTGGCGGGAAGTTGAAATCCGTCAGTTGACGCCCCAGGGCGTGCGCGAAGAACCCGAGCTGAACGATGACCGCGCGTACGAACAACACGCACGTCGCGGCGAGAAGCGGGGATTTTTTCCATCGCAAACCGGGGTAATCCACCGAGTACACGATGCCGAGCATGAGACTGATCACGAGGGCCCACATCAGCGCGCTGGATCCGCTCCAAATACCAATCGCAAAGCTCCCCGCGGTGCTCACTGCGATGACTGAAAGGGCTATATCAGAGCTGAACACGCCGCTCGCCATCGGAAGGTACGGTTTGTTGACTCGGTCGAGCTTTTTATCGTACACCTGGTTGATTCCGACAATGGCAACATTCATCAGCACGGCAGCCGCGACCGCCGTCGCCCATTGCTTGGCCGCGATAAACACAGAAAACAACTCGAACACGTGACCAAACTGCCAAGCCATCAGCGTCACGGAGCTTGTGCTCACCTGCGATGGACGAAAGGAAATGGAAAGTCAGTCAGGCGCTCGGTTTGGATGTCAAATGACTCTTGGTTTTCTGGAAAACGACGGAAAGGGCACGCACGATAGTTCCAAGGATGGTGTGCGGTCGCGTGAAGTTCTTGAAAGCTTCACTCGGCGAGAGACCCGGGGATGGAAGGCTGTGGCGTTGAGGAGAGGTCTGTGTCAGTTTCTATGTAGAGCTTTGAAGGGAACAGAGAGCATGGAGGACGACGTACGTCACGACGGCTTGCACTTTGAGTCCGAGATATTTTTGGCGACATCCCGTGTGCACTTTTTTGGTCAGCGCCTTCCCGACGAAGGCGCTCGTCTGAGAGCTGGGCGTGTGACTTGTTGTGCTTCGACGAGTCGCAGGTAGCCTCGACACTGGCGCAATGCCATGCGCATACATCGCGACCGTCATCGTGGCTTGGCCCGTAAAACGTGCGGACCGCGCTGCGCTTAATGAAGGTTGTTCGGATTAGTCTCGCGGCAACGAAACGGCGTCAATCAAATTTGCCCTTTTTCGGAAACTTTTCTGCTTTTGGAATGGCGACGCTTCCCTGAGTATACTAGTTGCATGAAGACCGGTGGTTTGACGGTGAGTGATGCCGGTAAAGGATTTGAGCGTTTCGGTATTATACTTGCGGCTGAAGTCAAGAGGGGTTGATGTATGCGAAGGTTGAGCGAGCGCGAAGTGCGTGTATCTTTGAAATCTGATTTCAATCATTCGACGTTTACCAGCGACTTCCTCCGCCGCCACCGCCACCGCCACCGACGCGTCTAGGTTCGTACCTGTCCCCACCGCCGCCGCCACGATCATCGCCGCCGCGTCTGGGTTCGTACTTATCCCCGCCGCCGTCACGATCGTCGCCGCCGCGTCGAGGCTCGTACCTCCCGCTACCGCCACGATCGTCGCCACCGCGCCTCGGTTCGTACCTGTCGCCGCCGCCACGATCGTCGCCGCGTCGAGGCTCGTACCTTCCGCTTCCGCCACGGTCGTCGCCGCGCCTCGGCTCGTAGCGGTCTCCATCTCCTCCGCGAGAATCATAACGGTCATCACGACGAGGTTCGAAGCGGTCGTCGCGACGAGGTTCGCGACGGTCATCTCTCTCCGCGGCGCGACGTTTTTCCTCCTCTTCGCGCCTTTCGGCTGCTTTTTTGCGCTCTTCGTCCTCGCGTCGGTCTCTCTCGGCCTGCTCCGCAGCCGCACGTGCCTCTTCTTCAATCTGCTGAAGGCGGCGCACGTAGGCGCGGCGACGGGCAACTTCGCGTTCGTTCTTCCGAAGGGTACGGAGCTCGTTGATCTTCTCCTCGCGCGCGATGCGGAGAGCCTCGAACTCCTCGGAACGGCGCGAAACAATAGCCTCGGAGAAGGCACCCTTGTCGGCAGCCATCTTGGAGAGACGTTTCTTCTCCTCCACGGCAGTCTCCCAGGTCTTGCGGTGCTTCTCAGCGTTCTGCTGCTGCAGTTCCTTGTGGAGTTTCTCGTCTTCAACCATTTTTTCCTTGTACGCCGCCTCGATGAGAGGAACCTCCTCCTCGCGCTTGGCGCGCTCGAGGTGATCCATGCTCTTCGCCAGCCGCACGAGCTTGCGTTCCATCTCTTGCCTCTCCTTGATTTGCTCCTTGATGGCATCTTCCATGAGGGTGCGCTTGTCAAGCTTTTGGCCTTCCTCATGCTTTATCTTGAAGCCCTTCTTGCCCTTGTTGCGCTTCTCAGCCTCGGCGAGAAGAGCGAGAGCTTCCTCCTTCTCCTTCTCTTCCATCTCCTGGCGGATGCGCATCGCTTCGCGCGTGCGGCGCTCCTCATCGAGACGCTTTGCTTCTGTTTCCTCGTGCAAGCGCTGCGCAGCGATGCGAGCCTCCTCGAGCACGCGCTCTTGCTCTTGCAGGATACGCTCTTGCTCTTCCTTGCGACGTTCGATGATGACCTTGCGCGCGAGGGCGAGCTTGTGCTCGTTCTCAACCTTGGAAAGGAGCTCAGCAGTGTTGGTCCTCGTCGCCAGAGACGCGGCGGGAGCTTCGGGGTACATCATCTGCATGCCCTTCTTGAGCTTCTTCGCCATGGCCACGAGATGGTTCTTGATGTTATCGCTCTCCAGTTGATCTCCTTCGAATCGCACGCACTTGTTCTGGTGGTCGAGGCGAACAGCGACAGCACCGCCCTTGGTAGCGTCAACGAGGATGCGCTCAACCTGGGAAAATTCCAGGAAGGGGACAACCTGCTGAAGCGTCTCCAGCTTCATCGTCTGGTACACCTGAGACGACTGCTGCAGCATGCGCACGACGGCAAGGCTGCGCATGCGGGGAAGGAACTGGTCGAATGCAATGGTGAGGATGGGGCTCGCGGCAGAAAGCTGCACAGCCTCGGGGCTGAGAGTAGCGAACACCTTTTGCGCGTGCTTGCACATGTCCAGCGGGTGGAACTCCTTTTCGAAGAGCGCCCACACTTGACGCGCCTCCGTGGACACGAGGGAGAGGATACCCTTGGAGATGAGCTCGCTTAGCAGAGCCTTGCGCGAGAGAACTTCGCGAGGGTCGCGCTTGGGGTCCAGCGTGTACCCGAGAAGGGTCGCCATGCGAACGTCGCGCTCCTTCGCGTTGTCCAGCTCCTGGTTGGAGGGCGTGGCGGCGGTGCGCGACTCGTAGGGCGGGATGGCCACCGCGGAGAGGAGTACCGTGGAGGCCATCGCCTTGAGATCCTCCGGAGTCAAGTTGCGATTGTACGTTTTGCTCAGGTTGAATAGTTTGTACCAAGCGTACGCGTGGTACAGGTAGTTCTCAGACACCCAGAACACCTTGGTGAGCTTGGCGAAGTACGTCGCCATCATCTTGGGGTTGGGCGACCGCTTCAGGATGATCGTCAAGCCGTGGATGTCCTCAATGGTGCGGAACGCCTCTTGCCACAGTTCAAGCTGCGCCGCAGACTTGAGCTGCTCGAATCGAGTCTCGAGGTAGTACTGCTGGGTCTCGGCAAGAGTCAAATCAGGCCTGTCACGTTGGTCGCGGTACTTCATCAGGTTCGACAAGTGGTTGCGAAGAATCTCACACAAACGGCGGAACTCGGTGGTGCGCTTGTGTTGGACGCAGAAAGCAAACGCGCGGTTGGCGGTCATGGCGTACAGGGGCTCCAGTTTGTTGTTGTTACGCAAAATCTCGAGGATGGTGCGGTAGGTTTCCCAAAGGAACTTGAACCAAGGCGTCACAGTTTCGCGGTCCGAACGATCCTTTTCGCTCTCCGCCGAGACAGATTTGAGCATCAGGTTCTCCGGGGTGTTCTCAGCCTCGAGATCGCTCACGGCGAGAGTAGCGTCGTTCGCCGACGCAGCCGCGGCAGCCTGCGCAGATTCAGCCTTCTCCGTCGCGAGCTTGAGGAAGTGTTTGATCACCTCTTCCAGAGATTGAACATTCACCTGCTGGCACACGATCCTGTACTGGATCAGACCATCCTTGGCGAGCCGTCCTTTCTTCAGCTCGATGCACAGCTCGACGTACTTGAACATGATCTGCTCAAGCACCTTCTGCCACGTGCGGTGGCGCTTAGAGGTGATCACATCGTGGAGTGCCTGCAGCGCCGCGTTGGGCTGACCGACATGGATCAACTCCTCCTGTAAAACAAAGACGGTGGATGGGGAGCGAAGGTAAGTCGAGAGTCGATCGCACGGAAAAAGCACCCCTTTGTATGAGAGCACCCCAGGGTTTTAGCGGGATTTGCCGGGGCGGCGGCCATCGCCGGGAAACGTACCGCACGCTTCAGCGCGTTCTCCGGCTTCGCGAAAGTCCCAGCGTAAGGCGGCATGACGATCGGCTAGGATCGGTTTGTAGCGCCTGTCGCCCTCGCGTCGACCTCAGCTGACGGTCGCGCGTGTTGAAAAGGATGCCCTGCGCGGCGAAGCGGCGGTTTTCAGCCGCATCGATCGGCTTATTTGGCTTTGGCTGTCTCTCGCACCGCACTGAGATTTATTTGGCAGCAAATTCGTGCAAATTCGACGAGTTAATAAACCTTAAGAGAGCCGATGAGCCGTTGACCGGAGGAATTTCCAAAACGGGCGGAGGTTGGTCCTCAGAGGTACGCGCACGGCGACGGGCGGGTTGCCTCGTGTGTTCGCGTCAGGATGAGCGAGGGAGACCCTGATGAGTTTGAGGATGACGACCTCCTGGCTGAAGACCGCGAGGAGGAGGAGCGTGAGGAGTGCGTGCAAGATTGCCTCGAGCTAATCTTGGAACGTGTAAATTCGCACCTCGACGCCTTGGAGCTCCAGCGTAAAGTGGTGTCGTATGCGGCTAGCCAGGCAGTTCGGGACGCCCTCGCGGTGGTGGACATGACGTTCGTTGAGCGTGAAAGCTTCTCTACCCGAAGCCCCTCGACCGACCCGGAGGAGACCGTGGGAAGCTGGTTCCCAGACGAAGCCCACATCCCAGCTCCTATTGATGCTTGGGCGAGGGGCACGGTGCGCGCGAGGCGGCGGCCACGGGTTTCTGAGCAAGACAACCTTCGTGCGACGATAAGTTCCGGTGCAAAGCTATCGGCAATAGTGGGTTCACCTAGGGTGGGTGTTGGGGTTGGCGGAGGGTCTTTATTGCGTAAGACGGGAGGCGCAAGGTTGTCGTCTACGATGCCGAGAAAATCCTTTGCGGCGGCGAGAGACGCGCCGAAGGCAAAGCCACGCGGGAGCAAGCAGAAGATGACACCAGAGGAAAGGGACAGGGAACAACATTTGCGCGAAGAAATCGAGTCACGACGAGCTGCACAGGAGCTGCAGAAAGTGCAGGTGCAAAAAGACCAGTACGAGTTGAGGAAGCTCGAGTTGGTTCAAAAATCGATGCGAGGCCAGGATTACGGATACGACCACAACGGTGAGCTAGTCGCGGTTCATAAACTCGATCCAGACTTGATGCCGAGTTTTTCTCAGACGATGAAGGTAAAGGTGATTGACCAGCGGGAAACCGCGGAGGAGGCCAGCTCGAGGAAATTGCACAACCTTAAAACCCAGAGACTTGGTGGGGTGGATTACGTTCACCCCAAACATAGTCAGCAGCAAACAAAAGCGCTGGAGGCGATGTCGATGGCCAGGGGAGTGACACTTCGTCACGGAGCGACAGCCAAAGCCGGGCCGCCGCTGTTGTCAACAACTCAGGATATGTCGAAGCGAGATCATATGGATCTCGTCGCAGCGTCTTGTCGTGCGTCATCGACGACAACAACGCCAAGGGTGCGCGCGAGCGCACAGCACAGCGCACATCAAGTTGTTACGGTGGATCCCAACCAAGCGCTCCTCGCCGCGAAAGACTGGGGAGTAAATCCTCCGTCGGCGATGAAGATGAAACCTTATCAGCCGCCAACAGAGGGGATACCGAAGGCAAGGACATCTGTGGGTAAGACCCCAATACGGCGATGAAGTTGTCAAAGTTATAGGAGCTCAAATTAGAATAGGACCCGAATTTTGTACCAAATTTAGTGAATTCAAGGCATATCTTAGGAAGCTATCTCGAATGGCTTGTCTCTAATGCGCTCTCTCAGCGAGCTCTTCAACTTTCCTCCACATCTGTTGACGATTCCCCTCCACTTCCTCGGATTTCCTCTCTTCCTCTTCCCATTTCTTTTGGCATTCCTCAAACAGCTGCTGGTCCATTTCCATAAGCATCTTCCGGACGTTGATGGTGAGCCCGCCGACCGCCGCATTCCAGTGGTTCCGCGCGTTCCGCTCAAACGCCCCGAAGCACACTGGCAGCAGCACGTGCCTGTTTTGCGCGACCAGGTTGACGATGTAGTCATTGTTCCACAGGAACAACGCGCGCTCGGCCACTTGGAAATGCGACGAGTTGATGCAAGCGGATATTCTCTGAAACAAAGGAAGCATCGTTTTGACAAATTCCGACGCCTGAGTAAGCTCGAGAACCTCCTCGAGCTCTCCGAGGAATAGCACTTCCTTTTGGCTGTTCGTCACCGGCCAGTACTTCAAAAGGCCGCGCAACACCGCATCCGCGAGCCTCGGATCTTTCTCTACAAACTGGGTGATGCAGTACGATAGCTGCTGATGGTACATTGCGACACACTTGGGCTTGTGTAGCGGCAAGAGTGCTCGCTGGAGGAAAACTTTATGTTCCTCCTTGAGTGGGAGTGCAAAGCCGTTGATGATGCTCCCGAGAATCTCGAGGAGTTCCGCGATGCCGTTATGTCTCTCAGTCTCGTAGATAAACCTGAAGAAGATGTTGTTGATCGCTTTCCTGATGAACGGCCTGTGCACCATGAACTTTCCGTAAATTCGATGCAAGATCGTCTTCAGGTAATCGCGCTCGCGAGGATCCTCCGAATCAAACAGCTCGAGGAGCTTGAGCACAAACGTGTTGTCGATGTATTTCTTCCCCACCTTCGCATCCACCTCGTTGGACACGACATAACGCAGCAGGAACTCATAAATGATTTGCAAATGCGGCCACGACGGCTCCAGCGTCGGCTCCTCCTCCTCCGGGTCAAGGTTGTCCCCAGCGGCATTTCCAGTGATCTCGTAGTTTGAAGGGGGCAACCCTCTGAAGAGATTCTGCGCGAGCATGTACGAGATGTCCTCAAACACCGCCTCTGTGAATTTTCCCTGCCCTTGGTTGACGTAGTCTACCAGCTCCAACAGCGTTTGTCGCTTGATCTCCTTCTCGCGCACGTGGGCAGTGGCATCAGTGAAATCGAACGTGTACGAGCACAGATGGAGTTTCTTGATGAACAGGTTCTGTCGCTCAGACGCGACGACGTCGCGGAACAAGAACAGCGGCTTGTTCGTATCGTACAGCACTTCCATCGGGGGAATAGGTGATCGGGAAGGACCGCCCGTGCTGGGTTTCTTGCTCGTCATCTGCGAAACCGCGGGACGCCCGTTTTCACCCTCCTTCTTTCGCCCACCAACCCTGGTTAGCTTGCTTTTGACGCTCTTTAACATGCGTCAGCCAGCGAGATATCCACGCCTCTGCCGGTGCGCTCGGCGAGGAAGTATGTGGACGCGCGCGACTGTGTCAGAGGACCGGACGTCTGCCTCGACCCTCGTGACCACCGCACCGCGCCGCTTGATCTTGACGACCTTTAGTCAGCGGATCTGCTCAAATTTCCTTAGTTGTCACTTCCTTCAAAAAACCCATGGGGCGAAGACAAAAAAAAAACATGCCTCGTGAAAAGTTGGGAAATATCAAAGTGATGAGAGTGTTGAAAACGCGTTGAGCAGAAGAGGACGTGACAAATAAAACTTCTTTTCGACATGTCTTAGAAACACCGATTTGGCGGCGCACTGCTGACTGCGCGAGCGCACGTGGCCCGCACGCGAACGATCTCTCTGGATCTTCACGTCGTGTGACTTTCAGAACCCCGATCCAAGCTCGTCGATCGCGGACGGATCCGACCAGAACCCCATCGTGGCGGCGTACTTTCTTTCGAAATCAACATCCGAACGTGTAGTACGTGGAATACGGTTATTCGAGGAACCTCAAAAGACCTGGTGTGATGCGTCGTGCAACCGGACGCGGGGGAGATTGCGAGCGGCCGTACCTCCGCGGCTTTCTTCCTTTTGCGTACGTCACCCATGCTTGCGCGAAAGTTCCGGTCCTGGTCGCGCGCGGCTCGCACGTGCGCCACCGATATGGACGGCGTGTTTTTATCGTGCTGGGGAAGCGCGAGTTCTGGGCAACTCGGTCTGGGCGCAGGGAACACCGCGAACATGTTTACCCCCACCCCCGTTCCCGCAATCACGGCACATGTGCGTGCATTGAGCTTGAACGGCGCGCACACCTGCGTCGCGTTGGAACCAACAGGCGCGGTGCGTTGCTTCGGGCTGAACAGCGGCGGTCAGCTCGGGGTCGGGACGCCTGGCACGAACCAGTATGAACCAACGAGCGTGCCGGGCGTGGAAAATGTCCAACTCCTTTCCCTCGCCGAGTACAGGACCATCGCGTTGCTGGTTGACGGAACCTTGATGGCCTGGGGTACGAACCGCTGGTTCGTCAGCGCCACAGGCGTGGGCACTAATTGGATAAACACTCCGCAACACGTTCCGTCGAGTGGAAATTCCATCGACGCAATCGCGAACATCGTCGCGGTCGAAAGTGGTACCCTAGATCACCACTGCGCGGTTACCGGGGATGGCAAAATGTACTGCTTCGGAACGAATAGCAACGGGCAGCTTGGTGGACCGACTAGAGGCGGCTGGCCGGAGGACGTGGGAATCGTGGAAGTGTTTCCGGGCGTCATCACGTCGCCCAAAGCGTTTGCGATGGGAAACCGCCACACTTGCGCAATTCTTCAAAACGGTGACGTGTACTGCTGGGGGTCAAACACACACGGGCAGCTCGGGCGAGCAGCGACGAGTACGAGCACGAAAGATCACTGTCCCACCGCGCCTTGTTCGCCCTGGAAAGTCACCGGGGTAGCACTGGCGACAGACATCGCGAGCGGACATTTTTTCTGCTGCGCCGTGTTGGCGTCGGGCGAAGTGTCGTGCTGGGGCGACAACTTTTACGGACAGCTCGGCGTTCCCGGCGACCAAGGCCACACCAAATCGAATCCGCAAATCGTTCAAGGTGTTGCCAACGCCAAAGAAATCCACGCGGGAGGGTACTCCATCGTCGTGGTGCACAACGACAACTCCGTAACCTCCTGGGGGCTCGCTTATACTGGGCAGTTGGGAATTGACCCCGCCGGCTACGACACGTGCGCGCCTCACCCGACGTACCCGACGAACACGTGTTGCCGCCCGACCAAACAACCCACGATTTACATAGGCCTGCCCCTGCCTATGTGCACGTGCTGCGAGGCGAAGCTGAAACGGTTTGGATTCGGAACAGACAGGGACTGCGAAGTGAGGTGAAACAATAAACAAGTCTGTCAGACGTACCCGAATCCAAAATCTCAGCCAACAGAGGAGCTTGCTTGCAACTGACAAACGATTCAGCGTTGTTGTGGCTATGATCCCTGCACGGAGAGCCGCGGATAAAGGCAGGCTTTCCTTTAGCTCGCGCGTATAGCTCTATAGCTGGCATCACGCTGATGTAATTTGTTACACATGATCATACTGCTCCCCGCGTATCTCTCCTTGTTGAACTAGCTCACGGGGTAGGTGTCCTTGCAGACATCCAATAATCTCACGCGAGTTGCGTGTCAGGCTACCATCTCTTGAAGAGCTTCCTCTTGATGATAGGGACATTTTGATGTACACAGGAGGTCCCGCGATACGCTTCGGGAATCTACAACAAATTAGCTTGCGTGTTTGTGCTTCGCAGGGCTTTGACCAACGTTAATGTAATAAGCTCATTTCAATGACATTAGCAAGATGCGGAAAAATTCAAAGCACTTAGAAACGAAGTGTTTCTGTGCTTACAAGATAAATTCAAGCGGCTTTTAAATTGAATCATTCATATTGTCAAGTTTCCTGTCGATTTACGTTTGCCCGGAGATAAAATATTCGATGTATCATCGCAACGGGAACCGTTGATATCATACGTGCATACACAGTTATGCAAGCATGTGCTAGACATTGGCACGACTTGAAGTTCAATGCCCGGAGATGGCTTGTGAGCTGAATATCGATCGCACATGTGACTTTCAGCTTGTTTCACGACTGGGCACTTGGAAATGAGTTAAACGGGGAAATTAGAAAACCGTCAACCGGATCCCCACGACTGATAATCAATTATACAACTCGTATATATAATACGAGTA
>MDSY01121638.1_pt1 | contig 14020 bp, 12 predicted proteins | sample 811131 | NCBI WGS metagenome assembly MDSY01 (sample SAMN05326643, study PRJNA326480) | marine metagenome | isolation source: seawater | place: Atlantic Ocean: South West | collected 2010 | reverse complement strand
TTCTAGAGGGCCGTTTTAAATTTTCTTAGATTAAATTTAGAATGATAATACTAAACTTATTTCCATGTGTTCATCTTTATTGCCTATAACACCAAGTGCATCACTAGCATCAGCTAGAGTAGCTCTTACAGAAGCAGCACCAACAGTATAGTTAGCGTTAATTGCTCTTGCAGACTCAGTTACGTTTGCAACATCTGAATCCATGAACTCAGTGTCTTGCTCAGCGTATGATACAGTTAAGCTATCATTAACGTTATAAGCAAGTGCAAATGCTTCGATAGTAGTATCCGTAGCAGCACCAATCTCACCTCTGTTAGTTTCTACATATCTAAGACCAGCTGATACTGGACCAGTAGCGTAGTTAACATGCATCAACAAAGTATTTTGACCTGCATCTTTATTACCAGCAACAGCTGTTAAATCAGATGTAGTATCTGAGTAACCACCACCAATTTTAAGACCTTCAAGACCCATGCCAGACATTACTGACATAGCATCCATGTCTAGAGTTAAATAGAAGTCATTAGCTGAACTAGTTGATATTGAACCTACTCCACCATCACCAGTACCACCTGTAGAATTACCTCTTTTGTGAGCTAGATCTAAAGTTACGCCACCCATAGTGTTAGAGTAACCGATTACGTTATCAGAACCCGCAGATGTTATTCCGTGACTTGATACACCAGTCCATACTTCTTCATATGCAGTTGGAAGTTTGTCTCTATTTGCTCTTAAACCAGTTATTGCTCCACCAGTTGAGTCAAATTTCAACACACCCATATCACCCATGTCTACAGTCTGCCAAGCAGATAAGTATTCATTTGATGCAGTAGAAACAGCATCGTTCATGTTATCACCGATAGTTCTAACGATTTTAGCTGTACCAAATCCAACGTCACCTTCTCCACTGAAACTTAGTGAAGTGTTTGATCCAAATGGGTTACCAGAGTCAGAAGAAGTTCCTGCTCCTGTACCATCTCTTGTTGTGTAAGTAACTTCAGCAGTTCCTGACACACTCATCTCAACGGCCATTACTGATGTCGCTACTAACGAACCAGCTAAAGCTGTAAGACCTATTTTTTTTAAATTGTTCATACATCTCCTTTTTGTTTATTAATTTTCAATATGAATGCTCTCCTCTTATCAAATACAGCCTAAATTTATAATTATTCTATATTTTTTGATACTATTTCTTCTATTTGTTGTAATTTTACAACACCTCTTGTCATTATAATGGCTATTTTTAGCATATAATTTTTTCAAAGTGTATAAATTTCAAAACTATGGTATCTCATCGTTTTTTAATTATATTATCATGATGTTCTTCAAATTTAACAAAGTCAAATTATTGTTTTTTTTATTATTTTCAAGTCTTCTTGTTACTTCTTGTGGTGGATTTAAAAGATCAGATGTTAAAGACAATCCTGTAAACGATGCAGAAAAAAGAGCAAAAAACATTGAAGAAGGTCGTGGTGTTGGATCGCTTTTTGGTCGTAAAAAGAATAGTGGCTCATTTGACTTTGCTACATCAAATGAAATGTGGAGAGCTACTCTATCAATTCTTGATTTTACTCCCTTCTCAAATATTGACTATGGTGGTGGAATTATAATTACTGACTGGTACTCAAACGATAAGGAATCTATTAAAATTTCTGTGCAATTTTTATCTAATGATATTCGTGCAGACGGTTTAGTTGTTAAAATATATAAAAAAAATTGCCAACCTAATGAAAACTGCCAAACCCAAAAAACTGACAGTTTTTTAAATTCTGAAATTAAATTAGCTATATTGAAAAAAGCATCTTTACTCAAACGGGGTGATCAAAAAAAAGCTGGTGAAGAAAAAGGTAAATATACGATAGTACCAACTCAATAAAAATAAATTTATAATTTGACTAGATATAATTTTAAAATAGTTGAAAATAAATGGCAAAAAATTTGGTCTGAAAAAAAATTATTTGAAGCAAAAATAGATAAATCCAAAAAAAAATTCTATTGTCTTGAAATGTTTCCTTACCCATCTGGGAGAATTCATATGGGGCATGTTAGAAATTATACAATTGGTGACGTACTTTCTAGATATAAATCTCTGAAAGGTTTTAATGTTTTACATCCAATGGGCTGGGATTCTTTTGGTATGCCTGCCGAAAATGCTGCCAAACAAAACAATTTAGATCCTAAAAATTGGACAGAAAAAAATATTATTACTATGAAATCTCAATTAAAAAAATTGGGCTTGTCAATTGATTGGACTAAAGAGATTTCTACCTGTTCGCCTGAATATTATAAACATCAACAAAAATTTTTTTTAGATCTTTATGACAAGGGGCTAGTTTATAGAAAAGAAAACTATGTTAATTGGGACCCTGTTGATCAAACAGTTCTTGCAAATGAACAGGTTATAGATGGCAAGGGATGGAGATCGGGTGCGGTAGTTGAAAGGAAAAAACTTAATCAGTGGTTTTTTAATATTTCTAAATTTTCTGAAGACCTTCTAGCTGGTTTAGACTCTTTGAATGAGTGGCCCAACAAAGTAAAAACTATGCAAAAAAACTGGATCGGTAAATCGTTTGGTTGTGAAGTTGATTTTCAAATTGAAGGTAATACTGAAGTTAAAAAAATTAAATGTTTTACAACAAGGCCTGACACATTATTTGGTTTTTCATTTTTAGCTGTTTCTGTTGATCATTCTATATCTAAATTTTACGAAAAAGATGAAAAATTTTTAATGTTTAAAGATCAATGTTCTAAAACTGGAACCACTGAAGAATCTATAGCACAAGCTGAAAAAATTGGATTTAAAACAAATTTAATTGCTTTAAACCCCTTAGATAAATCAATCAAAGTGCCAGTATATTTTGCGAATTTTGTACTAATGGACTACGGATTTGGTGCTGTGTTTGGTTGCCCAGCTCACGATCAAAGAGATTTGGATTTTGCTTTAAAATACAATCTTAAAATTACCCCAGTTGTTAAACCAGTTGATGCGGATCAAACATTCAAAATTGAAAATAAAGCTTACACGGGACCCGGTACAATGTTTAATTCAAAAATTTTAAATGGTTTTAATTCGCCAGACAAATCAATTTTGGAGGCTATCAAAATAATTGAAAAAAATAAATTAGGTAAAACAAAAATTAATTTTAGATTAAAAGATTGGGGTGTTTCAAGACAGAGGTATTGGGGCTGTCCAATACCAATTGCATATAATAAAAATAATGAAATAGTTAAGATACCTGAGGAATTTTTACCTTTAAAATTACCAGAAAATATAAACTTAAATGTTAATGGAAATCCTCTTGACCATCAAACCGAGTGGAAGAAAATTATTATTAATGGTGAAGAATGTAGGATGGAAACAGATACACTTGATACATTCGTTGACTCTTCCTGGTATTTTTTAAGGTTTTGTTCACCCAATAATGACTCTAAGGGATTTGATGTTGAAGATATTAAATATTGGATGCCAGTTGACCAATATATTGGTGGTGTTGAGCACGCTATTCTTCATCTTTTATATTCAAGATTTTTCTTAAGAGCCCTGAGTTATAAAAATGAGCAATTAGATCTTAAAGAGCCTTTTCAGGGTCTTTTTACACAGGGTATGGTTTGTCACGAAACATACAAAGATTCAAAAAATAATTGGTTAAGTCCCGATGAAGTAACCTCTAAAGATGGAAAAAATTTTTATAAACAAAATAATTTATCTGAAAAGATTATTGTTGGACCAACAGAATCTATGTCGAAATCTAAAAAAAATACAGTTGACCCAGAAAAAATTATTGAGGATTTTGGAGCTGATGCCGTAAGAATATTTATATTGTCAGATAGCCCTCCGGAAAAGGATGTACAATGGTCCGAACAAGGTATGACAGCCGCATACAAATTTATTCAAAAATTTTGGGAACTGCACAAAAAAATTAAACCTAAAATTGATGAAGATACGAAATTAGATTTACTGACAAATGATATATCTATTGATGAATTCACAAACCAAATAATTAATAAAATTAATATAAACCTCGAAAAATTCAGCTATAATGTAATTATTGCTAACCTTCATGAAATTTATAACTTTTTTAATATCCTTAGTGAAAAAAAAACTGTCTCTAAAAATTTACGTATCAGTTATATAAAAATTCTAAAGGTGATGTTGCCAATAATTCCACACTTTGCTTCAGAGTGTCTAGAAAATATCGATGCAAATAAAAACCTTTCCTGGCCTGAAACAGATAAAAGATACCTTACAGCAAACACAGCTACAATTGTTGTGCAAATTAATGGAAAAAAAAGAAGTATAATAAACACTAAAATTGGTGTCACAGAGAAAGAATTAATTAAAGAGATTGAAGAAACAAAAGAACTTCAAAAATTTATAGATGGTAAAAGCATCTTTAAAAGTATTTATATTAAAGATAAGTTAATAAACTTAATTATAAAATAATGAAAAAAAAATTAATATTATTTCTAGTATTTATAGGCTTAACAAGCTGTGGCTATGAATCAATTTACACAAAGAGTAAACAATCAAAATATAATACTGTAAATAAAATTATACTAGATGGGGAAAAAAGAATAAATAGAAAAATTATTTCCATATTAAATTTTGATAATAATAAAGATTCGATTTATAGTGTAAGAATTGATAGTGAAAAAAATAATACGATAGCAGCAAAAGATAGTGCAGGAAACGCCACCATTTATAATCTTCAAATTAAAATTAAGTTTTCTATTTTAAGAAATCAAAAAATTATAAAAACAAAAAATTTTGAAGATAATTTTAATTATAATAAATCTGATAATAATTTTGATTTATTTCAGTATCAACAAAACATTGAAGCAAATTTAATTCAGAAAATTTCTGAAAAAATTATAATATTTTTAAATTCTTAAATAATGATTATTAAGTCATTTGAAGTAAAAAATATTGATTTAAAAGTCAAAAAGTTTTTTTTATTTTATGGTGAAAATCAAGGTCACAAGAACCAAGTTATAAAAGAAGAATTTAAAAAACACTATAAAGAAAATATTTATTATTATGAAGAAAGTGAAATTCTTAATAATGAAGAAAATTTTTTCGAAAATATTTTATCAAGGTCTTTTTTTGAGCAGGAAAAATTGATTGTTGTTAGTAGAGTTACGGATAAGATAAAACATATAATTGAAGAAATAGTTGAAAAAAAAGTTAATGATCTGGTAATAGTCTTAAATGCCAACACTCTTGAAAAAAAGTCAAAAATTAGATCTATTTTTGAAAAGAGTAAAGATATGTATTGTGTTCCATTCTATGAGGATAACAACCAGTCCCTATCAGGCATAGCAAACCATTTTTTTAGAGATAACAAAGTTCCTATTTCGCAACAAGCAATCAATATACTGGTTCAAAGATCTAGGGGGGATAGACAAAATTTAAACAATGAACTCGGAAAAATAAAATACTTTATCAAAGGTAAAAGTAAAATAGAGATACATGAAATATTAAAACTAACAAATTTAGCGGAAAATTATAATGTCTCAGAATTAATTGATTGTTGCTTGTCAAAAAATAAGAGGAGAACTATTGGAATATTAAATGAAAATAATTATTCTGTAGAAGATTGTATTTTTATTATTAGAACTTTTTTAATAAAGTCGAAAAGATTAATAAAATTGTGTGCAAAACTTCAAGAAACAAAAAATATTGATACAATTATCTCGGCTTACAAACCACCAATATTTTGGAAAGAAAAGGAACTTGTAAAGCAACAAATAAACAAATGGACTTATAAAGAAGCCGAAAATTTAGTTTTTCAAATTAATGAAGTAGAGCTACTAATTAAAAAACATTCTAGTAACTCAGTTAATATTTTATCAGATTTTATTATAGAAAAAGCTTCGACAACTGCAATTAGTAATTAGATTTAATAATCGAAATAATCTTATTTAATTGATCAATATTTTGATATTCAAAAACAATCGATCCAGTATTATTCTTTTTATCTTTGATAATAACATTTAATCCAATCTTATCTATTATCGATGCTTCTAGAGATTGTATATTTGGGTCTTTTAATGGTTTGTAATGTTCTTTTTTGTTTTTAAAAATCTTTACAAAATTTTCTGCCTGTCTAACAGAAAGACCCTTTTCGATTATTTTTTTTGCTACAAAATGTGCATTTTCTAAACCAACTAAAATTTTGGCATGCCCCGCGGTCAGTTTTTTTTCTTCAATCAAATTTAAAACTTCCTTAGGTAAGCCTAATAATCTCAAATAATTAGCTATATGACTTCGACTTTTCCCAATAAATTTTCCTACTTTTTCTTGATCGTATGAAAAGTCCTCAATTAACCTTTGATAACCTCTAGCTTCTTCAATAACACTTAAATCGTTTCTTTGAACATTTTCTACAATAGCAAACTCTAATGACTTTAAGTCATCAACATCTGTAATTACAACTGGCACTTCATGTAAACCAGCCTTTTGAGCTGCTAGCCATCTTCTTTCTCCGGCAATTATTTCATATTTAGAATTCTGGTCTGCAGATTTTCTAACTATTATGGGTTGTATAATTCCCCTTTCTTTTATTGAATTTGTTAAATCTTGTAAGCTGTCTTCATCAAATATTTTTCTCGGTTGAAATTTATTACTAAGTAGATCGCTTATAGGTAATTTATTAATATTTATCTCCAGTTTTGTTTCGCCTATTAATGATGATAAACCTCGACCCAAACCCCTCTTAATTTTATTTTTATCCATTATGCCCTGTTCTCTATTTTTTGATCTTGATTAATAAATTCATCTGTAAAACTAAAATAAGATTTGCTACCAAGACAAGATTTATCATAAATTAAAACAGGCATTCCATGTGAGGGTGCTTCTGACAATCTTACATTTCTTGGTATGACTGTTTGATAAACTTTATCATTAAAATAATCTCTTGCTTCTTTTTCCACTTGTGAAGAAAGTTTATTTCTTTTGTCATACATTGTTAAAAGAATTCCCCTTATTTGTAATTCAGGATTTAAACTTACTTTTATTCTTTCTATTGTTTTCATTAGCTGGGTTAATCCCTCTAATGCAAAAAACTCTGTCTGCAATGGCACAACAAGTGAGTGTGACGACACTAACGCCATAACTGTTATAAGGCTTAAAGAGGGGGGGCAGTCTATGAGAATATAATCATAAGATCCTCTAGAATCATTTAAATAAGCGGTCAATTTACCCTTAAGTATAAAGGCCCTTTCACTATCTCCGGCTGTTTCGACTTCTAATCCAGATAAATCAACATTTGAGCTTACTATATCCAAGTTTTTGTAATCTGTTTTTTTGATTACTTCAAGAATAGTTTTTGTTCCATTCAATACTCCATAAATTGTTTCACTTGAATTTTCCAAATTTGATAAACCGAGTCCTGTAGTTGCGTTTCCTTGTGGATCAAGATCTATTACAAGAACTTTCTTATCTTGTTGCACCAAACCAGCTGCCAGATTAATTACAGTGGTTGTTTTCCCCACCCCACCCTTTTGATTTATTACTGAAATAATTTGCATTCTAATTTTTAATTCTTTTTTTAATGTTTTTAATATTTAGTAAAAATGAATCTTTGCTTGTGATACTTTTTTTTTTTTCAAAATCAAAATCCCATTCCCTTAAAGTCTCTTCTAAAATTTTTTCTCCACTTTTTCCCATAAACAAAATTAAATTTTTATAACTACTAAAATTTTTATTAACTAATTCTAAAACTATAGGTAAGGGCTTAAACGCTCTAGCCATTATTGTACCTGACTCTAGGTTTTCTGCCTCAAAAATATTTTTTTGTATGATTTCTGTATTTAATTTTAATTCCCTAGAAACACTTCGTAAAAAAGCACTTTTATGATGACTTTTTTCATATAAATGAACTTTTATAGGATTTTTAAGGTTTTTAAGCATAATTGATAGAATTATCCCTGGTAAGCCCCCGCCTGACCCAATATCTGTTATTATTTTACTATTTAAATCAATAAATTCAAGCACTTGAACTGAATCTTCTATATGCCGTTCTCTGATTACTTCATTTTTCGCTGTTTCTTTGCTTATAATATTTATTTCCTCGTTACGTTTTTGAATCATAGCAACAAAGCTTTCAAACTCTATAAATGTTTCACGTGGAACATTTTGATCTTTCAGCAGTGGGTATTTTTTTAAGAATTCTTCCATTAAGCTATAAGCTTAATAGACTTTCTTTTTACATGTGACAACAAGATATATACAGCAGCTGGGGTTATTCCATCAATCCTTAGTGCTTGTCCCATTGTTTTTGGTTTAATTTGTTTAAATTTAGCTTTTACCTCATTTGAAAGACCTGAAAGGTCATCATAATTAACTCTATCAGGTATAATTAAATTCTCGTCTCTTTTAAAAGCCAAAATGTCTGCTTTTTGTTTTTTAAGATAACCTCTGTAATGAGCATTAATTTCAATTTGTTCATCTATTTTTTTATCAAAAAAAGGTATTTCAGGCCAAATTTCTCTTATTTTTATCATATCAACTCCTTTTTGGGTTAATATTTCATTAGATTTTCTTAATACTCCGTCTTTTGCAATTTTAATGTCGAATTTCTTAATTTTAGTTGGTGTTATTGATAACTCTAACATTTTTTTTGATATTAATTTTATTTTATACTCTTTATCTTTGAATAAGTTTTCCCTGTCTTTAAATATTAAACCAATAGAAATACCTTTATTGGTTAGGCGTTGATCGGCGTTGTCTGCTCTTAGACTTAACCTATATTCAGCTCTTGAAGTAAACATTCTATATGGTTCAGCAACGCCCTTTGTTACAAGGTCATCTATCATAACTCCAATATATGCGTCGGATCTATCTAAAATAAATGGCTCTTCTTTCTTAAAAGACAAGGCGGCATTTATTCCAGCAATTAAACCTTGAGCGGCTGCTTCCTCATAACCTGTAGTTCCGTTTATCTGGCCTGCAAGATATAAATTTTGAATTTTTTTTGTTTCGAGGGTTAATAATAGCTCTCTAGGGTCAATATAGTCATATTCTATGGCATAACCCGGTCTAATTATTTTTACATTTTCTAAACCGCTGATATTGTTACACAATTCTTGTTGTACTTCCTCAGGGAGTGAAGTCGATATCCCATTTGGGTATATTGTATGGTCATTAAGACCCTCTGGCTCTAAATATATCTGATGTCGACCCTTATCGGCAAATTTTACTATCTTATCCTCTATTGATGGACAATACCTTGGTCCAACCCCCTTGATGCTACCGGAGTACATAGCACTTCTTTTTAAATTTTTTTGGATTATTTTGTGAACCTTTTCGTTCGTATAAGTCATTCGGCATGAAACCTGCTTGTTTACATTTTTTGTAGTTAAGAAAGAAAAAAAATAAGGATCTTCGTCGGCAAACTGTTCTTCCAAATTAGCGAAGTTAATTGTTCTTGCATCTAGCCTTGGTGGTGTTCCTGTCTTAAGTCTTCCTATTTTAAAATCATATTTTTCTAATTGTTCGCTTAAACCCATAGAAGGCTTCTCATCAAATCTTCCAGCTGGGGTTTTCTCATTACCAATATGAATAAGGCCATTCAAAAAAGTGCCCGTTGTTAAGATTAGTTTACCACATGACACTTTTTTACCTGATTTTGTTTCAAAACCACTTACACTGTTTTTTGTAAATAAAAATTTAATTACTGGATCAGAAAAAATACTTAAATTACAATAGTTTAACAGTTTTTCTTGCATAAATTTACGGTATAGGAATCTATCTGATTGAGTTCTAGGTCCTTGCACAGCGGGCCCTCTACTTCTATTTAATAATCTAAATTGTATACCTGACTTGTCTGCGATCTCTCCCATCAAACCATCCAAAGCATCTATCTCTCTAACAAGGTGACCTTTGCCAAGTCCGCCTATAGCTGGGTTACAAGACATCTCTCCTATGGTTTTGATTTCGTTTGTAAATAAAGCTGTGTTGACTCCAAGACGAGCAGACGCCGCTGCAGCCTCACAACCAGCATGGCCACCTCCAATTACAACTACGTCAAAAGACAATTCATTTCTCATATGTTAAATTTATAACCGATCAAAAATATTACAAGATGGAATAAGTATTTATATAATAGTTTTTAAAGTTAATTTATTATAAAAAAAAACTAAAAGTATGCTGATTGAGTGTTGTTTATCAATGACAAGTATCCAAATTGGGCCAAAAAGGCCCGTAAAAACGTATATTAAATTAAAAAAAAATTCGTTGATAATGCTAGCTTATTTAAGCAAAATAGAATTAAAAAAATATTATTTATTTACCGATGCAGAAATCATTAAAAATATTACCTAAAATTTCCTCAACATCAACTTTTCCAACTATCATTCCAAGGTGTCTTGTAGCTAATCGGAGATCTTCGGCTGCTTTGTCAAAATCTTCTGCTTGGTTTTTTTCTTCAAAATTTTTTAAATAACCTAAACTTTGTTCAAGATGTTGTCTGTGTCTTTCCCGGGTAATTAAAATATCATCACTGGTAATAAATTTATTTTTTAATTTATTTTTTAATTTTAAAATCAAACCATTGATGTTCAAATTATCTTTTACTGAAATCAAAACGTGATTAAAATTCTTAATTTTGGAATTTAGGTCTTTATTTAAAAGATCAGATTTATTTATGACAAGAATTGAATTTTCATCCATTAAATCCGATAAAACTCCTTTAAAATCAAGGCTTATAGCGTCTATGACAATAAGCTTTAAATCGGCATCTTTTGCTTTTTTTAAAGCTAATTTTACTCCTTTTTCCTCTATTTCATTTTTAGATTCTCGAATTCCTGCCGTATCAGAAACTACAACTGGGTAACCATCAATATTTAGATGTATTTCTATTACGTCTCTAGTTGTGCCAGCGATCTCTGAAACAATTGCAGCATCACGATTAGCAAGATGGTTTAACAAACTAGATTTTCCAGCATTGGGTGGTCCCAAGATTGCAATTTTAAAACCTTCTCTGATTCTTTCACCAACTTTCTGATCATCTAAAATTTTTTTAATATTTAAAATTACTTCACTCGAAGTTTTTTTAATGTTTTTGAAAATATCTTCAGGTAGGTCTTCGTCTGGAAAATCTATTTTTGCTTCAACATGTGATAAAATTTTTAAGAGCTTTTCTCTTAACATATTAAATTTGTGCGCAGATTTTCCGTTCATTATTTTTATTGCTTGCTGCCTTTGAATTTCCGTTTCAGCTGATATTAAATCAGCAATACTTTCTGCTTTAAGTAAGTTTATTTTTCCATTTTGAAATGCGAGTTTTGTGAACTCACCAGGGTCAGCTAAACGACAATTATCAATTTTTGAAATAGAGCCCTGTAGAGCATCAATTACTGCTTTGCTACCGTGTATATGAAATTCAGCCATATCTTCACCTGTATAGCTCTCTGGCCCAGGAAACCACAGAATGACCCCTTGGTCTATTAGCTCAGAACTGTTGAATTTATTGATCTTCCTGAGGGTAGCCATTCTTGGCTTAGGTAAGCTCGCACTAGTTAATTGTTTAATAACATTTTTTGTTTCTTCACCCGAAACCCTGATAATGGCTACACCTGATATTCCGGGTCCAGTTGAAAGTGCATAAATTGTCATAAATCATAATAACAAATTTAGAATATGAATGTTATTTTTTTTTTATTAAAGTATTTATCTCCTGCAAAGAATTTTCAAAGTTTTTATAACTATTTAATGAGGTTGAATAAATACTCTTTCTTGCTTGCACAAGACTTGCCGTCTTAATCCGTCCAGTTTTGTTTTTATCGTGATTTAAACAAGATGAATCCCAATCTAAGCTACAAAAATTAATTAATTTTTTGATTTCATGTTCACCATTATTTACAATATTTTCATACTTAACATCATAAATAAAATTTGGAATTTTTTCCTTCCAAAAACTCATTAGATCTAAGTATTGATTGTAATAATTTGCTATTTCTTTCTGAGAATATGCCCAGTTTAAAGAACTGGATACAAAATTATTTTTGTATAATGATAGGCAATTATCTCTTGGCTCTCTAAAACAATGAATTACTTTTGCATGTGGGAAAAAAATTTTTATGAAACCTATCCATCTAAAGTTTAGAGGGGCCTTATCAGTTATATAATCTGAATTTATTTTCCATAAGTCTAATTGTTCATTATAAGTTCTTTGAATATTGTTTTCTTCTACGTTTATATTTTCAATGAATTTTTTCTTTTCTATTTTTTTATCGACCATTAAATTTTTAGAAATACTTTCATTTAGAAAATTTAACTCACCTGCTCCTAGAATCTCTTTATGACTTGATAAAATTTGTTCTATTAGTGTTGTCCCGGATCTTGGCATTCCACAAATAAATATTATTTTCTTTCCATTCTCTGCTTTTTTTACTTTTCCAAAATCAAAATTTTCAAGCGTTTTAACTATACTTTGAAAAAGACTGACATCTAGATTTGGGTTATAATTTATAAAATCTTTTTTTGTTTTATTTGCCAATTTGATAAAGTGGAATGACTTATTATAATCTTTATTTTCTTCGTATGCCTTTCCTAAACTAAATGCAATATCCACAATTTGTTTGTTACTTAATGAATTGTCTTCGATTAATTTTTTCATTTGATTGAAATGATCTTGAGAGTCTTTTTCAGTATAATCTATAACTGAACTTAAAAATTTATGTGCACTTGTGTTTTTTGGATTTATTTTTAAGATTTTTTTAAAAATTAATTTAGCCTCTTCAAAATCTCCCATTTGAGATTTAATTGTAGCAGTCATATATAAGTATATTTCATTCTTTTTATCTAAAGTTAATAATTTTTTGTAAAGTAAAAGTGCCCTATCTAAATTATTTGTATTGTATTCTAAAAGAGCACAACCAATTAATGCTTTAGTATTATTTGGATTAACATCAAATATTTTTTTATAAATTTCTCTGGCTTTATCAAACTTAGACAAAGCTTTATAAGTGTTTGTTAAATTATTTAATGCTGGAATATAATCGTCTTGGTGTAAAATTGCTTTTAGAAAAAAGACCTCTGATTCTTCATACTTATTTAGACCCTGTAATGAAAGGCCAGAAAAATTTAATATATAGATATTTTTTGGTTCTTCCTTAAGGATTTCATTGCATTTTTTTAGTGCTTTTTTGTAATCTTGATTTTTTAAAAGATTTGCAATATCTCTGAGTTCCTCAACGGTCTTCATTATCTCTCCTTCTAATGAAATTTTTATCTAATTATATTAACACATATTTGGTAAATTTAAATTTTAGTATTAATAATATATTAAAACTTGATCTTTATACTGGTTTGTTCATGGAGTTAAAGAAATCTGCATTACTTTTGGTTTCTTTAAGTTTTGAATTAATAAACTCGATTGCATCCATTGTTCCCATTGGACCAATAATTCTTCTAAGCACATTCATTTTCGATAGGTCATCTTTATCAAATAAAAGTTCTTCTCTTCTTGTTCCAGATTTAGTGATGTCTATCGCTGGATAAATTCTTTTTTCTGCAATTTTTCTATCAAGTACTGTCTCACTATTTCCAGTTCCCTTGAATTCTTCAAAAATAACTTCGTCCATTCTGCTACCAGTGTCTACCAAGGCAGTCGAAATAATTGTTAATGATCCACCTTCTTCTATATTTCTTGCAGCCCCAAAAAATCTTTTTGGTTTTTGTAAAGCGTTTGCATCAACACCACCTGTTAAAACTTTACCTGAACTTGGAATGACAGCGTTGTATGCTCTTCCTAATCTTGTGATTGAGTCTAATAAAATTACAACATCTTTTTTATGTTCTGTTAATCTTTTTGCTTTTTCAATGACCATTTCGGCAACGGCTACATGTCTTGAAGCTGGCTCATCAAATGTAGAACTAATAACCTCACCCTTAACTGTCCTTTGCATGTCAGTTACTTCCTCTGGCCTTTCATCAATTAATAAAACCATCAGATAACTTTCTGGATAATTTTTAGCAATTGAGTTTGCAATACTTTGTAAAATCATTGTCTTACCT
>MDSY01009892.1_pt1 | contig 14022 bp, 10 predicted proteins | sample 811131 | NCBI WGS metagenome assembly MDSY01 (sample SAMN05326643, study PRJNA326480) | marine metagenome | isolation source: seawater | place: Atlantic Ocean: South West | collected 2010 | reverse complement strand
TGAGCCATTTCGCTATTCATTTTTGTAGACTGAGCAACATCTTCTCTCCCTGCTTTCAACTTACTAAAGTCTTGTTTTGGTCTTGGATTATTTTCAGAAGATAGTGTTTGTTCGTTAGGATCGTGAAGTTGGGCTTTCATTAAAAACGAAATAATATCTCTATTCATTTTATCCATCATAGATTGAAATAGTTCGTAACCTTCTAGCTTGTAAATTAATAGTGGGTCTTTCTGTTCGTACTGGGCATGGTAAACACTTTGCTTAAGAAAATCCATTTCTCTTAAGTGCTCTTTCCATTCATTGTCAATGAACGCAAGAGTAATATTTCTCTCTAAAGCTTTCAGTGCTTCTAAGCCTTCGGTTTCATATACTTTACTAAGTTTTGCGACTACTTTCATTGCTCTTCTTCCATCAGTAAATGGAATCACAATGTTATCTATTTTATTCGATTGGTTTTCATGAATATTTTTAATTACTGGAAAAATATTTAATTTAATATTTGCAGTTTTTCTTAAATATTTTTCTTTGGCTTCTTGGTATAAATCTTCCGTTAACGTATTTGGATCTTTTTCTAAAAATTCTTTTTCAGTGAAAGGAGATTCTATACCGAAACTTGTTATAACATTATAATTAAAATCTTCGAAATCGGAATTTTGTTGTGCGTTTAAAACTGTCACATTACATATGTCGTAAATCATGTTATCTATATCAAGATCTAGCTTATCTCCAAATAGAGCGTTTTTTCTTCGATTATAAATAGCAGTCCTTTGGCTATTCATTACGTCGTCAAACTCTAATAATCTTTTTCTTATCCCAAAATTATTTTCCTCGACTTTTTTCTGCGCTCTTTCAATAGATTTAGTAATCATAGAGTGCTGAATAACTTCTCCTTCCTTATGACCCATTCTATCCATCATTTTAGCAATCCTCTCAGAGCCAAAAAGTCTCATTAAATTATCTTCAAGAGAAACAAAAAACTGAGTAGATCCTGGGTCACCCTGTCTACCTGATCTTCCTCTAAGTTGTCTGTCTACTCTTCTTGAATCGTGTCTTTCAGTACCTATTATTGCTAGTCCCCCTTGCTCTTTAACTCCGTCTCCTAGTTTAATATCAGTTCCTCTACCTGCCATATTTGTGGCAATAGTTACTGTTCCTGGTTTTCCAGCTTCAGTAACTACTTCTGCTTCTTTTTGATGCAATTTTGCATTTAAAACCTGATGCGGTAATTTCTTTAATTTTAGCAATCTTGATAAAAGCTCTGATACTTCTACAGATGTAGTCCCTACTAAAACAGGTCTGCCATTAGATCGGATTTTTTCAATTTCTTCTATAATTGCCTGGTACTTTTCTCTAGCAGTTTTATAAACCAAATCATTTTGATCGTCTCTTATCAATGGTTTGTTAGTTTTAACGGCAACAACATCCAGTTTATATATATCCCATAGTTCTTTTGCTTCAGTCTCTGCAGTACCTGTCATTCCCGCCAACTTATGGTACATTCTGAAATAGTTCTGAAGTGTAATAGTTGCGTAGGTTTGAGAAGCAGCTTCTACTTTAACATTTTCCTTCGCTTCAATTGCTTGGTGAAGACCATCAGAATATCTTCTGCCGTCCATTATTCTTCCAGTTTGCTCATCAACTATCTTCACCTTATTCTCCATTACAACATACTCTATATCTTTTTCAAATAAAGAATATGCTTTTAGAAGTTGGTTCATTGAATGGATTCTCTCTGCTTTTATCGTATAATCAGACATCATCTGGTCTTTCAATTCTACTCTTTTTTGAGCATCTGGTGTTTTTTGTTCTATTTCGACAACTTTTGCTCCAATGTCAGGAAGAATATAAAATTCAGGGTCGTTTTCACCAGAAATTAAATCAATTCCTTTTTCTGTTAAATCAATGGTATTATTTTTTTCATCAATTACGAAATATAGTAATTCATCTGCCTTTGGCATTTCCTTAGCATTGTCTTGTAAATAAAAATTTTCTGTCTTTTGTAAGTGAATTTTAACTCCTGGCTCACTTAAATATTTTATAAGAGCTTTATTTTTTGGAAGTCCTCTGAATGATCTAAAAAGGGACAAAGATCCTTCTTCAAATAAAATTTTTTGTTGTTTTTTAACTACTCCTTCTTGCTCTGATTTAGCAATCTTAGTTTTAGCCTCGTTTAATAGAGTATTGATTAATTTCTTTTGAGAATTGACAAGTTTTTCAATTTTTGGCCTTAACGCAACATATTCTTGTTGGTCTCCTTTAGGAACAGGACCAGAAATAATTAACGGTGTTCTCGCATCATCAATTAAAACAGAATCTACCTCGTCAATGATAGCATAATGATGTTTTCTTTGTACCAAACCTTCGGTTTCAGAAACCATATTATCTCTCAAATAATCAAATCCAAATTCATTATTGGTTCCAAATGTAACATCAGCATTGTAGGCTTTTATTCTTTCTGGAGAATGAGGTTGGTACAAGTCTATGCAGTCTACAGATAAGCCGTGAAATTGATACAAAGGGCCCATCCATTGAGCATCTCTTTTAGCTAAATAATCATTCACAGTAATTACATGAACTCCTTTACCAACCAATGCGTTTAAATAAACAGGCAAAGTAGCAACTAATGTCTTGCCTTCACCAGTCATCATTTCTGCAATTTTTCCTTTGTGAAGAGCTGCTCCACCCATAAGCTGAACATCGTAATGAATCATTGACCATTCAACTGGTGTTCCAGCTGCATCCCAACTATTTTTCCAAATCGCATGGTCACCTTTTATTTCAACAACATCTAATTTTTGAGAAAGTTCTTGGTCGTTTTCGTTGGCTATAACCTTTAATTGCCCATTTTCAGATAATCTTCTTGCTGTTTCTTTAACAACAGCAAATGCATCTGGCATAATATCTAGAAGTGTAGACTCTATTATTTCATTTTCTTGAATCTCAAGAGCATCAATTTTTTCATAAATAGCTTCTTTTTCAGAAATATCTAAATCAGAATTTGCTTTTACTTTTAAATCCTTTATTTGGTTTCGAGTTTCTTCACAAGAAGTTTCCAGTGTTTTTTTGAATTCAGATGTCTTATTTCTGAGCTCATCGTCGGTTAGATTAATTAGTTTTTCAGAAAATTGATTGGTAGCTTCTACGACCGGGAAAAGCTCATCAAGATCTTTCTTGTTTTTATCACCAAATAATTTTTTTAGTATACCATCAAACATTTTATCAATTTTCGGAAAACAAAAATAGTTGAATAGTTGGAATTACTAGCAAGAATAATTCTAAAAAAAATAATGAATAAAAAAAAGAATGTTTTAGTATTCGTCCTCGTTAAAAAAGAAATCATCTTTTGTTGGATAATCAGGCCAGATTTCTTCAATTGTGTCATAAATTTCACCTTCGTCTTCAATTGCTTGAAGATTCTCAACAACTTCTAATGGGGATCCTGTCCTCATTGCAAAGTCAATTAACTCATCTTTGGCAGCGGGCCAAGGAGCATCTTCTAAATATCTAGCAAGTTCTAAAGTCCAATACATAAAAAAGGTTTAAGAATTGGCAAAAGTAATTTTTTTAATGACTCTGCAAAGAGTTTTCAAAAATAATTAATTATTTATTTACTTTATTTTTTGTTTGGAATCCATGGATTTTCGGAAATTTTCAGGTCAAAAAGCACCTTTCTAGCCATAACAAATAAAAAATCAGAAAGTCTATTTAAGTATTTAATTATAATTGGATTAACTTTTTGAATTTCTGTAGTTTCTATAGTTAATCTTTCCGCTCTTCTACATACACATCTTGCGAGATGACAATAGGAAGATATTGAATGGCCTCCAGGCAAAATAAAATTTTTCATTTCGGGAAGAATGTCTTGGATATCATCAATAGATCTCTCCAATTCTAAAATAGGACCATCACTTAGTTTTGGAAGGTGAATCATCATTTTTTCATTGTCACCAGTTGCTAAATAAGATCCTATAGTAAATAATTCCTCTTGAATTTTAACAAGTATATCAGATTCTTTCGACTCAATATTATCTTTGATTAAGCCAATCCAAGAATTTAGCTCGTCTATAGTGCCATAAGCCTGAATACTTAAGTGGTGTTTTTTGACTCTTTCCCCTCCAAATAATGAAGTTTCTCCCTGATCCCCAGACTTTGTATAGATTTTCATATTAATTCTAGTTCAAATTGATTTACAATTCCGTTTAGTACTTCCAACAATTCATCTTTAGATTCCAAAGTAACTAACTGTGTTCTAATAGGTTTGAAATTTGGTATTCCCTTAAAATAATTTGCATAATGTCTTCTCATTTCTACAATTCCCACCCTATCTCCTTTCCATCTAATGCTAAAATTTAAATGTTCCTTGACTACTTTTACCCGCTCTTCAATTGAAGGCATAGCCAAATTATTTCCTGTTTTTAAAAAATACTTTATTTGATTAAAGAACCAAGGGTTTCCAATACTCGCTCTTCCTATCATAATCCCATCAACTCCGTAAGTGTTTTTATACCTTAGAGCTTTTTCAGGGGAATTTATATCTCCGTTTCCAAAGACAGGAATTTGCATTCTTGGGTTATTTTTAACTTCTGAGATTAGAGACCAATCTGCTTCCCCTTTATACATTTGAGAACGAGTTCTTCCATGGATAGATATTGCTTTAATTCCAATATCTTGAAGCCTCTCAGCTGCGTCAACAATATATTTTGAATTTTCATCCCAACCCAGCCTGGTTTTGACTGTAACAGGAAGATTTGTGGAATTCACAATCTCTTTAGTCATTTCTACCATTTTAGGAATGTCTTTAAGTATTCCAGCACCTGCACCTTTACAAGCAACTTTTTTAACTGGACAACCATAGTTTATATCAATAATATCTGGATTTGCTTTTTGACACATTTCAGTGGCTTTTCTCATAGAGGAAATATCCGAACCAAAAATCTGAATCCCAATAGGTCTTTCGTACTCAAAAATATCCAGTTTTTGAAGACTTTTAGTAGCATCTCTAATCAGCCCTTCAGAAGATATAAATTCTGTATACATCATGTCAGCACCATATTTCTTACATAGAGCTCTAAAAGGAGGGTCGCTTACATCCTCCATTGGCGCTAGCAAAAGTGGGAAATCTCCCAAAGATATGTCACCTATTTTTACCATAAGTTTTTTGCAAAGTTATGTATTAACAACTAATTACTATATTTCGAGATGAAAAATAAAGATTTGCTTCCAGTTAAAAATTATATCGGCTTATTTTTTTTATCAATTACTATTGTTCTAATTGTCAAAATAGTGTTCAATATGCTAGCATTAGGATTTATTGATGGAATTTGGGATCTAAATAGTACTCAAATATTTAGAGATTTAAACAGCAAGGAATTTAAATTTATTTATGCTCACAAAGCATTAGCATTTTTTGACCAACTAGGGACATTTTTAGTGCCTTCTATTATTTTTTTATTTTTTCTTAAAACTTTTTCTCTCCATTATAGTACTCCTAAAAAACAAGACCTAATAAAATGTTCATTGTACTTTATTGTTTTATTAGGAATTGCTCAACTATTGTTGCTAATATCTACTTATATAGGTTATGAATTTCTTCCAATTGAAATAAAAAACTTCCTAAGAGAACAACAAGAATTTAATTCTGGACTTCAAGAAGGATTTATATCTATAAGTTTTAGAAGTTTTTTATTTAATGTTTTATTGCTCTCTATACTACCAGCAATTGGGGAAGAGTTATTTTTTAGAGGGATTTTGCAAAAAATATGTATTGGGATGTTTAAAAATAATATTGCAGGTATTATCGTTACTTCTTTGGTTTTTGGTATGCTTCATTTTCAAATCGAAAATTTACTTTCTATAATATTTGCTAGTATTTTATTGGGTCTGATTTACGACTACAGCAAAAATATTTTGCTAACTATAATATTACATTTTGGATTCAACTTTTTTTCATTAATATGTATGCAAGGGCTGAAAATGGAATTAATATCTGAAAATAATCTTGAGTATTTTTCCAATTATATTATGATTCCAATTGGATTAGGCATATTAACTTATTTGATACTTAAAAAAGTATTTTGGAAGAAAGAATTACTTCTCCTTATTGACTGAATAAACCACTTTGAAAGCCTCGGCTTCTTTAAGTTCGTCGTGAACTTTTCTAACAATTCTCATTTCGGTTTTTTTATCCACCTTGAATACATTAAAAAAACGAGAATCCCACACTTGTGAGTACTCTGGATTTTTTCTAAGTTTTGTTAAGTAATCCTTAATTTCTGAATAGTTGTTAATTAAATCATCGTCTAATTGAACTCTAAAATCGTCTACTTTTCCGGGCACTCTTCCAATCCAAAAATAAGAAGCTTTAATGTTTTTCTCTAAATCTATAGTCTCTTTAATTGCAACTTTGTCAATCTCTAATTTTTTGGATTCTTTTTCCTTGAAAACCGTAGTTACCATAAAAAAGAAGAGCAACATAAACACAATATCAGGCAATGCCGCTGTTGATATAGCTGGGTCCTTTCTTTTTTTACCTTTTGAAAATTTAGACATAATAGATTTTATTGAACTGATCTGTTTTTTTCTTTCATTATCTTTTTAGGATAAACCTGTCTTATCGCTGAAATCTTCTGTTTATCACTTTCCACTTTATCATTTAATCTTTCAAAAGAAACTCCAAATCTATCTTGACACAAACTATCTCTTAAAGAATTTAGTCCTTGCATTATCTGGTCTAAAACGCTCATATATGTTACATAAGTAGTAGAATTGTCTAACTGAATAGATACCGTTGCATTGTTAGGTAAAGTTTGGAATCCACTTCCAAAAGCTACACAGGCATCTAATCTTCTTTTCCATGCGTCTTGTTCTATCTTAAATAATGGGGCATCTGGGTAAACATTCAAAGCGTTTTCCAGAGACTCTAAGGTGTCTTCACAAATTTTTCTAGTAACTTCAATGTATGCAGGCTGATCAGGTGTTCCATCCTTATGTTGATAGAACTTTTTTACAGCATTCTGGATATCAGTAATTTCAGCAAATTCACCTTCTATACCAATTTTATCATTTTTGTTTGCCATTATTTGTAAAACATTTCTTTCATTTAAAAGAAATTCAACGTCTGACTTTTGCGGTAATCTTTCTTCATGAACTTGAGGTAAATTCATGGTAGTAGTAATTAGAAAGAAAATCAAAAGCAAGAAAGCAATATCAGCCATCGATCCAGCATTAATTTCTTCAACCTCTCTTTTAGCCATTACTTTATGAATTTAACTAGAGAACCACCAATCCACCCAAGTATTGCAATGAATGTTAAAATAATGGTAGCATTAATTGCAGTACTTGCTAATTTCAAATCTGAACCACTATCTCCTTCTGAAAAGACATATATAAGAACCATGAAAACTGTAAATATTCCAATCCCAGCAAGAGTTCTAATTGCTTTTTTAGGGTCAATATAATAAAGGTATCCAAATGATGCAATTACTAATCCAGCTGCTAAATAAATAATGAACATCGAGAAATTAATTAATGTAGATACATCACTCCAAAGAGTTTTTTCTTTTTCTAGAGAAATTTCAGATGTCCTATTAGATAGATGAGCATTAAGTTCAGTAGCAGTCATCTGATTTGCCAATCCTTGGCTTTTAGCTTCAACAATCGCCCATTGCTTTTGTTGTTCGTAACTCATTTCTGCAGGGTTATCATCTTGCATAACCCAAATAGTGAAGAGAATTCCAAGAAAAACAATAGAGTAGGTTACTATTTTGGTAATTAAGTTTTGTTTGTTATTTTCCATTTCTAGAAGCTTAATTTATAAGTTATTTGCCCGAGTTATGCTTAACTAACACGTCAATTAAAGAAATTGAAGCATCTTCCATTTGGTTTACAAGAGAGTCAATTTTAGAGACTATATAATTATAAAAAATTTGAAGGATAATAGCTACGATTAAACCGGAAACAGTAGTAATTAGGGCAACTTTAATACCTCCAGCTAACTCATCTGGTTTTGCTTCTCCCTTCAATTCGATTATGTCAAAAGCTTGAATCATTCCTATCACAGTTCCCATGAAACCTAACATTGGTGCAAGCGCTATAAATAGTCCTATCCATGAAAGACCTCTTTCTAATAATCCCATTTGAACTCCCCCGTAAGCGATTACTGATTTTTCTACCATTTCAACACCTTCGGAACTTCTTTCTAATCCCTGTAGAAATATGCTTGCTACAGGGCCACGTGTGTTTCTACAAACTTCTTTGGCAGCTTCAACACCACCGTTGGAAAGAGCATTTTCAATATCTTCTAAAAGTTGTTTTGAATTTGTAGTAGCAAGATTTAAATAAATTATTCTTTCTATTGAAAGAGCTAGACCTAAAATCAATGCTATCAAAACAAAAGACATAAAAAGTGGGCCACCTTCAATAAATTTTAATTTTAATGCTTGCGAGACGGAGGTATCTTCATCGGATGTAGATTCCAATTCCAATTCACTTGTTTCTGGTTCCTGAACATCTAATGTCTCATTTTCTACAACTTCCTCAATTAATGAAGAATCAGGTGTTTCAATCATTTCTTGAGTTGTGTCTGAATTTATATTTTCTACTGAATCGTTCTGTGCTGATAAAGGATTTAAAATAAATGATCCTAAAAATCCTAATATAAAAATTACTTTTCTCATGTTAAATTTGTATGAATTGTTTAAGTTTTGAATTTTAGAGTTGCCAAATTACAAAAAAATATAGCTTTTTTGTCAAAATAATATTTAATCTTAATTAAAAAATAATTATTCTGTTATCTCGCCAGCAATACTAGTTAATAAAAGATCTACAAATTTTTCTCTATCCTTTGGGCATTTTTCTATTAATAACATAGATTTTACAATAACAGTTTCTAAGGTCATGTCTTTTACTCCAATAACACCAGCTTTTTTAAGCTGCATTCCAGTTTCGTACTTTTCTTGTTCTATTTTTCCAGCTTTACATTGACTAGCATTAAGAAATATTTTATCTGAAGAATTTAAAAACTCTATAAGTTCTTTTTGTATTGGAAGATTTCCAGATCCGTAGCTCATTAAAACAACAACTTTCGAAGAATTGCTAAGTATTAATTTTATAACATTTTTAATTATAATTCCAGGGTAAAAAAACACTATATAAATACTGGGATCAAATCCTTTTACATATTTTAATTTCTTGGTCTTGTTTTCAAGCAAATAGTTTAAATTAAAATTTATTTCCACACCTACATCTGCTAAATAAGGATAATTATAAGATTTAAATGCATCAAAATGGTCAGAACTAACTTTGGTTGTTCTGTTACCTCTAAATAATTTGTTTTCAAAATAGACAGCAACTTCATTAATTACAGATAAATTATTTTGTTTCTTTGAAGCAATTTCTATTGCCGTAATAAGGTTTTCCTTGCCATCTGTCCTTACTTGCCCAAGAGGAAGTTGTGAACCGGTTAATATAATTGGCTTTTTCAAGTTTTGAAACATTATACTTAGGGCACTAGCAGTGTAAGACATTGTATCGGTCCCATGTAGTACTACAAATCCATCAAAACATTCATAATTTTTAAATATTTCATCTCCAATTTGGGTCCAGGTATCAAAATTCATATTGGATGAGTCGATTGGTTTTTCAAAAGCTATAGTTTCAATCGTGCAATTTAATTTATTAAGCTCTGGAACTTCACTTGTTATCTGATCAAAATTAAAAGGTTTAAGAGATGATTCTAAAGGGTTTTCAATCATTCCTATTGTTCCACCTGTGTATAATAAAAGTATCTTGGATTTTTTCATAAAATAAATATTGGAAAGACTACTAGTAGTCCGTCTAGTAGAAATAAATAATAAAATTCACTTTTAGTTTTTATGGATGGAATTAAAACTATGTTGGTTATAATCATGAAAAAACAAAGCAGATAATTGGAAAGATAAAATGAATAAAAAAACAAACTTAAAATACTCAATTGAGAAATCAAAAAAGCTATTTTTGTACCTGTAAATTGGGGAATAGTATGAATTTTTTTGTCTATAATCATATCTCTAACATCAAAGGGTATTGTTATAGCAAAAACATATATTAAAATAATGAAAATAATATCCCAATTAAAAAACCGACTATAAAGTAGTTGAGGGAGAGCACAGCATGTCCAACACCAACAAATAGAAATAATTAAAATTTTAAAAAATGGAATATTTCTAATTTGTAGTTTGCTTGAAAAAGTATTTCCATAAAAAAAAACTAATCCTAAAAAAGGAACAGAAAATATCATTAAATAAAGATTCATGATGTAGAATGAAAGAAATGCAGAAATCAAAAACGAAATTAAAACTATCCCCTTGATAAGTTTATTGTTGGATCGAATCCATAGAATTTGTTTTGAGCGGTGATTGTAAACCTCTCTTTTAGAAATATTTTGCAAACTGTACCCAAACAAAGTAGAAAAAAACACCAGCATTATAATCTCTAAATTAACTGTAGTCTTTGTGTAAAAGAATGTTGTTAGAGCAACTCCAACAGCACCTAATGAAATCCATAAATTGGAAAAAACTATAAATTCTATTATCCTTTTTAATTGCAAAAACTAAATTCTAAAATATTATTTGCAATAATAACGATTACAATATTTAATAAACTTCTAGAAAATGATTTTATATAGTTTTTAATCTTTTTAATGAACATTAACTCTTTTTTTAAAATAATATTCTAAAAATGATTACTCCTTCAAGTCCTCTTATTTGTGGTTTTTGTTATTAATTATAAAAGTTGTTACAAATGGAATTAGTTTTATTAAAAACCATCATGATAATCTCATATACTACCAGCTATATTTTCAGAAATTAGTTTCAATAAACAGTTTTTGTTTGGTTGCGCAAAATGCTCCATGTCTTTTAAAGATGAACATTAAGAATTAAATTATCTAGATAAATCAATTTTTGTTTAGTGTTGAAGAACTAAAAAAAAGAAAATTTTTATTGGGTTGTTCTTTGAATTTTAAAAAGCATCCTTTTTTTAAAGAAAAATCAGGGGGTCTTACTTAAAATCAAGTAGCTTATATCGTCTCTTGAAAAATGATGATCTGACAACTTTTTTAAATCACTTTTATTTTCATGCTTCTTAAATTTAAATAGTTTCAAAAGGAGGTTAATAACTACAAATAATAGCATTTGTGATTTATTGTTCATAAAATAAAATTAAACAATTTGTCAACATTATATACCGAAACAAGTTCTATATATATATTTGCTGAAATAAATATTATTTATGGATATAAATTCTTTTGAAAATAGACATATCGGAGCAAATGAAGACGATATTAAAAAGATGTTAAAGACAATAGGTTTAGGGTCTGTTGATGAATTAATTCATCAAACAATTCCAAATTCTATTTTGAAAAATAGTCCACTAAAAATAGAAGATGCAATAAGTGAAAATGATTATTTAAAGAAATTGAAAGAAATTGCCGATTTAAATAAAAATTTCGACAATTACATTGGTCAAGGTTATTACGGGACTCTTACTCCAAGCGTTATCAAAAGAAATGTTTTATGTAATCCCGGGTGGTATACAGCTTACACCCCCTATCAAGCAGAAATTGCACAAGGAAGATTAGAAGCGCTTTTAAATTTTCAAACTTGTATAACTGAGCTCACTGGAATGGAAATAGCCAATGCATCTCTTTTAGATGAATCCACTGCAGCTGCAGAGTCTATGTTGATGTTTTTTCATATGAGATCTAGGTCTCAAGTAAAGTCAAATGTGAATAAATTTTTTATCAGCAACGACCTATATTCCCAGACAACCGATGTAATTACAGCAAGAGCAGAACCTCTTGGAATAGAAATTGTTTTTGGAGATGCAAAATCAATAGAGTTGTCCAATGAATTTTTTGGAGCAATTGTTCAGTATCCAAATGCTTACGGGGAAATTTATGATTACAGTGAATTTACTTCTAATGCTACAGAGTTAAATATTCAAGTTTCTGTTATAGCTGACATAATGAGTCTGGTTTTACTTAAAAGCCCTGGAAGTTGGGGAGCAGACGTAGTTGTTGGATCAACCCAAAGATTTGGTGTTCCAATGAGTTATGGAGGGCCTCACGCTGCATTTTTTGCTTGTAAAGATTCTCATAAAAGATATATTCCAGGAAGAATCATTGGAGTTTCCTTAGACGTTCACGGAAATCCAGCATTAAGAATGGCTCTTCAGACAAGGGAACAACATATCAAAAGAGGAAAAGCAACCTCTAATATTTGTACAGCTCAAGCACTTTTGGCTGTTATGGCTAGCATGTATGCTGTCTATCATGGCCCTCAAGGTTTAAAAAATATTGCAGAAACAATTAGACAAAAAACATCCAGTTTAAAACAAGCTTTAACCAATTTGGGATATGAAATAAATAACTCAAACCATTTTGATACTATTTCATTTAAAGAAGATGTAAATTCCTTAAAAATTCATTTAGAAAAAAATGAAATTAACGTCGGATACTACAAAGATGTCATAACAATATCTATTGATGAAACTACTAGTTGGGAGAATCTCACTAGACTAGCAAATATTTTAGGAGAATTTAAAAACTCCAATTCAACAGTAATACTTGAAAAAGAGATAGATAATCCTCTTTTCTTACTAAAAAATAAATCAATTTTAAATCAAAATGTGTTTAACTCTTATCATTCTGAAACAGAAATGATGGGGTATATTAAAAAACTTGAAAATAAAGATTTGTCTCTTGTTCACGGAATGATTTCTCTTGGCTCCTGCACTATGAAGTTAAATGCTGCAACTGAAATGGAACCTATAACTTGGCCTGAATTTGCGAATTTACATCCCTTTAGCCCTGTTAATCAGACTCAAGGTTTTCAACAGATATTTAAGGAGCTGGCTGAGGATTTAAGTGAAATCACTGGGTTTGATCAAGTTTCTCTTCAACCAAATAGTGGCGCTCAAGGTGAGTATAGTGGGCTTATGGTCATTAGAGCTTATCATATTTCAAATAATCAAGGACATAGGAATATTTGTTTAATCCCTACAAGTGCTCACGGAACTAATCCTGCAAGTGCTGTTATGGCAGGAATGGAAGTAGTTTTAGTTAAATGCGATGATTTGGGAAATATTGATATAGAAGATTTAAGAGAAAAAGCTTCAAATCATGGTGATAATCTTTCAGCTCTCATGGTTACTTACCCATCTACCCACGGAGTTTTTGAAAAAGATATCATAGAAATAACTACCATTATTCACGAATTTGGTGGTCAAGTTTATATGGACGGAGCGAATATGAATGCACAAGTTGGTCTTACTTCTCCAGGATTAATTGGAGCCGATGTTTGCCACCTAAATCTTCACAAAACTTTTGCTATTCCCCATGGTGGAGGCGGCCCAGGAATGGGACCAATTGGAGTTGCAAAACATTTATCACCATTTTTACCTGGAAATCCAATTATTAAAACTGGTGGTTCCAAGGGTATAAAAGCTGTTAATGGCGCTCCTTGGGGAAGTGCTTTGATTTTAATAATTTCTTACGGATATATTAAGCTTTTAGGTGCTAAAGGATTAAAAAAATCTACTGAAATTGCTATATTGAATGCCAACTATTTACAATCCAAGTTGAAAGACCATTACGATGTGCTTTATTGTGGTCCTAGTGGAAAAGTTGCCCATGAAATGATTCTTGATTGTAGATCCTTTAAAAAAGATTCTGCCGTTGAAGTTGAGGACATTGCAAAAAGATTAATGGACTATGGCTTCCATGCGCCAACTGTTAGTTTTCCTGTTGCAGGAACATTAATGGTAGAACCAACCGAAAGTGAATCACTTAAAGAGTTAGATAGATTTGCAGATGCAATGATTGGTATCAGAAATGAAATTAGAGAGATAGCTAACGAGAGTTATAATGAAGTTGACAACGTTCTGAAAAATGCTCCACATACTGCATTTCAAGCAATTGATGAAAATTGGAACCACAAATATTCCAGAAGAAAGGCGGTTTACCCAAATCTGAATCAAATAAAT
>MDSY01019733.1_pt1 | contig 14024 bp, 13 predicted proteins | sample 811131 | NCBI WGS metagenome assembly MDSY01 (sample SAMN05326643, study PRJNA326480) | marine metagenome | isolation source: seawater | place: Atlantic Ocean: South West | collected 2010 | reverse complement strand
CCCCAGTATTATATTCTTATCCCACAGGGGAAACGTTTAGGTCTAAAACCTACTTTATTTTTCGATCCCGTAAGTTTTTTGTTAAAGGAGCAGCGAATTATTATCCCAGAGAGTAAATATTCAATCTCAATAAAATATTTACACCACATCAGACTAGAAGGTAAATCTATTCCTAGTTTGATAAAAGTAATTCTCTTTGATGGTAAAGAAACCCAATCTCTAGATCTTGAATTTACAAGAACTTATTTAACGGAAGGTCTAACTTTTCCCTTTGAAATTCCCCAAGGTTATTCCAAAATAAAGCTTTAAATGAAGAAAAGTTTTTATTTCCTAATATTTTTTGTTTTAGGACTGGTTCTAATTCAAGCTCAGCAAAGCTCAAAAAAACAAAAGGAATTAGAAGCTCAAAGACTCCGCTTAAAAAAAGAGATAAAACAAATTAATAGTATTCTTTTTAATAACACAAAAACAAAAAAAACAGCTTTAACCGAAGTTGAAGACCTTCAGGTTAAACTAAATGTCCGTCTAGAACTTATAAAAGTAACTAATGAGCAAGCAAATCTTCTTACAACAAGGATTAGTATAAATGAAAGAAATATTTCAAAAAATCGATTAGAATTAAGGGATCTCAAAGATGAATATGCTAATTTGATTCAAAAATCATATGAAAGTAAATCTTTACAAAACCGGCTAATGTTCTTATTTTCTTCAGAAAGTTTTCTTCAGGCATATAAGCGAGTTCAATATTTAAAACAATATGCGAGCTATAGAAGAAAAAAAGGTGTAGCTATTGCAGATAAAACAAAATTACTCCAAGAACTGAACCGAACATTAAATAAAGAAAAAGCAGAAAAAATTATTTTAATTGAAGAAAACCGACTTGCTCAACAACATATAGAAAAAGATGCACAGGTCCAACAGTCTTTGATTAAAACTTTAGAACGAAAACAAACTTCATTAGCTTCTAAAATTTCAAAAAAAGAAAAACAACGAAAAGTAATTGACCGTGAGATAAATCGATTAATCAGAGAGGCAATTGCGGCATCAAATAGTGCTTCAGGTAATAAAAGAAAGAAAACTTTTCAGTTGACACCTGAAGCAAAACTAATTGCGGATAATTTCAAGTCAAATAAGGGCCGCCTCCCTTGGCCGTTAAAAAAAGGAATACTGGTCCAAGGTTTTGGAAGACAAAGGCATCCTGTTGTAAAAACAACTACTATACAAAGTAACGGAGTCATATTAGCAACAGAGCCTTTAGCTCAAGTCCGTTCAGTTTTTGAAGGAGAAGTTATGTCAGTAATTGTAATTAAAGGTAGTAATCCTTCAGTATTAATACGTCACGGAAGTTTCATTACGTTATACACCAACTTGGCAAAACTTTATGTTACAAAAGGGGAAAAAGTAAATGCAAAGCAAGCCATAGGAGAGGTTTTTACTAACCAACAAACTGGCAAAACACAGTTCCAATTTGGAATTTTCAATAATGTTAAGGCGCTTAATCCAAAAGAATGGATTTATCAGATGTAAATTAACGCTCTTCAAGATACCACGCTTCTTCTTCTAAAGTATATTTTAAGAAATACAACATATTGATGGCTTCTTTTTTAGAATTATATCTTCCATATGCAACTCTGTAAAGCCCCTCTGGATTCACTTTTGCTAATGCAGCAGGGTATCCTTCGGCTTCTAAAACAGCTACTTTATTTTCTGCATTCTTTATAGAGCGAAAAGAACCAGCTATTATACTGAAATATATCTGATCTAAAACTACTTCTTTCACTGAACTTGCTGAAACAGATATATTTATAGAATTTAGGCTTCCAATATTAAAGGTGGCTTCTTCAACATTCATTTCGATTTGCTTTTGTGCCTTTTCTTGTTCGACCACACGTTGTTCAGTTACATAGCGATCACCAAAAAAGTAAGAGGCTCCCACCAATACTATTCCTACCAGACCAATAGCAGCATAACGAAATATTGTAGACTTTTTTTCATTTTCTTTTTGTTCCGGAGTAAACATTAAATTGTCATTAGTTGTATCATCCATAATATCATCAGGGTTTGATTTATTTAGAGTCTTTAAAATTGGGCGGCGTTCGTATGTGTAAAGACCAAAAGACTTCAATTCAAAATTGACTTTATCCAAGGGGATAAATTGAATTTTCTTATCTTGATTTAGTTGAACCTTTCCTAAACCAGGAAATAATAGGTTCTGAGTCAATAATCTTTTTCTCCAATTTCTAACTTCTTTTTCTATATTTCGGAGAGCAGATTCGTAGGAAATATTTTCTTTTTGAGCAATGAAATGAGCTAATACACCATCATTTGCTAATAAAAGTTGATTAAAATTCACCTCTTTCCTGGGGGGATAAAATAAACCCTTATAATCTATTTTTGCACCAAAGGAACGTGTTAAAAATGCACCAAATTGTGGAATGGTAACACACTCATGTTGGTAAAGTAGTTTCTCTATAGATCGGCTTAACTGCATCAAGTTAAAAGTAAGAAAATTATATTAATATGTTTCAAGTCATTTGAATGAAGCTTTGGCATTAATAACCCGCTTTATCACGAACACGAAGTATTACTTCACGGGCAACTTTACGAGCTTTTTCTGCCCCTTTAGCCAAAGCAATATACACCTCATCTTGGTTTTTATGGAAATAATCATAAAGCTCTCTTTCTTTAGCAAAATGTTCCAATATACATTCAAAAAGTTGAAGTTTAGCGTGGCCATAACCCATTCCGCCGGCTTTATATTGTGAACTTAATTCTTCAACAGAAGAATCAGGGGCTATTAAGGAATAAATACCAAACACATTACATTTACTAGGATCTTTAGTGGCTTCCATGGGAGTGCTGTCAGTTTGGATGCTCATTATTTGTTTTCTGAGTTTATTTTCAGGTAGAAAAATATTTATTGTATTGTTTTTTGATTTACTCATTTTTTGCCCATCTGTGCCAGGAATATTTTGAGTGTTTTCCTGTATTTTAGCTCTAGGAATAACAAATGTTTCGCCCATTTGATGGTTAAATCGCGAAGCAACATCACGTGTGATTTCAAGATGTTGAACCTGATCTTTTCCAACAGGAACTATCTCAGCATCATAGAGAAGAATATCAGCAGCCATAAGCATTGGATAGGAAAACAAACCGGTATTTACATCAGTTAGATCTTCAGATTTATCTTTAAAAGAATGCGCAAGTGTTAACCGTTTATATGGAAAGTAACAATTCAGATACCATGTAAGTTCTGTCACTTCACTTACATCACTTTGACGATAGAAATGAGTTTTTTCAACATCTAGTCCACAGGCCATCCAAGTAGCTGCCGTCGAAAAAGTATTTTCACGAAGTTTTACACCATTTTTGATTTGCGTGAGTGAGTGTAAATCAGCTATAAACAAAAAGGAATCGTCTTTTGTTGCTTTTGCCATTTTGATAGCAGGAATTACAGCTCCTAATAGGTTTCCCAAGTGAGGTGTCCCCGTGGATTGAACTCCTGTTAAAATCCTTGCCATTTCAAAAGTTTTTAACAAATGTACGGTTCCTCGAATAGGAGAGCAACTCTAGGATATAGATTTTTTTACAAATAGATAAATATTTATCAGAAAAGCAATAGAGTTATATTCACAAAAAATTTATTTCATTAAATTGTATTTAAAAAAAGATAAACCCCCAGAAATCATGAGGCTTAAACCTCTTTAAATGATATATTTGATATATGGGAAAAGCACTCTTAATCCTTTGGCGAATTTGGTTTTATCTTCTCTGTACGGCACCTGTTTTAATACTTTTTATTCCGTTAGCCTTTTTTGCAACAATACCTAATGGATATAAATATCTTTATTGGATTGCTAGAAACATTTGGTCTCCGTTTGTTCTTTTTGGGATGGGATTTTGGATTAAAAGGCTAAACACTTTTCCGCCTGAGGGGAAAAGTATGGTCATAGTAGCCAATCATAGTAGTTTCATGGACATCATGTTAATGTTTCGTATGAGAAAAACTCCTTTTGTTTTTGTAGGTAAAAAAGAATTAGTCAGAATTCCCTTTTTTGGATATTTATACAAGAGAGCAGCAATTACTGTAGACCGAAGCTCTTTGGAGAGCCGACAAAAAGTATATAAAAGTGCTCAAAAAGTTATTGAAAAAGGCTATAGCATTTGTATTTTCCCAGAGAAAGATTATTTAGACGAAAAGATATTGTTAAATCCCTTTAAAAAAGGAGCCTTTAAATTGGCAATAGAATATCAACTACCTATTTTTCCTCTCATTTTTTATGACTGTAAAAGAAAATTTCCGTGGCACACTAAATTTGGTTATTTAGGATCTTTACGTGTAAAAGCACTAAAGCTAGTTAGTACTAATGGAATGAGCGAAAAAAATATTGCTTCTTTATCTTTAGAGATACATCAAAAAATAGAAAACCAATTGTTAATTGATCCTAAAAAAACCGCTATAAAGGCAATCGAAATTTGGAAAACTCATAAGCATTAATCAAGCATTAACTTTTTTAAGAGTATCCATGATTTTTTGTTCAAGCTCATCCATTAATTCTGGATTATCTTCTAATAAGTTTTTAACTGCATCTCGTCCTTGACCAATTTTAGTGTCTCCATAGCTAAACCAAGAACCACTTTTTTTAATAATTTCATAGTTAACCCCAAGGTCAATAATTTCACCAATTTTAGAGATCCCTTCACCGTACATTATGTCAAACTCGGTAGTTCTAAAAGGAGGGGCAACTTTATTTTTAACTACTTTAACTCTAGTTTTATTACCCAAGACCTCGGCTTCTGTACTTTTAATCTGAGTGGAACGGCGAATATCCAAACGAACAGAGGCATAAAATTTCAGAGCATTTCCACCTGTAGTTGTTTCTGGATTTCCAAACATAACACCAATTTTTTCACGAAGTTGATTTATAAAAAAGACAGTGCAATTTGTTTTGCTTATCGAGGCTGTAAGTTTTCTTAATGCTTGGGACATGAGCCGGGCATGAAGACCCATTTTTGAGTCTCCCATTTCTCCTTCAATTTCACTTTTTGGAGTAAGTGCTGCAACAGAATCTATCACAACAATATCGATGGCTCCTGAACGGATTAAATTATCTGCAATCTCGAGCGCCTGCTCCCCGTTATCAGGCTGAGAAATTATTAACTCTCCAACATCAATACCAAGTTTTTCTGCATAAAAACGATCAAATGCGTGCTCAGCATCTATAAAAGCGGCAATGCCACCGGCCTTTTGACATTCAGCTATTGCATGAAGTGTTAGTGTAGTTTTACCCGAGGACTCTGGACCGTAAATTTCAACCACACGGCCGCGAGGATATCCTCCCACTCCTAGTGCAATATCAAGGCCAATTGAACCAGAGGATATTGATTCTATTTCTTCAATTACTTCATCACCCAATTTCATAACCGCGCCTTTACCATAGGTTTTATCTAGTTTATCTAGAGTTAACTGAAGGGCTTTTAACTTCGCACTATTTTGATCTGACATGACTCATTTTTAGCTAAAATACAGCTTCTTACCCCCGCTTCCAAGTTCGATATGACTGCATTATTAACAATTTTTTTTGTAGGTTTAATTAAAAATCATCTCATGATAAAATTCATTTTTTTTCTTTCTTTATCCGTAACTTCTCTTTTTGCCCAAGATATCTTACCACTTCGTGAACGAGCTAATTTGATTGATCAAATTCAAAAGGAGCGTATCAAAAAACTTTTACCCAAATTGATGGAAGAGCAGGATATTGATATTTGGGTTATGATTACTAGAGAATATAACGAAGATCCAATAGTAAAAACCTTGTTACCTCCAACATGGCTTAACGCCAGGAGAAGGACTATTTTAGTTTTTTCAAAAACTAAAATTGGTATTGATCCTGTAGCAATCACGAGATATAATTTTGGAAAAAATATTCGTTCTATATGGAAAAAAGAAGAACAGCCTAACCAGTGGAAAGCTCTTTCAGATCATATTGTTAGCCAAAACCCTCAAAAAATTGGAATTAATATATCTGAATATTATGGTATTGCGGATGGATTAGCAAAAACAGATTATGACGCCCTAATCCAAGCTCTTCCCTTCAAATTCCAAAAACGAATTGTTTCAGCTGAAACTCTAGCTGTTAGATGGATCGAGACACGTACTCCTCGCGAGATGGAACTTTTTAGTCAGTTAACTGAAATTACTCATAATATTATTCAAGAAGCATTTTCCACTAAAGTTATCACACCAGGATTTACCACCACAGAAGATGTTGTCTGGTGGATGCGTGAAAAAGTTTTGAATTTAGGTCTTAAAACTTGGTTTCATCCAACGGTTGATATTCAGCGTTCAGGAAAAAGTGATTTGTACGGATTTGATGGGAAATCAAAATTTGATCTAATAATGCCTGGAGACTTGGTACATTGTGATTTTGGAATTTCATACCTAACTCTTAATACTGACTGTCAAGAGTTAGCATATGTTTTAAAACCAGGTGAAACAGAAGCTCCTCAATTTTTAAAAGAAGCATTAAAAGAAGGTAATGCTGTCCAAGACGCTTTAACAGACAATTTTATAAAAGGAAGAACCGGAAACGAAACGTTAAAATCAGCCATTGAAGAGAGTAAAAAATTAGGCTTACGACCACAGATTTATACGCATCCACTTGGACTTTACGGCCATTCTGCAGGGACTACATTTGGAATGTGGGACGCCCAAAAAGGTGTTCCTGGCTCAGGGGATCATCCACTTTACGAAAATACAGCATATGCGATTGAACTTAATGCTAAAGTTTATATTGATCAATGGCAAAAAGATATTCGTATAATGCTCGAAGAGGCAGGGTTTTTTGGCCCATCAGGATTTCGCTATGTAAATGGTCGCCAATTAAATTTAATTTTGATTGGCGAGAAAAGAAAGTATTTAGAATAACACTAGCAAGCTCAGATTTTTTGGGTATAATTGGGATGTTTTTATGAAAACAATAATCCAAGTTATAGGGGGCCTCTGCGTTACAGAATTAAGTTATGATGTTGATAGAATAGCGAAGAAAAATAATTTACTAATATCCCTTCAAAAATTAATAGTTAATCTATTCTTTGAAACTAATCATAACTTAAAATAGACGGTTTAAAGTACATAAGATTGAGTACAGAAAACTAAGGATTTCAGTTATTATTCATACGACTCAAACAATTCGATTTCACTACCTTTACACTAACACTTAAATGTTTATAGCATGCAACTGTATAACAAACTAAGTGCGCAAGAAAGGGCTGATTTATTAGAGGCTGCAGGAACTGAGCGTTTAACTTTATCTTTTTACCAGTATGCGCACATTGGAAATCCACAACTTTTTCGAGACCATTTATTTTTATCTTGGGAACCTATTGAAGTTTTGGGAAGAATATATGTCGCTCAAGAAGGTATAAATGCTCAACTTTCTCTTCCGGCTTCTTACTTCAAAGAATTTAAAGAACATTTGGATAGTATCTCGTTTTTAGAACATGTTCGATTAAATATTGCGATTGAACAAGATCTCAAATCTTTTTTAAAACTTACCATTAAGGTCCGAGATAAAATTGTAGCTGACGGATTGGAAAATAATGAGTTTGATGCTACTCAAAAAGGGATTCACGTAAACGCAATAAAATTCAATAAATTACTAGAAGATAAAAACACCATCTGTGTCGACATGCGGAATCACTATGAAAGTGAGATTGGACATTTTCAAAATGCTATAACCCCAGACGTTGATACTTTTCGTGAATCTTTACCAATTATCGAAAGGGATTTATCTAATTATAAAGAGAATAAAAATTTACTGATGTATTGTACCGGTGGTATTCGTTGTGAAAAAGCTTCAGCCTATTTTAAACACAAAGGGTTTAAGAAGGTGTTCCAATTGGAAGGAGGTATAATTGAATATGCTCGTCAAGTAAAAAAAAATGAATTGGAGAATAAATTCATAGGTAAAAACTTTGTTTTTGACGAACGCCGTGCAGAACGAATTTCAGAAGATATTATAGCACAATGTCATCAATGTGGAAAACCATGTGACACACATATTAATTGTATTAATGAAGCTTGTCATTTATTATTTATTCAATGTAAGCTTTGTGGAGAAAAAATGAATCAATGTTGTTCTAATGCCTGTAAAGAAATTACTCTATTGAGTGACGAGGAACAAAAAGTTTATAGAAAAGGAAACCACAATAGCAATAAGGTTTTTAAAAAGGGCCGATCCGAGTCACTTAAGTTTAAATAATAATTTATAAGACTTATATTTAAAATTGATTAAGAACTTTTATGACATTTTACACAGAAATTTAATAAAAACTAGTAAAATAAAAAAATTTGAAAATTAGGTTTAAAAACATAGCCATAATCTGTTTTATATTAACTTACTTTATCAATTGTAAGTCAGACAAAGGTTATACTAATTATAAATCATTAAATAAGAATGGTTTGTCTGCTAGTCCAGTAGTTTTTAATGTCCCGGAGAAAGTAACAGACAGTGGAGTTAAAAACTTATTTATTCTTTTGCGAAACGACAATAGTTATTCTTATGCAAACATATTTCTTATTGCAAGTGTTCGAGCTGGAGAAGATTTACTAACTCAAGACACTCTTGAATATGAAATGGCAAATCCTGACGGTTCTTGGATAGGTAAAGGATTTACTGAAGTAAAAGAAAGTAAACTTTGGTGGAAAGAAGGAGTTATTTTCCCAAAAATGCAACCAATATCTATTGAAATTAGTCAGGCAGTACGAAATAACGGAAAAGCAAAAGGCGTTTCAAGCCTTAAAGGAATTGAATCGATCGGAATTTGTATAGAAGATAGGCGATAAATGGTAAAGAATAAAAACAAAAAACATAAAGTGTCCTATAAAAAATACATTTGGATATTATGGGGGTTATTTCTTTTATCCATTACTGGTGTATTCATTTTATTTGGAGCAGCAGTTTTAGGGCTGTATGGTCCTATGCCAGATCTGCAACAACTAGAAAACCCAAAAACTAATTTAGCATCTCAAATTATTTCCTCTGATGGCAATATTTTAGGGAAATACTATTTTGACGAAAATAGAACTCCAATTGGTTTTGATGAAATTCCAACCAATATGATTGAGGCTCTAATTGCTACTGAAGATGAACGTTTTTATGAACACTCAGGAATTGACTGGCTTGGCACTCTTCGTGCTTTTGCTTTTTTAGGAAAAAGAGGTGGAGCCAGTACTATTTCTCAACAGCTAGCCCGTCAAATTTTTGTTGGAGTCCGTTCGCAAAACGTGATTAAAACAATTCTTCAAAAGGCTCAAGAGTATGTCATAGCAGTTCAACTTGAACAACGTTACACAAAAAAAGAAATCCTATCTATGTATTTAAACAAATATGATTTTGGTTATCAAGCTGATGGTATTCGTTCTGCTGCTAAAATATTTTTTAACAAAACACCAATAGAATTATTAATTGAGGAATCTGCAACTTTAGTTGGTATGTTAAAAAATTCATCCTACTTTAACCCGATTCGACGTCCTGAACTAGTAAAAGATAGGAGAAATATAGTTTTTCAACAGCTTCTTCGTAATCAATTAATTTCAAAAAAGGATAAAGACTCTTTAGATCAAATACCTTTAATAATCAACTTTACTCCAGAGTCTCATCGAGAAGGACTAGCAACTTACTTTAGGGCCTTTTTAAAAGAATTCATGGATGTTTGGATTAATGAAAATTTAAAATCAGACGGTACGAAGCACAATCTATACCGAGATGGCTTACGAATTTTTACCACTATTGACTCGCGTATGCAACAATTTGCAGAAGATGCAGTAAGTGGTCATATGAAAAACTTACAAAAGGAATTCTTTGCCCAAAACACAAAGGAATTAAATCCCACGGCACCTTTTTTAGATCTTCGCGAAGGTCAAATTGATACTCTATTGGAACGAACTGCATATCGAACTGAACGTTGGCGAAAAATGAAACTTTCTGGCCTTGAAAAAGAAGAGATTTTAGCTTCATTCAAAAAGAAAGTCCCCATGAGGGTTTTTAGCTGGAGAGGTGAAATAGATACAATTATGACACCTATGGACTCCATTAAATATTATAAGCATTTTCTTCGAGCCTCTATGATGTCTATGGAGCCCCAAACAGGTCATGTAAAGGCATGGGTTGGAGGGTATAATTATAAACATTTTCAATATGATCAAGTTAAGCAAGGGCGGAGACAAATTGGATCAACTTTTAAGCCTTTTTTATACGCAACGGCTATTGACCAACTAAAACTATCTCCCTGTGATTCCCTTCCTGATGCACTTTTTTGTATTGAGCCTATGAAACACGGAAATATTGATGCTTGGTGCCCAAAAAATTCTGGGAATAAATATGGAAAAACTAGAACACTTAAAAATGCTTTAGCAAACTCTGTAAATACTGTAAGTGCAAGATTGATGGATTTAGTAGGCCCTCTTCCTGTGATTAATCTAGCTCGAAAAATGGGGATTTCATCTTATCTACCAGCAGTACCTTCCATTGCACTTGGGACACCTGACATAAGCTTGTTTGAGATGGTAGGGGCTTATAGCACATTTGTTAATCAAGGGATTTATGTAAAGCCAATAATGATTACACGTATCGAAGATAAAAATGGGCGTGCATTATATGAGGTGATACCTGAGACCCAAGACGTATTGAGCGAGGAAGCTGCATATGTAACGGTAAATTTAATGCAAGGAGTGACCACTGAAGGATCAGGGGCTAGATTGCGACACGCAGGTCTTGAAAAGACTAATTATATTTACAAAAAAGTGGTAACAGGGTATCCATATATTTTTGAAAATTCAATAGCAGGAAAAACAGGAACTACTCAAAATCAAAGTGATGGGTGGTTTATGGGGATGGTTCCTAATTTATCAACCGGCGTGTGGGTTGGAGGAGAAGATCGAGCTGTCCATTTTGAAACTATTGGCTATGGACAAGGGGCAACAATGGCTTTACCTATTTGGGGAAATTATATGCGTACTTTGTATGAAAACCCTGAGTTTGGAATTTCCCAAGAGGATTTTATTGCACCAGAAAACCTAAGTATTTCATTAGACTGTGAGGAACGGGTAGATTTAGAGTCTAAAGAAAAGCCTAAATTTAAAACGGACCTTGAGGCACTTGGCTTCTAAAGGCTCTGGTCGGAAGCAAACCATTCCGCATAGCACGTTTCTGTTTCCCTTAAGATTAAATGATGCAGATGTAATCTCTTAGGAAGTTCTTCTTTAATTTTTTTTGCAAAATCTATTATCATCATCTCAATAGTTGGCTGGTATTGAACTCTTTTAATTTTGTGACCCTTTTTTTCCATATAATCAGCTAGTTCTTTGTGAGGAGAGTTTACATTTAAAACGGTAGCATGATCAAAAAGCTTGACAATAGTTTTATCTATTATTTTTTTTAAGTCACTAAAGTCAATGACCATTCCAGATTTTACATTATTTGTGTCCAATATTGGAGTTCCAATTAAGCTTACGGAAAGTTTATAGCCATGACCATGAATATTTTTACATAAACCATCATGTCCGAAGAGTGCATGACTTGTTTCAAACCTAAACTCTTTAGTTATTCTAACTAATTCACCCATATATTTTATAAATTTTTAAGAATTTTTTGAGTAGTCTTTTCTAAGACTAATCTAGCAGTTATTTTAGCATTTTTTGGAAGTAGGGTTTCCCAATGATCAGTATTTTTCCAGTGAAGTTTTTTCAAGCTTTTTACTGCCGTTGGAGAATAAGCTGATATTCTTTCAGCTGTTTCATTTACCTTTTTATTTAATTCATCTTCATTTTTAACAACATCTGCGAAGAGGCCTTTACTTAAGGACCATTCTGGATTTTTCCAGTTTTCTGTATCTAATGAAAGTTGTGAAAAAGCAGACGACCCTATTTTTCTTGAGACAGCAGGTTCAATCACATATGGGCCAAGACCAATTGATAATTCAGAAAGTTTTATATAAGCACTTTTGGTGGCAATAGCGAAGTCACAAGCCGAAACCAAGCCAACACCACCACCCACAACTTTACCTTGAATTCGAGCAATTACAAATTTTGAAAGACTTCTCAATGTATTAATAACGTTTGCAAAACCCATAAAGAATACAGTAGCTTGATTAATGTCTTTAAGTTCTTTCATTTCTGTAAATGAGGCACCACCACAAAAGGCTTTAGAACCAGCACTTTGAAGAATAATAACCCTTACTTTTTCATCTGCCTCAAGAGCAAGTAATTGTTTTTGAAGCTCTTTAAGACTATTTTCCCGTAAGGAATTTCCAGAGGGGTCTCCAAATTCAAGAACTCCTACAGCAGCTTCGCGATAATGTTTAACGTAAATTTCCATTAAGATATAAAAGTAAGCAAAGTAAAGACGATCTAAAACTTTTTAAAACGATCCTTAAATTAAACTTTTTGCAGAATTACTTTTTAAAATAAATTTTAATAAAAATGACAAACTACTAAATTAAGACTTGGTACTTTTGTAAAAAATATTGGAATGCAAAATATTTTAGTACCAATAGGAATCTCTAACAACGCTAAAAGCAATTTAAATTATGCTATTAAGCTTGCGAACTACTTTGGAAGCACAATCTATGCAATTGATGCATATCCATCAACCTCTAGCCTAACCTCTATTTCAAATGTCAGTGTGCGTCTAGCGAAAGAGAAAATCAACCGTATCCGAATTTTAATTGACCAATTAAAATCCAAAACATCCAATATAAAAATTGTAGAAAGTGAATTGGATTTAATAGGAGCCATAAAAAAATTAGATCAAAATATTAGAATTGATTTAATTATAACAGCACCTTTAAATAACGAAATTAATGATGAAGTCTTTTTAGGACCTATAGCGGGAAGCTTAATTAAACGTCTAGATATCCCAGTCTTAGTTGCCCCTTTAGATAAAAGCTTTGAGATTCCAAAAAAGATGCTATTAGCTTTTAAGACAGGCGAAGTTAAAGATGAATCAACTCTAAAAGCTATGATTGAATTTCAAGACAAATTTAAAGCTACACTAAAACTATTATTGGTAAAAGTCCCTGGATTTACAAATCGGAATCATCGCCTTGATGATGATTTGATGAAGCGATCAGAAAATTTGATTTATTCTGAAAATATTACTGTTTATAAAGGCGTACTTGAACACTTACGAGCTTTCAAACCGGATATTTTGGTCGCTTTTAAAAGAGAACGTGGATTCTTTGAAAAGCTTTGGGAACCTGATATTATATATAAAAAAGATTTTTATTGTCAAATTCCTTTGCTTGTCCTAAAAAATAAAGATTAAAAACATATTTTGTCATACCGTATTTATTTTTATTTATTTTTTTTTATAAACACAGGACTTGAAGCTCAAAAATACATAGGTCTAATCGTAGACAATGACTTGTATTTTGGGAGTGACCGATATTACAGCAGTGGAATTTTTCTTGAATTTGGGAGATTAATAAAAACTCCTTCAGATTCTATTTTAAAATTTGGTTATGTTTCAAAACATTGGGTTTTAGGTCAGGAAATCAACACTCCGGGGCTTCACTACACTGAAAATATATCTAAAATGGATTATCCATATAATGGTTGGTTATTTTTAGGGTTTAAAAAGGAATTCTTTAAAAAACCTAATTTAGGCTATGGTTGGGGAATTCAATTTGGTTCAACGGGAGCAGAAGCTTCATTAGCTAAATTTTTCCAAAACACTTATCATACTTATATTTTAAATGCTAGAGAATTAACTTGGGCATCATCAATACCTCAAGCTTTTCACTTAAACTCAGATTTATCTTTTTTCTGGGGAAAATCTTTGAACGATAAAATTAAATTTATTGCTAAAAATAAAATCCAGTTAGGGTCTTTCAGAACATCAATTAACTCAAGATATGGTTTACAATTTGGCTCATTAAAAGGCCTACCATTTTTTGGAAATCGCTTAGAAATTTTGCAAAATGGATTCTCTTTTTTTTTAGGTATGGAATTAGAATATAAT
>MDSY01006765.1_pt1 | contig 14028 bp, 12 predicted proteins | sample 811131 | NCBI WGS metagenome assembly MDSY01 (sample SAMN05326643, study PRJNA326480) | marine metagenome | isolation source: seawater | place: Atlantic Ocean: South West | collected 2010 | reverse complement strand
GTTTTTAGTAGCACCCCAGCCAATAACACACTTCCCGCCGTAGGTGCCTGTGTGTGTGCATCAGGCAACCAACTGTGCACCGGAAATGAGGGTAATTTTACCGCAAAAGCAATAAAAAAACCTAACATCAAGTAATAACTTAGCTCACTAGATAGATTGAGGGTTAGCCATTGTTGATAAGAAAAACTCAGCGCACCAAACTGCTGTTGATGAAGTAAGGCCATTAAAATAATAGCAATTAGCATCAATAAACTACTGACTTGGGTAAATATAAAAAATTTAATCGCAGCAAAGTGTTTGTTTTCATGCCCCCAAATAGCAATTAAGGCTGTCATGGGTAATAACATGACTTCCCAAAAAAAGAAGAATAAAAACAAATCTACTGCGGTGAATACGCCAACAATACCTGTAATGGTCGCCATTAAATTAAAATAAAAAAAACCTTTTCTTTGACCAATTTCATGCCAGGAAATTAACACCGCAATCACTGCAAGAAAAAAGGTCAGTATCAATAACATGATACTTAGATGATCAAGCGCCAAAGCATAATAAATATTAAATACCGATATCCATGGCTGATTAATAACTACCGTTAAAGAAGAGAAATTAATCGGTGAATTAACAATATAGCCAATAAAAAAAGCAGCAATTACGGCTAATGAAATTAACGCAATAAAGCGAGCACTGTCCTGTACTTTTGACTCGGCATACCATGCAAAGAAGCCAGAGGCCAATAAGGCGATCATCACCAGTGTTATCATCATAATAACCAAGCTCCTATAATGAAGACGACACCCAAAGCAAAACCTGCCGCATACCATCGTAATAAGCCATTTTGACTATAAGATAACACCTCTTGCCAAAGCTTTACGTACCACGTTGACGCCATCAGCAGTTGGTCAATAACGTCACGTCTATTTAAGCGGGCAAGCCCCACAAAAGGTTTAACAATGCCCTGATAATATAAGCTGTCAAAGCCTAAGCCATTTCGGCAAAAAGCGAACAGTTTGTTTGTCAACGCATTGGTTTCCATTAGGGTAATGTGCTCTGGCGAGCCGGTTCGATAGCGATTAAAATAAAACCAAGAAAATACAATGCCAACAAATGGTGTTGCAATAGCTATCGAGTGCAGCCATTGCGGTTGATTCAACAGTAAACTTGCTGAAGTACCCGGTAGTACACCAATAAATTCAAGAGAAATAAATCCACCTAACAAAGATAACGCAGCCAGCGCAAGTAAAGTGGCATTCAAGATGATGCTAGTGTCCTTATCAATAGCTTTGCACACCCGTGTTCGGCCTAAAAAAGCTAATATAAACAATCGACAACTATAAATACTGGTCAGCAAAGCACCTAAAATAGCACACCACCAAAAAATCGGACCTGCGGTTGCTGAAGACCAAAGCTGAGCAATAATTGCTTCTTTTGAAAAGAAACCTGATGTACCCGGTATGGCCATTAAACAGAGTAAACCAATCGCAAATAGGCCTGTTTGAAAGGGAATTTTTTTTGCCAACCCTCCCATTTTATAGATGTTTTGTTGGTGGTGTAAAGCGAGGATCACTGCGCCAGCGGTCAAAAACAGTAATGCTTTAAAAAAAGCATGAGTCATTAAATGAAAAATTGCTGCCGACCAAGCCCCAGCACCCAAGCCTAGCATCATATAACCAATTTGACTCATCGTAGAATAGGCCAAAATACGCTTAATATCTGACTGCGCTAATGCCGCACAGCCGGCGATTAACAAAGTAGCTGCGCCAACCCAAGCAACATAGTGCATCACCGCAGGTGATAAAATAAACAACCCATTTAGTCGAGCAATTAAATAGACCCCAGCGGTGACCATGGTCGCCGCGTGAATTAGCGCGCTTACAGGCGTAGGACCGGCCATGGCATCGGGTAACCAAGTTTGCAAAGGCAATTGCGCTGACTTTCCTACCGCTGCGCCTAATAACATTAAGCAAATCCAATAGGCTTGTTCAGACCCAACAAGCCAATGCAACGTTGCTAATGAAATGACTTCTTGAATATTCAAACTGCCTAACGATTTGAATAGCATAAATAAACCAATAGCCATGGCGGTATCACCTACTCGGGTTACTATAAAAGCTTTTCGAGCGGCTAACACATTGGCTTTTTCTTGATACCAAAAGCCTATTAATAAAAAGCTACACAGACCTACGCCTTCCCAACCTAAGTAAAGTAATACCAAATTATCAGCTAATACTAAAATCAACATCGCCATAATAAATAAATTCATATAAGCCATAAAACGATTGTAATGTTTATCGTTTTTCATATAGACCATCGCAAATAGGTGTATCAAGAAACCGACTCCACTGACCACGCAAATCATTACGGCAGAGAGCGCATCAAGATAAAAACCGACGTTAATCACTGATTCACCTGTTGATGTATGCGAACTCAGTAAAGTAAACCATTGCCACAACTGCACTGTCATTACTTGATTGACAAAGTGATTCAGCGAGTTAGCTAAAATCAAACTAGTGATAGTGCACAGCAGCATAGCACCAACACTGAGTAACGACGCTTGGCCCCAAGATAGCCGTTGTTTAAAAGTGATAAGCAGCAAAAAACTCACTAATGGGTAGAAAGGTAAAATTGCCAATAAACTTAACATTAGTGGTCCTTTAATTGATTGAGACAATCAATATCTAATGATTTAAAGCGCTGTTGCATTCGCACCAATAGCGCTAAACCAATCGCCACTTCAGCGGCGGCAAGAGTAAGGATAAGAATGAACATCACTTGACCATCGGCGGTTTGCCAGACACTGCCCGCCCCTATAAATGCTATGCCCACCGCATTGAGCATGATCTCTAAGCTCATTAAGATATACAAAGTGTTTTTCCTTACAATGACGCCAACAAAACCAATAGTAAATAATACCGACGCCAAAATTAACACGTGCTCTAATGGAATGGTGGTCATAAATGCCCTCCTTGTGCGTCAGGTTTGGCGAAGTGATAGCTCGTAATTAACCCTGAAAGTAATAAAAAGGAAGCAATTTCAACCGCTAAAAGGTAAGGACCATAAAGTAACATCCCAACTTGCTTTGAGCTGATCACGGTTGCTGACAATTGTTGTTGAATATCAGCATGTTGAAAAGTAAATAGCAGTTCAGCCAGTAATAATAGCGCTAACATACTTGGCCCAAACCAATGGCCAATTCCTTTCGCTTGCGGCGCATATTTAACTTCATCAAGGGTTAAACCAAACATCATTACCGCAAAAACAAATAACACTAAAATTGCTCCTGCATAAACAATGACTTCTAGTCCTGCGGCAAATGGTGCCCCCATTAAATAAAAACAAACCGCTACAGCGAGTAAAGACACGACTAAATAAAGCAAAGCATAAATAATATTTTTCCCGGTGATCACTTTAATACTGGCAATTACCGCAATGGATGCGGCTAAATAGAACAGGGTTTCAATAGAAGCCAGAGAGTAATTCATGGCATTAAACCTTTAATATCAATTGGTGGTGATTCCTGAACACCTTGGCCTTTACCTTTATTATTTACGGCAATGCCCGACTGCTGATAAAAGTTATAGTCAGGATATTTACCGGGGCCGTTAATTAACAAATGTTCTTTTTCATACACTAAGTTTTGTCGATCATATTCAGCCAGTTCAACATCGGGGGTCAGCTGAATGGCATATGTAGGACAAGCTTCTTCACAAAAACCACACAAAATGCAACGAGAAAAATTAATACGAAAAAACTCTGCTCGTTTTCTGCCATCGTCATCAATAGTTTGCTGTAAAGCAATACAATCAACTGGGCAAGCAACCGCACATAAATTACAGGCAACACAGCGCTCTTCGCCAGTGGGATCACGCGTTAACACTATTCGCCCTCGATAACGAGGCGCTAGATAAGGCTTTTGTTCTGGATATTCCACCGTATCAGCTTTGCTAAAGGTGTGCTTTAAAACTAACCACATAGTACGAAATTGACTGAACATTATAATACTCCTGTTAATTTTAATAACGCTGTGAACAGCAGGTTAAATAGGGCTAACGGCAACATAATAGTCCAACCAAATAACAATAATTGATCAAACCTAGGTCGAGGTAATGAGGTTCTTAACAAAATAAAAAAGACAATAAAACAGCTGATTTTTAAGATAAACCAAACCAAGGGTGGTAACCAAGTATCTAATGGTGATGGCATCAACCAGCCGCCAAAAAATAGCACTACTGACATAGCGGAAATAAGGGTTACCCCCAAGTATTCACCTAAAAAGAATAGCGCAAATTTCAAGCCTGAATATTCGGTGTGAAACCCTGCCGTTAATTCCGTTTCGGCTTCAGGTAAATCAAAAGGTAAACGATGACTCTCAGCAATGCCCGCAATGAAAAAGACTACAAATCCTAATAACTGCGATTGAATAAACCAACTCTCTGTTTGGGCTAGCACGATATCACGTAAATTAAAGGTACCTGAAAGTAGCACTACGCCCATTAGTGAAAGTCCCATAAAAACTTCATAACTAACCGTTTGCGCTGCCGCACGCATACCACCCAACATGGCATATTTAGAATTAGAAGCCCACCCTGCTAAGACCACTGAATAGACAGCTAGCGAGGCCATAGCCAGAAAAAATAGCAAACCAATATTTAAGTTAGACACACCTATGTTCGGCGAGAATGGGATCACCGCAAAACTCATCAACACACACATAGCGCCAATCACTGGCGCAATAACAAATATAATACGTTGACTAAAAGGGGGCACCCAATCTTCTTTGCCCATAATTTTTAATAAATCTGCCAATGATTGCAACACACCAAACGGGCCCACCCTATTAGGGCCTTTTCGGTCTTGCCAAAAGCCAATCAGGCGACGTTCAACCCAAACTAACATCGCCGCAATAGGGATCAACAATGCCAGCATCACCACAATTTCAAATAACTTCCAATAAACATCAGACATCATCTAGTCCCCCAGAGACTAAACGGATGGGAATGGTTTGATCTTGTCTTTTTAATCGTGCCAATATCTCGGCTTTAGTATCAAGGGCTTGTTGCTGGGCTTGATTGAAGGTTTGTTGATAACTATGTATTTGTTCTATTGTCGCTAATTGCACTTGATAGTCATCAACCATGTGCCCTAATGGCAAATCAAGATCACCATAAACTAACTCGTCATCAATACGGTGATCAATAGAGAGTTGCGCCAGGGTGTGCATTAAATTTGTCTTAGTCTGACTATTATTTGTAATATCAGGATATTGCGCTGACAAACTTAGCGTAATATACAACCATTGCCCTTGTTGCCAAGCACTTTTATCTGCCATTTCAGACGAGACAAAAATCTTATTAGCTTTCTTCATCAAGGTAAATTCAGGTGTTAAATTTGCTTGCCAATCACCGCGATACCATGGTGTTTGTAATGCAATAGTTCGCCGTTTCATTGCTTTTAGTGGTATTTTATTTAAACAACTGTGGTGATGAATTTGTGGTGTAAATTGCATGTAAGGATGTTCAGTCGCTGAGCTTAATTGACCAATTTTTGTTGTTTGGCACTGGCTAATCGATTGATTAGAATTCCAACCTGGTGCCCAAGAAAATGGTATATCTTCAGAGCCAGTAGGATCAGTTCCCTCCATCGAAAAACTGAAATCTGAATGGCTTACTGTCGCCTTAACTTCATGAACCGTTATATTAGCCATTTTCGCGGTTCGGCCACTTGTGCGATGGGTTTCTCTGGCAGTTTTAGCTTGAGATAAATCCATTGTAAGTGTCCAATCATCATAATGAGCTATGAACAATTGGTGTAACTCATCCAATGAATTAACTTCTTCTGCCAACGGAGCATTTGGATACATGGTTTTGGCAACTAAGCTTAACCAACGCCAACTTTCTTGAATAGGCAGTATACTCGGGTGCACTTGCGAAAAACGCTGGATCCGTCCTTGGTAATTAACATAATGTCCATCACTTTCAGTAACTGTTGCCACTGGTAATACAATATCAGCACTATGTGATAACAAATGATGACTGTGATCTAACACCACCAATGTGACGCTAGAGTCAATAAAGGTTTTCAGTTGATCATTAGTAAGGCATTGCATCTCTTGTTCTAACATAAAAATACCGTCCACCTTGCCCTGTTTTACCTGCTGTAAAACCTGTTCAACTGATAAACTGATATCTGTTAACAACGACATCACTCCAACAGTATTACTTTGTGGAGGCACAATAAGACACTGTGGATTGAGTTGCTGTGCTCGACTGTTTTTAAGGAAATCATCAATAGCCGCCATTAATACTGCTGACTGTTGACTCCAGCCGCCAATAATTAATGGCTTTTTGGCTTTTTTAAACACGTTTAACAATGACTCAATAAACTCTTTATGTTTCGCACTAGTCAAAGGCGAAAGGGGTTTTCCTTGAACAAGTTGACTTAAAGATTCAAGCACTTCAAGTACGCTATCTGGATGGCATAATAGTGTTTTATCAGCAACCTCGTCTAATTTTGTAGCTTTGCTTAACACTTGGTAAAGCGGTGACAACACTTGCCCACCAATGGTTCTCACCGCACTGTCTTGCCAGTGCGGAATACCGAGTAACGAGGCCTTGTCAATACTGGCGTTACGTAATGCTTGTCTAACGGCTAAGGCAATACGCGGCGCTATTTGCGTAATATCCTCATCGATAATTAGCACCAAATCACACTGTTCAATTTCTCTAATACTTGGTACTGGGTACTTCGCTAATATAGCTTTGTGAGCAAACGCCATAGCCATTTCACGTTGACTCAATCCGGCGCAAAACTTATCGTCACCAACCAATTTTTGTAAATAATAATTGGCTTCTAAAGAAGCTCGTCCAGAGCCAACGCCAATAAATTTTTTGCCTTTAAAATGAGATAAACCTTTACCAATATCTAAGCGGCTAATACGCTGTGGTGATCGTTGAGCAATACCTTTAACTTGGCGTATTCTTTGCTCTGAGTTAACAAAACCGATCCCAAATCGGCCCCTATCACAAAGAAAATAACCATTAAGCTCTTGATCATAACGATTCATCACTCGACGCACACTGCCATAACGCTCGCCAACACTGGTGTTGCAGCCCACAGCGCAATGAGCACATATTGAAGGTGCTGATTGTAAATCCCACTTTCGTGCATAATGAGCAGAAAACAATTTATTAGTAAAAACCCCAGTGGGGCAAACCTCGACGAGGTTACCACTAAATTCACTCGTTAACTGGCCCGCTTCTGGACGACCAAAATACACTTGATTGCGGGTTCCATAAACTCCAAAATCAGTGCCTCCAGCATAATCTTTATAAAACCGAACACAGCGATAACAGGTAATACACCGATTCATTTCATGTCCAACGAACTCACCCAAATGTTGATTAGTAAAAGTACGTTTTTTTCCTTGATATTGTCTAACACTATGGCCGGTCATGATGGTCATGTCTTGTAAATGACACTCGCCCCCCTCTGCACATACCGGACAATCATGAGGATGATTTGTCATCATTGCGGCAATAATTTGCTCGCGAAAATGTTTGGCCTGAGCCTCATTTAGACCAATACGCATGCCTTCTTTAACTTCTGTTGTACAGGCCATGACTAAACGTCCATTGCGGTCATTTTCATCTTGATATTGGGTCACTGCACATTGACGACACGCCCCAACTGAACCCATAGAAGGGTGCCAACAAAAATAAGGTAAATTCAATTTATTTGATAACACACCGGCCAATAAATTGTTATCACTGTTAACCTGATAAGCAACGTTATCAATAAAGATTGTTAGTTGGTTTTGATCGTCAGTGTGACGAGATCCTTTATGGGTTATTTCCATCTTAATGGCCTCGTTGATAAGGGCAGCATTGCTGTTCAATGTGTTGAACAAAGTCATCATTAAAGTATCGCAACGCACTTTTTAACGGCTCAACAGCACCGGGAGCTAGGGCACAGTGAGTTTTTCCTATCCACATAAAATCACATAAATTGAGCAATGAATCGATATCAGCCAAGCTGCCTTCACCGCGTTCAATACGACTTAATAATTCAACTGCCCAAGGCGTTCCATCCCGACAAGGTGTGCACCAACCACAAGACTCTTGGGCAAAAAATTGCAGTAAATTTAAGACCATCGCCACTGGACAATTTTGATCGTCTAAAACAATCAAGCCACCTGTACCTAAACGACTGCCAGCAGCAGCAATTGAATCATAGTCCATGGGTACATCTAAATGCTCTGGCAATAAAAAGTCGGTAGAAGCTCCACCCGGCAATAAGCCTTTTAGTTGTAAACCGTTTACCATACCACCGGCACAGTCATTTAATACTTGCCCTATAGTTGTTCCCATTGGCAACTCCCAGAGACCAGGGTTGTTTACTCGACCAGAGGCGCCGTAAATTTTAGTACCTGCATCACTGTTAGGTGATAATTGTTTAAACCAATCAGCTCCATACTTAATAATATGTGGCAAGTTGCACAAGGTTTCGACATTATTGACAATGGTTGGCTTGCCAAACAGTCCAGCAACTTGAGGAAAAGGCGGCTTAGCCCTTGGATTAGCTCGTTTGCCTTCCAGGGCATTGATCAACGCTGTTTCTTCACCACAGATATAACGACCAGCGCTCGTGTGTAAATACAATTCCAGTTGAAAATCAGTTTGTTGTATTTCTTTACCTAACCACTGCGCCTTATAGGCTTGTTCTATAGCCTGTTGCAAACGTTTAGCGGCAAGGTGATATTCGCCACGTAAAAAAATATAGGCCTTATTTGCGCCTATGGTGTAAGCAGCAATGATCATCGCTTCAATCAATTGATGCGGTGCACCTTCAAGTAACAATCGATCTTTAAACGTTCCTGGTTCCATTTCATCAGCATTACACACTAAATATTTACTTTCTGAAAAACCGCCTTGTTGACTTTTTGGTACGAAACTCCACTTGATCCCAGTGGGAAAACCAGCTCCACCTCGGCCTTTAAGCTCAGACTCAGTTATTAACGTTAATACTTGTTCAGGCCTATATTCTTTTATTGCTTTTTTTGCCCCTTGATAACCACCATGAACAATGTATGCATCGATATCTAAGGGTGAATTCACATTCGCCAAATAAGTCAAAGGCTGGGTTTTTCCATTCATTCTATGGCCCCTCAATCATTGTTTCTGTCTGTGTTTTAGCTGGGATTTCAACTTGTTTTTGAAAAGCTGTTTGAGCCTGAATATTTTTTAAAATATCAACTGCTTTTTCAATAGTAAGCGATTCATAATGGGCTTGTCCTATCATCATCACTGGGGCTTTATCACAGCCACCTAAGCAAGCATTGGAAAGCAACGTAAAAACACCATCTTTTGTGGTTTGCCCATACTCGATACCCAAGTAAGCTTTGATCGCTGCTAATATTTGCTGGTAGCCAAGTAAATGGCAACTAACACTGTTACAGATATGAATAACGTGCTGCCCCACTGGTTGACGGTAGATTAAATTATAAAAAGTGGCTACACCTTCCAGTTCCGCAGGGGTAATTTTCAGGTATTGGGCAATAGCAAAAAGGCTGTCATCACTTATCCAGCCTCGTTGCGACTGCACCACCTTTAATGCTTCAATACCGGCTGCTTCGCGTGTTTCCAATATACTGACTTCATGATCTATTAATGCTATTTCTTGTTCAGTGAGGTATTGCAAATAGTGCGGTTTTACCTGAGTTACTATATTAATCATCATCAGTGTGTTCCCCTAGCGATCCACGTCAGCCATGACGTAATCAATACTGCCTAATGTGGCAATTAAATCAGCCACCATCTGTCCCCGGCTAATGAGTGGTAACATTTGTAAATGAGCAAAACTTGGGGTTCGAATTCGTGTTCGATAGCTCATCGTTGAACCATCACTAATCAAGTGATAAGCCATAATGCCCTTGGTTGCTTCGACACTGACGGAAACCTCTCCCGCAGGTATTACCGGCCCCCAAGAAACATTGACAAAATGTGGGATCAAACTGTCTATATCTGTCATCGTATTGGTTTTATTTGGTGGTGTAGTTTGTGGGTGCTCAGCTTTATAAGGCCCTTCAGGCATATTATTTAAACATTGTTCGATAATGCGTATACTTTGCCGCATCTCTTCTACTCGCACTTTACAGCGATCATAGCAGTCACCTTTGTTGCCCAAAGGGACTTCGAAATCAAATTGATCATAGCCGCCATAGGGACGCTGTTTTCTTAAGTCCCACGAATATCCCGTAGCTCTTAAGCCAGGTCCGGTAACCCCCCACTCAATGGCTTCTTTACTAGAGTATGCACCAACATCAATAGTACGCATTTTCAACAGACTATTTTGCATCACCATTTTTTCATACTGATCAAGCCGTTTGGGTAAATAATCTACATACTCACGGACCATTTTCTCCCAGCCTTTGGGCAAGTCAGAGGCAATACCACCAATACGAAACCAACTAGGGTGCATTCGTGCCCCAGTAAATGCCTCAATAATGGCAAATAGTTTTTCTCGATCGATAAACATGTAAAAAATTGGCGATAAGGCCCCAATATCTTGAGCAAACGTGCCGTAAAATAGCAGATGACTTAAAATGCGGAACATTTCTGCGGTCATAATACGGATCATTTTTGCCCTATCCGGCACAGTGATACCTGCCAATTTTTCTACTGCCATTACGTAAGGAAAGTTATTCATTACCCCACCGAGATAATCAATGCGATCGGTATAAGGAATATAACTATGCCATGACTGCCTTTCGCCCATTTTTTCAGCACCACGATGGTGGTAACCAATATCAGGAACACAATCAACAATTTCTTCGCCATCCATTTGCAAAACAATACGAAAAGCACCGTGAACACTCGGGTGATTAGGGCCAAGATTAAGAAACATAAAATCGTTATCTGTACTTTGCCTTTTCATTCCCCAAGCGTCAGGATTAAACTGGAGCGCTTTTTGCTCCTCATCCTGCTTGCTCGGTGGTAAAGAAAAAGGTTCCATTTCAGTAGCGCGCGCAGGGTGGGTTTTTAGTAATGGATGTCCTTGCCATGTGGCTGGCATTAATAATCGAACCAAATATGGATGATTATCGAAGACAATACCAAACATGTCCCAAATTTCTCGTTCGTACCAATTAACATTTGACCAATAATTAGCGACGCTAGTTAAGTGTTTATTCTCTTCGGCTAAACTAACTTTGATGCGAATATCTTGATTTCTTAGCATTGAGCGTAAGTGGTAACTTACAGTGAAATCTCTCACAAGAGGTGCCTTATATTGACGCCTAGATTCATCAATAGCAGTGATATCAAAACACATATCAAAGGGCTTGACTAAATCATGTCTGAGCACTTGCATTAATTGATTTAACTGCTTTTTATCAACCCAGAACGTATCAATTTCATCGACAATATTTTCAATAGGCAAAACATTTAAAAGCTTGATCGCCGAATTAACAGCCGATATTTCATCAACAATTGGTAGATGTGGAGTTTTACGCCAGTCCTGACTTTGTGCTAAAGAAATTTTTGCCATTATACTGAGTCCGGACTCTGTAGAGTGGTAACCTTGATTCGTTCTTGATGTTTAATATCTCGTAAAGACGGTTTAGCAATTTGGCTAACAGACTGCTCTCCTACCACCCAGCTTAATGGTCTTGGCTGATGTTCAATGGTATTTTGTAATAATAGTAAGGCCTCAAGTAAAGCCTCTGGTCGGGGCGGACAACCGGGTACATAGACATCAACGGGGATAAATTTATCTACCCCTTGCACCACACTGTAAATGTCATACATACCACCTGAGTTTGCACAAGACCCCATAGAGATAATCCACCGAGGCTCGAGTAATTGCTCGTAAAGATGTTGGATCACTGGGGCCATTTTTCTAAAACAGGTACCGGAAATCACCATTAAATCAGCTTGTCTAGGCGTAGCTCTGATCACTTCAGCACCAAATCGGGCAATATCATGACGTGAGGTAAAACTGGTTGCCATTTCAACATAGCAACAACTGAGGCCAAAATTAAACGGCCAAATAGAATTTTTCCTGCCCCAATTAATCATATCATCGAGTTTTGCCATAAAGACGTTCCGTTTCAGTTCAGCTTCAGAGATTTGCTTTGCTTGGCTCATGACATCATCAAGTTTTGCTTTGGTAATTGACCATTCCATAACTAACCTCTTGAATTATTATTGAGTAAATCAGCAGCAGACGATAACGTTATTGGTGCAATGTTATGACTTAATAGCCCTTGGCTATTTTTATTGAGACTATTGAGTTGAGTATGACGAAAAGTAAGATGACGTTTTTTTAAAGACAAGGCCCCAATACGCCAGATATATATAAGCGCAACAAGCAGTACAACAATAAAAATACTTGCTTCAATAAAGCCAAGCCAACCGACCTCGTCAAACGCAATAACCCAGGCAAAAAGGAAAATGGTTTCTAAATCAAAAATGACAAAAAATATTGCATAGAGAAAAAAATGACTGGAAAAACGGCTATGATTATCGTTAACAGAGACTATCCCAGATTCATAAGGGATGTTTTTGGCCGCTGTTTTAGTTTTCGGGCCTAATACATGAGAGAGCAGCATCATCGCCACTAACATTACCAACAAAATAACAAAGTAAGCCATTATTGGCCATAACTCATCGAATTGATTAGATATACCCACCATTCCCCCTTAATCATGGAGAATAGTAAATACCCCACAAAAACCAGATAGACAGCAAACTTACCTTGGTAAACTTATAATTTTTATATTTATATTATTATTTGTTAAAAATCAATCTTGATTATAAAAAGCACAAATACCGATTATTAAATAACCTCCTAATAATATATAAAACAACAACAATTGCAAAACTTTTATTTACTGTCAGAAACTTGAATAAAAAAATTTAAAAAAAACATCGGCATAATGAATATGACCGGCTTTGTAAACAGATTTTTACTTGAAAGCCCTATTTTAGCTAAAAATTAGTAAATTTGTTTTTGTCTCATCGAAGATGATAAAAAACTGGCCACTAATTGTTGATTTTTATTATCTTTACTGCATGTCTACCAAATATTTATTAGTGCGCAACGGTTTTAATTAATAACAATTGTTTTTTAGTACCTTAATACTAGTATAAGATATATTGCTTACTTTGCTCAAAACCGCCTTAAAAACTCACAAATTGATGCTAATTTATCGTGGCTATTGTTTAGTAAACCCTTAAACGTCTTTTAAAACAGCCATAACTCGCGTAAACCAGAACATAAAAATCTTAGCTAGTACTAATGTTATGAATAGAACAGCAAGAAAATACCAAGATAACTCCAAAAAAATAGTCCATATCAGCAAATAGTTGTTGATACGCAAACGCGTTAAGTTAACTCATGCAGAATTCAAATTAAAACAGTTTTATTTACACTCCAACCTCTGACTAATCACTTTGCAAAGCATCTATAGGGTCAAGCTTAGATGATTTTATTGCCGGATAAACACCAAATATTAAGGCAACCATAGCGCAGATACTAAATGACAAGACAATAGCCGTAATAGACCAAGATACTCCCCATTGGGAATATATAGCAATGAGTTCTGACAGTAAAATGCCAAAAACCACACCTAAAATTCCGCCCAATATAAAAATAGTAAAACTCTCAGCAATAAACTGAAGTTGGATGTCTTTTTGTGTTGCCCCAACTGCCCTGAGCAAACCAATTTCTTTTGTTCGTTCCAATACTGTGGCTAGCATGATATTCATAATACCTCCTACCAATAGTGATATTCCCGCTACACATGACATCACAATATTGAAAATTTGTTGAGTTTGTTTTTACTGTGCCAATAATGGTATCTAACTGTTTGTATAATTCGCCATTTTTATTAAGAATATCTTTTTCATTCATAGCAAATTCATTACTTTTATTGCGGCTTTGAATTTGTATTGATTCATCATCAAATCGGGCGATAACCTCACCTTTTTTTACCAATGAAAACTCTGCTGCTAACCAAGCAATGTTATGCAC
>MDSY01082477.1_pt1 | contig 14032 bp, 10 predicted proteins | sample 811131 | NCBI WGS metagenome assembly MDSY01 (sample SAMN05326643, study PRJNA326480) | marine metagenome | isolation source: seawater | place: Atlantic Ocean: South West | collected 2010 | reverse complement strand
CATGAATTAAAAGGTGTTGGAAAAAATTTACAAGACCATTTGATGTTTAGACCAGTTTATAAAGTCAAAAATTTGAAATCATTAAATAGTAAAATTAACAGCCTATTTGGAAATTTTCTAATTGGCTTAGAGTATGTTTTAAAACAAAGCGGTCCAATGACAATGGGTGCTAGTCAAGTTTGTGGTTTTGTAAAAAGTGATCCATCAAGAAAAACTCCCAACTTACAATTTCATGTTCAACCAATAAGCACTGATATTTTGGGAGCAACTAAAATGCATAACTTTGATGGAATTACACCAACTATAGCTAATGTAAGACCTACTAGTAGAGGTGAAATAAATATTGCCAGTAATGACACTAGAGATAATCCCAAAATTAAAATGAATTATTTATCAACTCCAGAAGACAGAGATGTTGCTGCTAAAGCCCTTAAACTTGTAAGAAATATAATGCTTAATACAGAAACCTTTAAAAAATATGATCCACAAGAATATAGACCAGGTGTACATATTACAAATGATGAAGAGTTAGTAAAAGCTGCTAGTAACCATGCTCAAACTATTTTTCATCCAGTTGGAACTTGTAAAATGGGAAATGATGAAAGTTCAGTGGTATCAAATGAATTAAAAGTTCATGGAATTAAAAATTTGAGAGTTATAGACGCTTCTATTATGCCAAATATTACCTCAGGAAATACTAATGCTCCCACAATAATGATTGCTGAAAAAGGTGCTGATATGATACTTAACAACTAATGTTTGTAGAACTTTTTAAAACTGAACAGCTTTTAATTTTAGGCCAAATTATATTTATAGATTTAGTTTTAGCGGGAGATAATGCAATTATTATTGGAATGGTTGCCTCTAAATTTCCAATTGAACAAAGAAAAAAAGTAATTTTTTGGGGTATTGGTGGTGCAGTTATATTAAGAATTATCTTAACTCTATTAACTGCTTACTTACTTCAAATAACAGGGTTAAGATTAATTGGTGGCCTATTATTATTGTATATAGTTTACAAACTATACACAGATGTAATTAAAGGATCCGCTAATGAGGACAATGTAAAAATTGATAACTCTAGCTTCATGAGAGCTATAATTACTGTGTTACTAGCTGATTTTACAATGAGCTTAGATAATGTGTTAGGTGTAGCAGGCGCTGCTGGGGACCATTATATTTTACTTATTTTTGGGTTAGTTTTATCAATAGTATTAATGGCAACAGCTGCAAGTTTAATATCAAAATGGATTAATGACTACAAGTGGATAGCTTGGATTGGTTTATTTGCAATACTAGTAGTTGCTATAGAATTAATTTATACTGATTTAAAATTATTTATTTAAAATGTACTTACAAAAAATTAACCTTAAAAATAAATATGCACTTGTAACTGGTGCTGGTAAAGGCTTGGGTAGAGCCTGCGCTATAGCACTAGCAGAAGCTGGGGCAAATATTATTGCTTTAAGTAGGACTAAATCAGATCTTGATAAATTAGAAAAAGAGATAAAAAAAATTAAAGGTAAGATTGTCAAGATTAATTGTGACGTAATGGATTATAATGATTTAAAAAATAAATTAGATAAAATTAAGATTATTGATATTTTAGTAAATAATGCAGGGACAAATATTCCAGAACCGTTTGAAAACATTAAGCAAGAGAATATGAATTATCTAGTTGACCTAAACCTTAAGGCTGCATTTAATGTGGCTCAATTAGTTGTTAAAAAAATGCTAAAAAATAAAAAAAGAACAGGCTCTATAATAAATATGTCATCACAGCTTGGGCATGTTGGGATGGCTGGTAGAAATGTTTACAATATGACTAAGTTTGGAATAGAAGGTTTAACAAAAGGTATGGGTGTGGAGCTTGCTAAGCATAATATTAGAGTAAACACAGTAGCCCCTACTTTTGTTGCAACACCAATGGTTAAAAAATTCTTTAAAAACAAAAAATTCCAAAAACTAGCCTTGGGCAACATTCCTATGGGTAAGTTAGCGACTGAAAGTGATGTAGCAACTAGTGTTTGTTTTTTAGCTTCGTCAGCATCTTCAATGATTACAGCAACATCAATTATAGTCGATGGTGGATGGACAGCAAAATAATACATAAACTAATATTATTAATAGTATTTTTTTCATCAACGCAAAGTTATGCATTAGAATTTAAGGGAAAATTTATACAAGGTCATTTTATTATTGGTAAAACAGATCCTGGAACAACAATCTTGATAGATAAAAAACAAATAAAAGTTTCAAGTGATGGTTATTTTGCTTTTGGAATTGAAAAGGATAGAAAATTTGACATTATAATTTCTGAAAATAACAAAAAAATTGTAAAAAAAATTAAGAAAAGAAAATATAATATTCAAAGAATTGAAGGCCTTCCAAAGAAAAAAGTTACACCGCCAGAGGAATTTTACGAAAGAATAAAAAAAGAAAATAGATTGATAGCAAATGCTAGGGAAATAGAAAGTGACTTACAATTTTTCAAAGAAAAATTTATTATACCAGTTGATGATGCAATAATTACAGGTGTTTATGGTAGTCAGAGAATTTTAAATGGTATACCTAAATGGCCACATTATGGTTTAGATTTTGCACAAAAAAAAGGTACTCCAGTTAAAGCAATGAATAATGGAATTGTTACTTTGGCTGAAAAGGATTTATTTTATACTGGGGCTACATTGATATTTGACCATGGTCACGGAGTTTCAACACTATACATGCATATGGATAAGATTTTTGTAAATGTGGGTGACCATGTTAAAAAAGGAGATATTATTGCAACTATTGGATCATCGGGAAGATCAACAGGGCCTCATCTAGATGTAAGGCTTAACTGGTTTGGTACTAGACTAGACCCAGCAACTATACTAAATATTCAATAGTGAAAAAAACTTTATTAGAAAAAACAGCAGACAAATTAGTTAATGCATTTATTTATAATAAAATAATTGCAACTATTCCACAAAAATTTACAAAAAAATTAAGTGAGGCTCAAAAATTGAGAAAACTCTGCGAAAGTAAAGTTTCTGACTCGATAATTGGGTTTAAAGCAGCAGGAACGGCTATCCCTGTGATGAAAAAACTTAATGAAAAGAACCCATTCTATGCATCAATTTTTAAAAAAAACTTTATAAAAAGTGGTCAGAAAGTTAAAATAAATAAATTTACTTTAGGTATAGAATTAGAAGTTTGTTATCTTGTTAAAAAAAAATTTTTTTTATCTAAAAGTTTAATCACCATGAAGAATGTTACCGATTATATTTCCCACATGGCTCCATGTATTGAGGTAATTGGTTACAGACAGAGAAAAAAAGGTATTACAAGTTTTGGAGATCTATGTAGTGATTTTGGTGGTAACGTTAAATTTCTTATTGGTAAAAAAAAAAAATATAAAAGAATTAATATTGGAAATTTAAAAACAAATATTAATAATAAAAAGAATAAGCAAAGTGTGAATGGTAATACAAATAATGTTTATATAAACCCTTTAAATTCACTTCGTTTTGTACTTAACGAAGTTAAAAAAGATAAAATTAATCTAAATAAAGATTTTTATGTATTCACCGGGTCTACAGTAGGGATTGTGCCTATTCTTAAAAAAGGACTATATTCAGGAAAAATAGCAAATTTAGGTTCGGTTAAGGCGATCATTTATTAAATTACTATCAAGGTTTCTACTTTAAACAATATAAAATTATTTAATTTTTATTTTTTATAATTGGAACTAAGTCAAAAGAAATAATCATTCTATTTGTGTCAGTTGAGTAAGGAAAGGTTTTATGATGAAGTGATGATGGAAACAATATTAGATCACCTACATTTGGTTTGTAAATTATGTTTGGTGAGTCAACATCAAAGTATTGATTTCCATTCAAGCTAAATTCAATTGCTCCTTCATTTCTACCAAGATCCGGCACAACTTTTAGATAAATAACTCCACTCAACCAACCACCAGGATGAATATGAGCTTTTTGATATCCTTGTTTTTTCAGAACAACATGCCACCCAGATAAAAAACTTTCTGATGGCCAATCTTTAATATAAGAGCAATTTTCTTTCTTAAATTTTAATCTATAATTATATAGCTCTTCTATAATTATTGATTGAAGATCTTTCATTTTGTTTATCGGTTTATCAAATAAATTAATCTTATTTCCAGTATGAAAGCCATTTTTTGTAGTATTATCCAAAGGTTCCCATCTAATTTTTACATTTTCAAGTTCATTAATTATTTCTTTTATAAATGAATCTAAATCTTCGATATATGATGAAATATTTGAAATACTTATAAAGTCTATTGGGTTGTTACAAAACTTATTTGCTGTCTCTTTTTTTTCTTTGTGTTCAATAAAAGAAGAAAATGCTGCAATAGATAAATTTTTACTATCCAGTTCTGATTGAGCATTTATTCTCTCATAAATATCCTCTACTCGTCTTAAAGCATATAGAGATGCAAGGGATAATGCTCTTGAAGATTCAGTATTACATATATCAAAATTTTGCAAAGCAAGTTCATATTTACCTCTTTCAAAATAAATATTTCCTATAAGTAATAATGATGGCTTAAAGTCTGGATTTAATTGCAAAGTTTTTTTTAATATGTCCATTGCTTCATCTATTCTGCCAATTTTGTATAGCAATGTACTAAAGTTGTATTGGGCATTAATAAATTGTGGTTTTATTTCTATAGCTTTTTTAAAAGAAAACTCAGCTTCTTCTAATTTGTGAAGTTCATAAAGTGTAAGCCCTAAACTATCATAAGCCTCAGCATAATCAGCTTTAAGCTCTATTGCCTTCCTAAAACAAACTTGAGCTTCTTCTATTCTGTTGAGTTTCTGTTTTATAATACCTAAACAGTAATATGCCTCTTCAAAATTTGGCTTAATTTCAATTGCTTTTTTAATATTTTTTTCGGCTTCATGGAATTTTCCAAAATTTTTGTTTAAATTACTTAAGTTGATATATACCTCAGCATAATCAGGTTTAAGTTCTATTACCTTCTTGTAGTGTATTTCTGCTTCTTCAAATTTTCCTAGTTTATTAAGTATAGCACCTAAGTTATTATGGATATTTATGTTGTTAGGTTGAATATCTAATATTGACTTATAAAGTCGCTCAGCGTCATCAAATTTATTTTTTTTATGAGATGTAAATGCTTGTTGGATTGTACGATTTATATCTAATTCCACAATAAATAATATTTAACAGTGGTGTTGGGTTGTGACAAGATTAAAAATAATAGATATTTGATATAAATAATTATTTTATGTTTAATTAAGACTATAAAAATTAACCCCGACCATAACTCTATCTTTTTTTCCATTATACACAGCAGAATGCATGCGATAAGCAGGAATAATAACTATCTGACCATTTGATGGTAAAATATCTTTATCTGGATTATAAACCTTTAAAATACCAGGTTCAGTAGAATCCTGGTCTCCTACAGCAAGATAGTATGTAAGACTAAATTTTTGATTAGTTAATTTATGAACTTTATCAAAAGAGTTTAAATGATTATGTGGAGCTGTACCACTTCCTGAGGATAAAATATTAAAGAATGAGTCTATTATATAAATCTTTGATTTAACAGCTTGCTGCATAATTTCTGTTAAATCATTTGTAAGAACTTTGATAATTGATGACTCATTTTCTAATAATTCAAAATTTGAACACCAACCATTGCCATATCGAGCGTCTTTTGTTTTAGTAAAATGACTTATATTCATTTTATAAAGATTACTAACAAGTTCTGGCTCAACTTGTCTTTCTAAGATAAGGGGATTTGTATCTAGTTTTATGTCTAGATTAAAATTATTAATTAAATTTTTGGTGCTAATATTTTTTTCATATAATATTTTTGATAATAGTACTTTTTGTTTTTTTAACGTAATTAAATTCTTTCTTGCCATTACATGACCAGGTTCTAACTCTAATACTCTTTTATAACTTACTTCAGCCTTATCAAATTTACCGAGGTTTTGGTGTAAATTACCAATATTATTATGAGCTGCTGCAAAATTAGGTTTAAGTTCAATTGCTTTTTTTAAAATTTTTTCAGCTTCATCAAATCTACTAAGTTTTTCCAATAGTGATCCTAGGTTGCTATGAGCTTCAACAAAATTAGGGTTCAACTCTATTGCTTTTTTGTAACTAGCTTCAGCTTCTTTAATTTTATCAGAAATTTTTAACAGTTTTCCTAAATTGTAATGGTAGATACTGTTATTTGGTGTTAAATCGATTATTTTTTTATAGCTAAATTCTGCCTCTTTAAATTTTTTTTCATTGATCAGTGCACCAGCATAACTAACCCATATATGAGTAATATTAGGATTAACTTCAATAGCTGTTTTAAAGAATGGGAGTGAAGCTGCTGACTCATTCTTGGAAACTTTTATAACACCAAGATTATTGTTAGCATCAATATTTTTTGGTTGGATTTTTAATATTTTTAGATAAAGCAGCTCTGCTTCTTTTAGCTTACCCTCTCTATGTACTGCAATAGCCTGTTTTAGAGTTTGATCAACTTTCAATTTTAATATCCTTAGGGTTTAGTCCTTTCTGATAGTTTTTATGCATAATAGAATAAGCTCTTTCTAAATTTTTAGTATATTTTTGTATATCGAACAATGGTGTTTTTAATAAATTATTGATTAATTTATTTTTAATATCTTTTAACTTATTTGGATTTTTTGCAAGATTAATAGCGAGTAATTCATATTCATTTTGAGTCGTAGTAATCATTTCAGGTATCCCAGCAGTATTAAGCAAACTTGCTCCTACTCTACTAGTAAAAGAATTGCCTATAAGAGTTAGTACCGGTAAATTCATTCTCAAAGCATCACTAGCTGTAGTATGTGCGTTATAAGGAAAAGTATCTATAAAAAGATCTGCTAGTTGTATTCTTTTTAAATGTTGATCATTTGGAATTTTTTGAGCAAAAATAAGTCTATCTTCACTAATTCCAAATTTATTTGCCTCTTTTTTAAGATTTTTAGCTGCATTGGTATTGTTTTCAAGCAACCACAATACACTATCTTTAGTTGCTTTGAGTATCCTCATCCATCCAGCAAAAGTAGTTGGTGTTATTTTATATTGACTATTAAAACAACAAAAAACAAAAGCTTCATTCGGTAAGTTAACTTTTTTACGTGATAAAAGATTTTTTGATAATTTTCTTTGTGATAAATTAGGTTGATAACTATTGGGCATATAAACAATTTTTTCAGAATAATAATTTTTCATTTTTTTAGGTATAACTACATTATCTGCAATTAAATAATCCATGTAGTCTATTCCCATTGTGCCTGGGTATCCTAAGTAATTAACTTGTATTGGTGCAGCTAACATTGCAAATATATTTTGTCTGTTACCCCCTGTAAATCCTGAAAGATCAATTGCTATATCAATCTCTAGATACCTTGTAAGCTTTACCACCTCATAATCAGACATTGCTTGTATACTATGGAAATAATCAACTCCTTTTTTAATTCTAATATTAAATTCGTCTTGAGTTTCTAATCCAAATGAAAAAGCATGTATTTCAAATTTTTTTCTATCATGAGTCTCAAAAAGTTCTGCTATTAAACGTGATACTGGATGATTCTTAAAATCAGCTGAAAAATATCCAACTCGAATTTTTTGATGATTATCATAATATGTTATTTTAGAAAAAATATTTGATTTAGGAAACTCAGTAACTGAGAATATTTCTGCAGTTTTTTTTTGTAAATTTGGTTCATCTAATAGCGAAAGCATAGGAAACGGAGGAGAAACTTTTTCTCCATTATGAATTCTTTCAATTAACTCATTAAGATTCTTTGTTAAATCATCCCATATACATAGATACATTTTTACATGTAACAATGTTCCTAATAAAAAATTTATATCAGGCTTTAATGAATATGCATGGTTGTAACTTATTAATGAATCTTCAATTTTTCCTAATAATTTTTGTACAATACCTAAGTTATTATAGGCCTCAGGGTAATTAGGTTTTACTTTTATTGCTTTTTTGTAAACTATTTCGGCTTCACCTGCTCTATTAAGTTCAACTAATCTTATTCCTAAACTGTTGTAAGCTTGAGCAAAATCAGGTTTTATTTTTATTGCTTTTTTGAAACAAATTTCAACTTCGTCTAATTTACCAAGTTCTACAAGTGTGTTACCTAAATTGTAATGATCTTCAGCTAGATTAGGATTTAACACAATTGCTTTTTTATAATTTATTTCAGCTTCATTAAATTTACCAATTTTTTTTAATATATTACCTAAATTACTATAAGCATTAGGAAAATCTGATTTAAGTTTTATTATTTTTCTACAACTTAATTCTGCTTGCTTAAATTTTTTTTCATTAATTAGAGCACCAGCATAACTAACCCAAAACTGTACTATATTAGGTTTAATTTCAGTTGCAGTTTTAAATAAAGGGATTGCTCCAATTGAGTCATTTTTGTAAACTTTTAGAACTCCAAGATTATGATTAGCATCACCATTCTTTGGTTCAACTTTCAATATTTCTAGGTAAAGTCTTTCTGCTTCGTCAATTTTGCCTTGTTTATGAGCGTTAATGGCTTGGTTTAAGGTTTTTTCCATAATAGATAATATTTACCATTGTTGTCATATAGTGAACAGATTAAAAAATAAAAATCTAATAGAAATAATATTCTTACACTTCATCTTGAATACCTTTTTAGATTAGCTAAGAAGGCTATAAAAATTAACTCCCATCATAACTCTATCTAATTTTCCATTATAAACTGCAGAGTGTTTTCTATTAGCCGGAAATATGATTATTTGTCCATTGGATGGTAAAATTTCTTTATTCGGATTATAAAGTTTTAAAACACCTGGTTCACTGGATGTTTGATCGCCTACATCTAAATAGTATGTAAGACTAAATTTTTGATTAGTTAGTCTGTTTATTTTATCAAAATTATCTATATGATGATGTGAAGTTATACCACTTTTAGTTTGGAAAATGTTAAAAAAAGACTCCATTATAAAAATTTCAGATTTAACTGCATGTTTCATAATTATAGTTAAGTCATTTGCTACACTTTTTATTAAAGAAGAATCATTTTCAAACAATTCATAGTTTGAACATCTTCCATTTCCATAACGCAGATGTCCACTATCAGCAATATTTTCCTCTAGTTTGGTTGTATTAATTTTATAGAGGCTAGTAATAAGTTCTATATTTACTTTTCTTTGAGTAATAAATGGATTCAAGTTTAGTCTTGTGTCATATCTAGTACTATCTAAATTAATATTAGGTTTAAAAAGTTTTGTACTTGTTTTCTCAAATAAGGCAGTATTATTTTCTTTATCCAGTCTTATATCTTTTATAATCTTTTTTAATTTTTGTTCTCTAAATGTTTTGACTAAATTATTATGAGCTTCTTCATATTTAGGATTAATGTCCAAAGATTTTCTGTAGCTTGATATGGCATCCTCAAACCTTCCTAGCGTATAATATAAAACACCTAAATTAAAATAAGCTTCGAAATAATCAGCTTTAAGCTCTATTGCTTTTCTGAGACAAGCTTCAGCTTCTTCAGATTTGTTAAGCTTAACCAGCGCTAGTGCTAAATTTTTATAGGCTTGAGGAAAATCAGGATTTAATTCTATAGCTTTTTTAAAGTTTATTTCTGCTTCTTCTAGTTTATTAAAATAAATTTGTAAGTTACCTAAATTAACATAAGCTTCAGGGTAATTAGATTTAAGTTTTATAGATTTTTTGAAACTTATTTCAGCTTCTTCAAACTTACCTAATCTTTTAAGTATAGCCCCTAAGTTATTATGTATATTTATATTTTCTGGTTGGATTTCTAATATTGACTTATAAAGCAACTCCGCATATTCAAGTTTATTCTCTTTATGAGCAGTGTAAGCTTTTTGGATTATTTGGTTAATTTTTACATCCATAAAGTGTATTATTAATAAATATCAATTTTTAAAATTGTAGTGTGAAGACCTTTAGTTTCCACAAGTTTATCTTCATTATGAACATTGATAGGTTGTTGTAAAGATTGAATAGTATTTAATTCCACAACTTATAGTAATTACCACTTACAAAATTTACTGACTAGGTTAAAATTAGTTAAAGAATGCTATAAAAGTTAACACCCATCATAACTCTATCTACTTTTCCGTTATATACAGCTGAGTGTTTTCTTGCTGCAGGTATGATAATTATCATACCATTTGATGGTAAAATTTCTTCATCTGGTTCTTGCAATTTAAAAATACCTGGTTCAGTACAATATTGATCTCCAACAGAAAGATAATAAACAAGGCTAAATTTTCTATTAACTAAACCCTGAGTTTCATCAAAACTATTTATATGAGCGTGAGGAACTGATCCACTTTTACCTTCTAAAATGTTAAAAAAAGAAGCTCTTATAAAAATATTTGAATTAACAGCTTGTTTCATAATTACTGTTAAGTCTTCCTCTACTTTTTTCAAAATTGAAAAATTATTTTTAAATAAGTTATAATCTGTAGTTCTACCTATACCAAACAATGGCCCGCCTTCTGTTTCAGTAAACTTTGTTGATTTAATTTTATATAAGCTAGAAATAAGTTCTGGTTCTACACTTCTATTTAAAACAAGTGGATTAGAACTTAATTCTATATCAAGAGTAGAATTAGTTAATTTATTTATTTTTTGATTTCTAGACTGTAGAATATTTAATAACTTTTTTTCTTGCGATATAAGGTTTAGATTATCATTAGCTTTAGTAAAATTAGGCTTTAACTCTAATGCTTTTTTACAGTATGATTCTGCTTCTTCAAATCTACCAAGATCTTTTACTGTGCTTCCAAGGTTATTATATGATTCTGCAAAGTCTGGTCTAAGTTCTATAGATTTTTTATAATTAGTTTCAGATTCATTTAATCGACCAAGGTGATATAGTGAGATACCTAATTCATTATAAACTTCTTTAAAATCTGGATTTAACTCTACTATTTTTTGAAAACTTATTTCAGCTTCATCGAATTTTTTAATTTGATTGAGTAAAATGCCTAGATTGTAATGAGCTTTTATAAAATCAGGTTTTAAAATAATTGCTTTTTTTATATATTTTATAGCTTCATCATATTTATCAAGAAAATGTAACGTACTGCCCAACATATTTAATGCTTCTACAAAATTTGGTTTTAAACTTATTGCTTTTTTTAAACTTATTTCTGCTTCTTTATATTTTTCAAGCTGGTTAAGTGTGGTGCCTAAATTGTAATGAGCTAGGTCATAATCTGGTTTTAAAGATAAAGCTTTTTTAAAACTGATTATGGCATCATCTAAATTTCCAATATCTTTAAGGGCTACACCCATATTATGAAGACTTTGTATATGAGTTGGTTTATTTTTTAATATTTCTTGATAAAGTTTTACTGCATCTTTAAGTCTGCCCTCATTATGCACAGCAATAGCCTTATTCAGATCTAATTCCATAATTAATATTTATCACTGTACCTATAGTGTGACTAGATTAAAATTTAGTTTTTTAAATTATCAAATATTCCATTAAGAAATGGCTCAAAATTTTTCCATTTTTCTGAACTACCTTGATAAACTTTCTCTCTTACCTGGTTATTAGATGCTGTGTGTACAATTCTTTTGTTATTTTGTGGAGCTAAACATTCATCTTCCCATTTTAAATCTAGATATTGAATTAGCTTTCTAGTTTCATCTTCTTGATTAGTTGTGAGTACTTCATAATTTAAGTTATAAATTCGGTCATCATATAATTTATCCCAAAACTGCATGAGATCTTCATATAATTGGTAGTAAGTAATTAGGTCATCTAAGTTATAAGAAAAATTATTTGATCCACTACTTGAAAAAATTGTTTTATAATTTCCCCAGCAGGTTGCTGCAGGGTTTCTTTTAACATGAATTATTTTTGCCTCAGGAAAAATTGAACAAATTAATCCAATATAACAAAAATTGTCTGGCATTTTATCAGTTACCATAAACTTATCTTTGGATAAGTGTTTTAATTTTTTAAGGTAATCTTCCCTAAAATTTAGTAAAGATTTATTATCTATTTTAGATTTACCAGTTGCTAGAGTTTTACCAAAATTACCCACATAATTTAATTCACCAGCTCCCATCACCTCTGAATGAGATGAAATAATTTGTTCAATTAATGTTGTACCAGATCTTGGCATACCAACTATAAAAATAGGTCTTAGATTATTTAATGTGTTAACATTTTTAAGAGAATTTTTTTCTATATCAAAGTGAGATTTTTTTATCCAATCAAAAAATTCAATGTCTTGTTGAATATTATAATTTATCATTTTTTTATAAATTTTATTGCCTTCAGAATAGTATTTAAAAGATTTATCAAATTGATTTAAATCCTCAGATGCTTTGGCTAGAGCAAAACTAATATGACAGCGTTGTTCATTAGTAAGACTCTGATCAGAATACAAATTTTTCATATTAATAAACTGCTCACTCCCATTCTTAGATTTGCTTAATTTACTGAAGTTATAATGTGCTGAAGCGTAATCAGGTTTAAGCTCAATAGCTTTTTTATAATTTAGCTCAGCTTCTTTTAAACGACCAAGTTTACTAAACATAGTACCTAAATTATTATAAGCTTCAGCATAATCGGGTTTTAGATCTATAGCCTTTTTAAAGTATTTTTGAGCTTCTGCTATTTTACTAAGTGAATTCATTATGATGCCTAAATTGTTATAAGCATCAGCAAAGTCAGGTTCTAATACCAGGGCTTTTTCTAAGTTTATTTTTGCTTCTTCAAATTTTTTGAGACTTATAAGTATAATGCTAAGATTAAAATAAGCAGCCATATAATCTGGCTTTAATTTTAAAGCAATTTTAAAACTTGCCATAGAGGCCTCTAAATTACCAAGTTCTTTAAGTGCAATACCTAAATTGTGATGAATTGTGTGGTGCTTTGGTTTGGTTTTTAATATTATTCGATAAAGTAGTACAGCCTCTTTATGCTTTCCATTTTTATGAGCAGTGTAGGCTTGTTGTATTGTTTGATTAATATCTAATTCCACAATCTATAATATTTATCAATGTAGTGAAGACGCAACAAGGTTTAAAATAATAGATAATTAACGCTGATAAACAATGTTTATTTAATCTTTGAATTTAAATTTGTAACTAATAAATTTAAACTTCCTTAACTTTTATAAATATTATCTAAAAATTTTTTGATGATTGTAGATACTTCACTTATTGAAAAATCAGGACATTCTTCATAAACAGTTCGAAAAATTCCCCATGAATGTTTATCTAAGATTTGTAAATCATAATTTTCCATAATAGAAAGTTCAAGATTTTCTTTATTATATATTTTAAAATCATGAACACCAACACCACCATCAAATAATTTATCATTTGGTAATTTTATTAGTACATGACGCGAGCCAACAGGATATTTATTCATAATAAAGCAAATTTTAACTGGTGTAAGAAAACGTGAATTCCATTGTTTATAAAATTCATTTGCAAATATTCCACATGGACCATTATTTATTGATGGCAGATTAATACCAGAATGTTTAAGTGAAGTTAATCCATATAATTTATTAATAGCTTGAGAAAGTTTATTTAGAATATCAACAACGTTATGATCAATTGTAATCTCTTTTTTTATAAACTCATTAGAACATGGTTCAGTAATATCTAATTTAACTCTCATTGAAATATTGTCAAATAATTGAAGATGATAAGACTTTGCTTCATTTTCTAGAGCATTTATTAATCGGTAATATATTTGTGGATAATTAGAATCAATATCTAAAACTTTATAATATTCAGATACTGCTTCTTTGAATCTTGCTAAATCTTTATATAAATTTCCTAAATTACTGTGGGCATCAGCATAATCAGATTTAAGCATTATGGCTTGTTTAAAAGCAACTTCACACTCATCTAATTTACGTAGCATTTTAAATGTAGCACCCATATTGTGAAATGCTTCAGCAAAATCAGGTTTATAACCTATTGCTTTTTTATAACATTCTATAGCCT
>MDSY01158485.1_pt1 | contig 14035 bp, 8 predicted proteins | sample 811131 | NCBI WGS metagenome assembly MDSY01 (sample SAMN05326643, study PRJNA326480) | marine metagenome | isolation source: seawater | place: Atlantic Ocean: South West | collected 2010 | reverse complement strand
GATTAATCTTCATACAAGCCTCCGACAAGATTTGAACTTGCGACCTGAGCTTTACAAAAGCCCTGCTCTACCACTGAGCTACAGAGGCATCAATCTACGGGTAAAAGTTCAGGATTTTCAATCTCCAACTCATACATCATAGGGTGACATTCTTCCGCCATTAGATACATACTTGCTCTGTACATTTCTTCTGTAGACCACCTTTTGCTCTCATCAGCAGCCTTCACTACTTCTGGGAGATTTCGTGCAATCTCTGGAAGTTCGTCAAAAGTAAAGGGAACATTCTGTATCATATATACGAGAATGACTTTGCTTCCCTCTGGCGTATCATACCAAGCATATTCGGTTCCTATGCGGTATTTCATGGGTTTGTCGCATATCCCAACTATATTTAGTTGGGAATAGGAGCGGGGGGACTTGAACCCCCACGACCTTTACGGTCAACAGATTTTAAGTCTGGTGCGTCTACCGATTCCGCCACGCTCCCGAGGAATCACTCCTCCCAAGTAGGAGGGTGAAATCTACAATATTCGTTAAAAGTGATTTTCATCTCCTTGTTGGTCAGACCCGCATTCTTCGCTGCTTTGGGCAAATTCCACTTCGCCGCGAATAACATTTCCATAGATTGTCTGGTTTCGGGTCTCATAATCGTAGCACTCTAGGATTTCTTTGTAAAGGGTGGACGAATAGTAATTCATAAAAAAGTAATAGGGTCAAAAATTTTGGGGAATTTTTTTTCGACCTTTTTTGGAATTAAAAGTCAATTTTGGTTAGGGGGTCAGCATACGCCAGCACGTCATCATCACATGTGTCACGTACCAATTCAAGGACTGCCATGAACTGATCCACGGTTTCGCAGTCCACGACACGCTCTTCACCTTCATTAGAATACAGGTAAAATTTACGGGACACGGGATCGACAACACAGCGTGTCAGGTACTCGTCTTGCATGGGGTTCGTTTGATTACCTAGGTATTATACGATGATCAGGACCCTTTGTCAAGGTCTACAGATCCCATCTGATCTTCTGGACGCCTCCACTTGGTTTCACGACGATCATAGTCCCATCCACCGATCAGATAATATTCATTGTTACCTGGATAATCTTCAGGACTGTCTCCCTCATATACAACATGAAGTTTTTCGCTATGATCCATTGGATTGATGTAACGTGCTGCCCATACTTCATAGTAGCAATGAATATTTGCTCCAACCCCAGACCTGACTTTGATAACTCTTCCCCATTCAACAGCATCCACAATCAAGTCTTGCGAATACCCAATCTGGGTCAAGGTTACAGTGATTGATTCTGGATCAATAAGACCATCCCAATATTCAGGCAGTTCAATTTTATTAGAATCCTTTAAAGTTCCACGGACATAGATGCCTGCTTCTGGACCCTCTGCAATGACGTGACGAATTCTTTTCTTCTCATCTTTAATATGTGGAATATCAAATGCACCACCAATAGTTTTTGCTGAAGTAGCACTTCCATTAAAAACTGGTGCAGTAACACTGGTTGAAAAAGTACCAAGATTACCAGTAAGTGTTTGGTTTACTGTAAAGTTATCAATCTGTGCGTTAACATGATACCAAGGTTGACATGCTTCCTCTGGATATGTTTTTTCATCTTTATTACCAAACCAGATATACTCCAGATCAGACATTGGTCTGCCCCAACTACCTGGTTTTTTATCGCAATCTTTTCCAGGTGTTCCTTCAATAAATTCACCTGCCATAATTAACCTCCAGACTGTAAATACTGTGAATTATCACCAGGGTAATCAGCGGGTGACTCGCCTTCATATTCTGCGATGTTTCTTTCGCAATCTTGTCTCTCTGCGTATACATGGAAGAAACAATTGATGGGTATTCCTCCATTTGATTGAAGATAAATCTTCTCTTCATCAATTCTCTTCACAATCACATTCTGATGTGCTCCGATTGGTGTCAGATTCACTGTGATTGTTGTCCAGTCTACCAGATCTTTCCAATATTTTGGGAGAACAATCTCTTTTCTGTTCACAACTTTGCCTCTGTAATATACGTCAGCAGTAGGTGCTTCTGGTGCAACGTAGCGAAGTCTCCATCCATCTTTTGATGGGTGTTTAATATCAAAGTCTTTCTTTGCAGCAAGAACATGTCCACCACAGTTAGAGATCACATGTCCCTGTGCAAGAACGTTTCCACCACATCCAATGTTTGCCGCAGTGTCAAGAGGTCCCAAGAAACCAGCAGATCCTGTCACTGCAAGAGAATATGGGTTGTTAACTCCAGAACACAATGATCCAGGAATAAATGGTGGTTTTACATCTGGATCGGAGTTGACTAGTGGTCCAACATTCAAACATCCATACGCAAAAGGGAATACTGTAGGAGAACCAACAACAGCAGGACCCTCAGCAAAAGCAGATCCATTAATTTTTACTGGACCTTCACCGATTGCTGGGACAATTCCTGTTCCAATTTTTAACTGACCACCGATGTTTACGTCATCAAATTGCATTTACTTCTAACCTCCTTGAGATTCTTTCTGGAATTTTTGTCCACCGACTTTTGAATCTTTTGTGGCACATGCATCGGTAACACCACGAATCATAGATCCATACAACTTTAAACAGCTGTTGGCAGCTATCTCAATTTTTGAAGGAGACACGATTCTTACAAGATTTTTGCCATCTAGGGCAATCTTTTTCGCATTGACGTGAACATTTTCAGATGCAGTTATTTTAACGTTACCTGATTTGCCACCAGAACCTCTGGCAACCATTTCAATGTCATCTGCCTCCATCCTAATTTTGCCATTGCTGGCAATTATTACTATATTACCATTAGCAGCGTGTAATAACAAGCTATCCTTGGCAGCCTTTTCTTTTGCATCCGTAATTTCAGGATGCTCTCCACAAGTTACTTGAAAATTAGCAGGAGATGTTGATGTTGTCCATCCTTTTCTCTGACCATCTTCATCCAGAAAGAAAGCATGTTCAGCATCACTGGTCTGCAACATAATTGCAGAGGTCACATCTCCTGGTTTATGAATTTGACCAAACGCTACATAACCATGACGATTTCCATACTTGATAGCATCATAATTTTGTGCAGCAGTATCAGTCGGGTTGGCAGTTGTCCCACCCTTTGGTAACCTATCATTTACACTATTCTTGGATATTGCCATTTAAATTATTCAGGCGTAGTACTATTTAACTTAAATTCTCTGGAGTTCCTGGGATATTGAGTCTAGGATCGTTACTAGTAACGTCAGTACCCTGTCTCAGGATTGCAGAAGGTGCGGTTACGATTTCAGCATCGATGCTCTCCTGGAGAGTATCATAGACTGGAATCAAGGCACCAATGGTTTCATAGACACCAGCATATCGAATACCATCTTTATAGAATACTGATCCATAATATGGTTTTCCATTTGCATATCCAGTTTGCTTCAGTCCAACCAGGTCAGTAACCTGAATTATACTCTGATCTTCCAAAGCATTTTCTGGTACGATAACTGGAGTTATCTCTGGAACTGCGACAATTCCAGTTCCAGTGGATGTTGATATTCTAACTTCTGGTTTTCTAGTTATAATTGGAGGAAGTGGTACACCATTAGGTCCTCCAATTCTAGGAATGATACTTCTAATTCTACCAAAAGAATCACAAGTATAATCCAACTCCACACCATATGAAGGAACGAGTTCAATTTTATCAACTCCACAATTGTGGTTAATACCACCATCAATAACGGTTATACCTGACAATACAGGAACTACTGGATAGGTTCCAGGACCTCCATCTGGGGGATCAATAGTCCTATATCCATTTCCAGGATTTGTTGGAATAATTTTTGTGACGACACCAGTTCCACCGACCACTTTTCTACATGGTGGTGGGGTCATAACAGCAGAAATTCCAACAGGATTACTTGTCCATGGTCTATCACCCTGAACTTTTGTTGTATCCCTAGCAAAAACTTGAACGCTTGCGTATGTTGGATTCTCTCTGAAGGAAGATAAACCTCTTCCTCCACTGAGAGTAATTCTAACGTTTGTTAATTCAAGTTCAACAGATTTCTTGCCAGCAGTTGTGGTAAATGCTACCTCCCTGTGTACTAACTTCTTGTTAGAACCACCCAATTGACCTCTCTCTGCTCCAGGAATACGTCCTTGAGCGATTGTAACCGTAGTAATCTCCACTCCATCAATTTTAACCGTTACTTTGTCATCAGCAAGTGCTCTAATAATATACCTTCCATCGATTGGAAAGTCAACATTATTCCATTTCATATTCCAAGTTCTACCCTGAATCTCCTCGCGTTCATTGATTCCTTCATCAAAGAACGGAGAAAGTGCGGGTTTCCCTTCTTCATCATTTACATAATGTGCAAGAAGTGGTCCTTCATAGGTTACTCCATCTTTTTCAGTTATTGGATTAGCAACTTCTGTAGTTGCGTCGTCCAATCTGAAGGAGAGATCCCAGGTGTTTCTCCTCTGAGTTCCTTGACCTGATGTTCCCTTTACACCCTTTCTTTTATTAGATGGGGTGAAAGTTCCTGCAGAACATCTAATCTGCATATCATCATTATCATTTGCAGACCCAATAATATCCGCAAAAATAACATTACCAGCTACTTGACTCTCAGTTCCTTTCTTACCTCTACCGAAAACTTTTGATGTGCCTTGTTCAGGGACAAGTTTAGAGAATTCTGGTTGTGAAGCAACTGCTTTGGTTGCATCAATGGTAACCGTTTGAATTTTTTCACCTTCTTCTCTTCTCCGTGTCCATACTTTACCTCCAATCTCAAAACTATCCAGAGCAACACCAGAGTTATTAGGATCATCATCCCATTCAAATCTTATCCTAACTGCAACACTTCCGGTACATACTAAAGATCTTCCATCATCAGAAAACTGAGCAGTGCCACCTTTTACATCTTCAATAACAATTTTTGCATTTGTGTCGCCACCACCACCGTCCTTTAACTTTAATGCGTCATTTTTGTTTCTTCTGTTATTACCAGAAACTTCAATGGGATTATTGCTAGGATTAAGATTGTTAAATTTGATGGGAACATTCTTGGTAATGTTCTTTCTTGTTGATCCACTAGAACCACCAACTTGAATAGTTTTAGTTTCTTCACCATACTCCTTTTTCTCTTTTCTCCATTTTGTACCAGCAATTGTAATTGATCGAACAGCTTCACCAGCATACTTTGGATTATCATCATACTTAAGTCTGATGGTAACATCACCTGTACCCTTTGTTAATAATTTTCTACCATCATCAGAGAATTTTGCACTGACTCCAGGAGAAGTTGATAGGATAGTGAACTTAACATTAGGATCATTACCCTTACCATCTCTCAACTTTAACGTGTTATTATCATTTCTACTATTATTGCCCGAAACCTCAATTCTACGATTTGATGGATTTAAATCCTCAAATTGGATATCATATTCTTGTCTTTTATTGTTTCCTGGTACTCTAATTGATCCTCCAGCAATCGCAGTAACTTTATAATCAACGTTTTTCTTTACTTTTCTCCTAACCTTCTTCGTTCTACCAGCACCTCCAGCATCATCAACATTATTGATGACAAAAGAATGGTCTCCACCTTTTTCTTGGAAGATAAATTTCAAATCAGTATTTTTCTTGGAACCCTGTCCATAAACATCAAAGTCAACAGAAATTTCTTGTGCGGACTTGTCTGGTTTTTGAATCCATTCAGCAGTATTAAAGACTTGCTTGTTAACTATTTGAGTATCGAATTGTGGTTTATTAAATACCTCCACTCTAATTTTATGAGAACCTTTTTCAAGGAGAACTTTTTTATTCTTTGGTTTGTTTACGTTAAATCCTGCCAGACGGGGATTTGACTTTTCGTAACCACTACCTCCAGAAAGAACAACTTGATCATCGATGTAGATTGCTCCACCATTATCAACGGTTCCTTTTATACCATAATATCCTCTTTGCTCAACGACAATATCCCATTCGTTTGAATATTTTATTCCAGCACCATCAGTACCATCAAATCCAAATGGTGGTATTGGTGATATTGCATATCTATTTGTGAATTTAGACCAAGCTGTTGGATTAAACGTAACTGGCCACCACTTCTCCTTTCCATTTGGAGATCGAGTTGTCCAGAATGGACTTGGTGGACAAGGACCATCTTGTGCAATTGGTGGTTCTTGTGGAATTGGTGGGAGGGGTGCTTGAATTGACAAAGCAACTCCCATTGGATTCTCATTCCACGATCTCTTGGATTGAACTCTGACAGATGTAGTTGCCACTTTGATAGACATGGCAAGGTACATTGGATTCCCCGCATTGAGAGGAGCACCTGGAACCTGTGTTAATTCTGCTCTAATTCTATACTGACCTTTCTTAAAAAATCTAGTATATGTGCTCTTTCCAGTTGCTCGTTGGTTGCCCGTTCTCCCAGGACCGAATCCATTTTTCTCGATGATGACTTCATCACCACCTTTCTGAATATCTCTTAAACCATTACCAATCATCATCTTTCCATTTCCATCTCTGTTCCCAATGAAGAGTTTAACTCTATCATCAACTTGAACATCGATAGTGTAATTTCCATCCGCTGGGAAGTTCACATGCTCCCAACGAATTACATGTGTTCCATCATAATCTTCACTAGATTTTGGTGGGGATTGATTTCTTGGTGGTTTATTGTCTTCTAAAGTAACGGCACTAGTGATTTGAAGTAAACCATTCTCATCATATCCGTTATTAATGTCATCATCAAATCCAATCGTGGTTTTATCGATCGGTTTGAATCCAGAAGTTGAACTACCGCCAATAACTTTTACGCGGTATTTTCTTCCTGCTGTGAATATACCAGACCCCTTAATGCGTTCTTTTTCTTTTATCCTGTTAGAGTACTTATCTCTACCTTGGAACCTACTTTTCCCTGACGCATTAAATTTCTTTATCTTTGTTCTTTTTAGTAAAACATCTGGTCCGTCTGCGCTAATTTTTATCTCCTCTGCGAATACTCCAGAGATGAATTGATTATCATCAGTTCTTAGTTTGAATCCAACTTTAACTTTTCCCTCTCCATTGACCTTTAGGAACAATTCTCCACCTTCGCGAACGAATCTTACAGATGGTTTTTTTGGTGGTACTATTGCTGGTTTTTTCTTTCCATCAGTCTTAGGACCTGCTGCAGGATTGAATGGGAGAACACCGTAACGATTGGCAAAATCAGCATCTCTATTTGCTCTTGGATTAATTCTCCACAGTTTTCTATCTGCTTTATTAATGTAATCTAGGGTGTTGAAAATTTCTTTATCAGTAATACCTTCACTAGATTCTCCTCCAGTTCTTGGGGGAACATCTTTATTCAGGATATATGTAAGATCCCAGGTGTTTCTTCTTTGTTTTCCTTGTCCAGAAACTCCACTTTTATGTCTCTTATTACTAGGAGTGAAATTTCCTTCAGCAACCTTGATCTGCATATCATCGTTATCATTAACAGATCCAATGATGTCTGCAAAAATAACATCAGATACTCTAGAACTTTCAATTCCTTTTCTACCTTTTTTGAAAGCACCTTTCTTTAATGTTCCTTGTTCTGGAACAAGTTTTAACTCTGTCCTGACTGGTTCGGTTGCATCAATTTGTACTGTATCAGTTTCGCCGCGTCCTCCTCGGCGGGACCAAGTTCTGTTAGCAATACTGAAAGATTGTAAAGCAATACCAGCAATCTTAGGATCATCATCTACCTCGAAAGCGATTCTAACTTCAACACTTCCAGTGCATACCAAAGATTTTCCATCATCAGAAAATTGAGCAGTACCACCTTTTACATCTTCAATGATAATTTTTGCATTAATATCGTTGCCGGAACCATCTTTTAATTTTAATGCATTGTTTTTGTTTCTTCTATTATTACCAGAAACCTCGATGGGATTATTGCTAGGATTGAGATTATTAAATCTGATGGGAACACTCTTAGTGATGTTCTTTCTTCTCATACCAATATTTGAATTTCCACCAACATTAATGGTTGATACGACTTCTCCCTTTTCACCTTTTTGTTTGAAGGTTTTACCACCGACTCTTAATTCACCAACCGCCAGACCAGCACTCTTGGGATTATCGTCCCATTTAAATTTCAGGGAAACATTACCTCTACCCTTTACAACTAATTCAGATCCATCTCCGCTAAATCTAGCATCCACTCCAGGTGATGATGAGTCAATGCTCAACTGGGCATTTGGATCATCTCCATGCTCATCCAGGTATTTGATTTTTTTACGTTCGACTTTACCAATTTTTGCCTGTCTTCCTCTGCCTTTTTCTCCAGGTGCTGCTAATTTAATTGGATATCTTTTTGTTTCTCTTCCAGCATTTGAACTAATAGTCCCTGTAGAAACGGCAGTAACTTTATACTGTGTGTTTGCCTTTACTTTTATAGATTGTTTTTTTACAGTACCACTTCTTTCAACATTATTAACAGTAAAGGTATGTTTGCCTCCAATTTCTGAAAAGACAAACATCAGCGCCATATTTTTCTTAGAACCCTGTCCATATACTTCAATATCAACAGGGACAAGATTAGTATTTTCTCCTTGTGTAGGAACTGTTATAGTTTTGGTCTCAAATTGGGGAGTGTTATATAAATCAAGTCTAATTTTATGAACACCTGCTTCAACTTTTTTAGGATTTTTCTTGGGATTAGATCTAAATCCCTCAGTATCCATCACAAATTCATTGTCGATATACAGTTTGCCTTTATTATCAGCAGCACCCCTAAAAATATAATCACCAGTGTATGGGAAGTTCTCTTCCCATTCCATAGTATAATTAATTCCAGCAAAATCGCTACCAGGAGCATTTGATGGAGGAACAGGAGACACCGCGTAGTTGTTCATGAAAGAGTCTGGGAACTTTCTCGTCGTCGTCTTTTCTCCCCAAGCAGGATGCTTGACTTTGTAGATAACTCTATCTTTTCTATCTTTAGCAGTGACTTGAATAGGTGCTTCTTTTCTAGTATCCCACCATGGATTTGTTAGATTTGCAAGAAATCTCTGATACTTCTCAATCTCTCTTGCAATGGGATTTCTTTCTGGAACCAAATAGGATGAAGGATTCCATTCTCCAATGTCTTTTCCATTTACATCAAATCTTCTACCCCAACTAAGAGAACTCCCACCAAATGCGACTCCATCGGTTTCATATTCTTCAAAGTCTTCTTCAGCATCAAAGGTTTCCGTTTCAACCTCAATTACCTCTCCAATGAATGCCTTGGCAGTTGCTCCCTTTCCAATATCATCATCGTCTAAAATAGTAACTTGTGGAGCATATTGATATCCAAAACCACCAGCAACTACATGAATCGATAAAAGAGATCCATCTTTTCCAATAATAGGATTTGCCCTAGCACCAACTCCTCCACCACCAGCAATGTTAAGTCTAATAGCATACTTTTCTAGATCATCAACATCGAGATTTGGATCACTTGTTTTAATGACAACAGGTCCCGAAGAAGTATTTACAATTCTCTTTACAATTCTACCGCCGCCTTCTTCAGATGGTAGAAAAGTTACCTCTGGTGAAGGTATTACATCCACATCTTGAACTATACCAGCATTGGGATTAGTGCCACCTCCAGTACCAGTACCGCCAGTTAATCCAGTTAAAGGACTAGTCCCCAGTGCATCCTGCAGATCTCTTTCTCTCAGACCGATAACAGGTTTACATTGGTTATTTGATGCAGATCTTGCAGGAGTAAGATCATCTACTTTTAAATTATTAACTTCATTGATATTCAGATATTTTATCTTATCTCTATTTCTGAATATGAACTGAGTGCCTGGATTTTCTGATGCATATCTATTAGCTTCGAGTACAGATAATCCGTCAACAAATCCCCTATCGGTTGAAATGTAACCGACTTTAATATTATCTTTAGTAGTTTCAGAGAAAATATTGAAACTTACTTTTTGAGGATCTAATTCTGCCATCTAAATTTATTATCGATTAATCCATCGTAGAGATATTTATTAGTAAAGATCGAGAGCATCTTGTGCTTCTTGTTGCTCTTGAATCTCTTCAGGTGTTTGTGGTCTAGTTACTTTAATTTCTGATGTTTCTGGATCAATCTGATACCTATCAGAAACATCATTACCACTCGTTATACTTGGATCAACCGTAGTAGAAGATGTTGTGAGATCAACGTCAGGAGTATTACTGGTTGGTTGTACGTATGGTGGAGTGCCACCAGGTGTTGGTTCTGCTGCTGTCTGAACAGAATCGGAAACAGATTTTTCACTTGGCAGTTGTTGTTCTGGAGTTCCACCACCACCAGTTGCTAATTGATAGAAATCAGATACTGCCAACTGTGGTTCTAATTCACAACCAAAAACATTCAGTTTGATGTTTGTGAAATTCATTGCTGATGTGATGTTGCCCGTCAATGATCCAAGAAGATTTGTCATGTCACCTAATCCACCACCACTTGCTCCTCCAAGTAAACCTTGAACTCCTGCAATCTGTCCGTTTATATCGCCAAGGAAAGTATTCATGTTTCCAAGCAACCCATCATTAAAATCATTTAAAGCACCACTGTTTCCATTTAACACTTGTCCAACTACACCTTCAGCATAGCAGACAGGAACTTTGGGATTCTTTCTTTCGGTTCCTCTGGTTTGTGGATCTCTAGCAAGTGCCTCCAAACCAGCAAGATCAAATGCACTGGAAAGAACTCCTTGGAGCATACTGAATAATCCTTCAGTAATTTTATTATACAGGCAACATATTAATTCGACAATCTCTTCTTTTAAGTCAGAGAAAAGATATCTAAAACTTGATGGCAGTGCAGCAACTACAGGTGCCATTGCTTTATTCAGGATTTTCATCATATATTCCATGACTTTATCCATCATTATCTTCATGTACTTCGATGCTTCATATGCAGCACTATTAATTACACTCTGAATATTAGTAATAACATTCGATACCGCATCAATATAACTGTTAATTGTACTGAGATACTTATCAATTTTCTTTGTCAGAGTTTCAATAACAGTCTGCAAACTCTTCATCGCAGACTGTACAACATTATCAGGATCAGGTTTCATCAGTGAAATTTTTTCTTCAATCTTTTCCTGAAGTTTTACATCAGCAGCAGTTAATTGATGTGGAGCATCCACCTGTTCAATCGTTGCTCCAGGTTGTGGTGGTGTATCTGGAGAGTTTGCCTGATTTACTTTAGCCTGTAATGCTTCCTGTCTTCTTCTTCTCCTTTCTGCAACGGTAGCTTCAATTGCCGCAAGACCTGCCCTCTCCGCCTCTGCCTCTGCTGCCTCCATCTCAGGAGGTAGATATGATACAGGAGAGTTCTTTAGAGCAACCGTTGGATTAGTACCAGTTGCTTCTGGTTCTCTCTTTAGTTTTGCTAAAAGTGCTTCTTGCTGACTTTGCTGTGGAGTCTTTGGTTTAGTGGTTGTTAATCCTGTATCAGGAGGACCATCTTTAGTTTGTTCACTCTTGGGAATAGCACCACTGGCATGTCCACTAGTTGCTAAAGTTCCAGGTATTTTAGCGGTAACTCTACTATCACCTGTAGTTGTTGCAAGAGGAGTCTGGGAATTGTTTCCCATAACTCCCATAATAACTGGAATCTGTTGGTCTTGTCCATCTAGGAAAAAACCAAATACCATCATCCCCTGTCGGAGATTGGATGTTTGTCCAGACGATGCCTGTCCACCACCTCCGGTAACAGGATACATGATCTGTGCCCATGGCAACTGATCAGAGGGAATCTCATTTTCTCCCTGATCATGCAGACCAATAATTCTTACCTTGTATCTTCTACCCCATCCAGCAGGCGCATCCTTATTTTCATATTTTCCCGTAAGATTATTATCCCTCCATACTGAGTCGTCGGCAATCTGCCCGACCCACCACATGAAGGATCCACCTAAAAAACCAGGATTGAATAAAGATCCGCCTTCCATAAGTTATCAGTCTTCGTAAATTCTACATTCATCCGCTTCAGGATTCTCATCACAAAACATCTCAAATGCTGATGGATCGTGATGATCTCCTGCTTCAATATCTTTCTTGTGCTCTTCAGCATATCTCTCTAGATGCTGCAATTCATCAGCAGTGTGCCGACGCATCTGTGGAGAAATTGTTGGATCTTCTAGGATCTTTTTGTCATCAACAATGTGCTGTTCAATCGTTCTTTTTTCTGTCATGGTTATGCTACGCCTGTGCGATTAAGTGTGTGATTACCCGACCTACCAAATGAATCTCTTACTAGATTTAGTTTAGTAAAAGTTCCCTTTGTGGAAATAAAGTGACATAATTCTGTTATAATATATAGTCCTCCATCGGTGGGGTCTATTGTTGTGGTTTGTTCGCTTTCTAATTTAGGTACGTCCAGAAATATAGCATCTCCAGCACGTAATGAGAAGTCTCCAGAGATTGTAATAGATGCTTTTGCTGACACAAACTGGTTATATCTTTGGTTTGCCTGGTTTGATATATCAGCATATGGGAAATTTTCCTCCTTTGATTTTTCAAGTTGCTGTTCAGAGGTCCCAGCAGGCATGGTTCCCGTATCAAGAACAAAGTATGAAGTTCTTGTAAAAGAATCCAATTCTTTATCAAACTCTGGGTTTAATGTTGGTAGTTCTTTTCCGCCCATTGTCAGTTGCTCTTGGTCTACCTCCTTCTCTCTAACTTCATAGAAAGTAGTAAAAGGATCAAATAGGATAGCTCTAGTATGATATGCTCCAAATTTAAATTTACTTTCTGCATGAACATTATTATCTTTCTTGTATGTCAGTGCCTTTCCATCGTACCCAGCAGGAAGAAGTTCTGTATTGTTGTAAATATATGACTTCTTTGGTTTCTGTGCAAAGAGACCATCTATAGATTTAAACTTAAATCCATCATATGTTTCATAGAGAAAATATCCTGCACTCTCTCCAAGAGTTTGATTTTGTTCAGAGACACTCTTTTTTGATAACCAGTTCATGAGATACATTGGATGTTTATTATTTCCAATGAAATTGAAATTATTGCTAGTAGATTCTATATCAACGTTCTTTTCTGTTCCTATGAACTTATCATCTACTAACAAGACTCCAATTGTGTCTGATATTTTCCCATCAAATCTTTCATTGACGTTTGTCTTCTTGTCCATGAGATATTCTTTGGAAACCAAAGAAAGTCCTACCATATTTTTTTGGTTGTCAGACAGTTGTGGATTTATTTTATTAACATAAAGTTTTAATTTTGGACTTTCTCCTATGGCAACTTGCTTATTATCTTTCATGACCACTTCCACTCTTTCAGTTCCAACCAAAGGAAGTCCCTGATAGACTGATACATTATCGACAGAATCTCCAATGTCAATGAATGTAAGGTCTGCCTTTATAGTATCGCTAAAAAGACTCTCGTAATAGTTGAACTGAATTGTTCCAGCAGATAGATCTACATTTTTTGAAGGTTCTTTATTAGAAAAAATGAGTACTTCAAGTTTCTCTGTTGGATTTGAAGTTCTATCTATGAATGCTTGTTCTGCCATACTTATTACCTCGTACTACTATTTAACCCTGATATTCAAGGAACTCACTGAAGTTCTCTTGTATCGCACCAGCAACAACAACCGTTGAAGATCCTCCCTGTGATGCCATAATCTGCTTCATGACAGATTGCTTATTAATAATCACCGCAGTACCTCCGACAGATTCATATGGAGCATAGTTCTTGATTGCTTCCATAACTCCTTTTTTGTCCTTTGCTGCGTTGATTGCAAGAAGCATCGGTGCTACTTCATCAACACTACTATCATTATCAATAACGATTTCAGATCCTTTCTCTCCTATCAAAGCAAGGTGAGGTCCGTCATGAGTCATACCACCTTTTTCGTATGCCACATGAACATGATCTCCATGGGTGCCTGCCTTTGGAGTTCCAGGTTTTCCATAAAGAAGTTCTACAGGAGTAGCACCAAACTTTTGATTGAACTCCATGACCTTTGCAAGAATTTTCTTTTGAT
>MDSY01032923.1_pt1 | contig 14038 bp, 15 predicted proteins | sample 811131 | NCBI WGS metagenome assembly MDSY01 (sample SAMN05326643, study PRJNA326480) | marine metagenome | isolation source: seawater | place: Atlantic Ocean: South West | collected 2010 | reverse complement strand
CTCCCAGCCGAGCCACTCGGACGCGATCAATCTCTGTTTTCTTCACGACGGCGCTCTCTAAATCATTCACTCAAACGCGCGCGTCTGCGGGATCCCTCGCCCGCCTGCGGTTTTCACGGGTCGAGTTCCTTTTCGTCCGTCACCTAAACGATGACCGCGCAGAGCACCGCCGCGGTCGCGCACATCGCCGCTCATGCCGCGATCAGACGCGCCAACACACGCGCTAACAGGGCGGCGGGTGGTAAAACACAAACGCGTCTCGGCGGCCGGGGCGTGATTGTGAGTTCCACGGGCGGTGGCGCCCCAACGGACGCCGAGGTCGTGCGCGCCCCCCGACCGGATTACATCCCGAACAAGATCGACGATGCGAACTACGTGCGGGTGTTCGACACCACTTTAAGAGACGGAGAGCAGAGTCCAGGTACGTGTCAGGCATCGATGATCATGGAGATCAAAGCACGCGTCAAAACCCGACCACCATTAACTCGTCAATAAACCCTCATCACTGACCTTTTTCACATGAATATAAATTTCCAAAACTCCATCAGGCGCCACCCTAACCTCCAAGGAGAAGCTCGACATCGCGCGTAATCTCGCTAAACTAGGCGTCGACATCATCGAGGCCGGCTTCCCCATCGCGTCCCCCGATGACCTGGAAGCCGTGCGTAACATCGCCAAGAAGGTGGGCAACGAACCTTTTGCTGATGGTTATGTGCCCGTGATTTGCGGTCTGTCGAGGGCGAACAAAAAAGACATTGACGCGTCGTGGGAAGGCGTCCGCCACGCCCTACGCCCAAGGATCCACACCTTCATCGCCACGTCGAAGATCCACATGGAGGACAAGTTGAAGAAAACCCCGGATGAGGTTGTGAAAATCGCGGTGGACGCGGTGAAGTACGCCAAGAGCTTGGGGTGCGACGACATTGAGTTTTCGCCCGAAGACGCCGGGCGTTCGGAGCCTGAATTCTTACACCGTATTCTCACCGCAGTCGTAGAGGCCGGCGCTACAACGCTGAACATCCCGGACACGGTAGGTATCTGCCTTCCCCAGGAGTTCGGCACCCTGATTGCGGGTATCAAGGAGAACGTCCCGGGTCAATACGTGATCAGTACGCATTGCCAAAACGACCTCGGTCTGTCCACCGCGAATTCCCTAGCCGGTGTCGCGAACGGCGCGCGGCAAGTGGAGTGCACGATCAACGGCATCGGCGAACGCGCCGGGAACGCGTCGTTGGAAGAGGTCGCAATGGCGATCTGGATGCGCGGACAAGAAAATCAGTTCTTCGGAGGACACAACGCGTACACCGGAATCAACCCCGTGTACATCTATCCCGCGAGTAAGATGGTCAAGGATTTCTCCGGCATGGCGGTGCAGCCTCACAAAGCCATCGTAGGCGCCAACGCGTTCGCGCACGAATCCGGTATCCACCAGGATGGGATGTTGAAGAACAAGAAAACGTACGAAATCATCGCGCCCGAGACGATTGGGTATTTCCGGGGGGAAGATTCGGTTGGGGTGGTGATGGGGAAGCACAGCGGGCGGCACGCGCTTTCCTCGAAATTGATCCAGCTCGGGTTCCCCATGGAAGGCGACGCGCTGAATGACATGTTCACGCGGTTCAAGTTAGTGGCTGAGCAGAAAACAGGGGGGGTGGATGACGACGAGATTATCGCTTTGGCTACCTCGCAACCTGGTTCGTCCGAAGAGGTGGTTTCTTGGAAACTGGACGACGTGCAGGTGGTGTGTGGCACCATGGGATTACCCACCGCGACGGTGAAGATGACTGGTCCGGATGCCATGACCAGGGTGGCGAGCAGAGTGGGATCAGGCCCTGTAGATGCGGCGTATAAAGCGGTTGATGAGCTGGTTCGCGTGAACGTCGAGCTGGTGGAGTACAGCGTCACGGCTGTGGTCGAGGGGATCGAATCGCTGGCGCAGACGCGGGTTTCCATCCGACCCGACCCGCCGTTGTCGGGTGGATCCTCAATGATTAAGGAAAACGCGCAGACCGGCACCGCAGTTGCCAGGAACTTCACCGCCACGGGGGCGGACACGGATATCGTCGTGTCAAGCACCAGAGCCTACGTCGCATGCCTCAACCGCATGATCGCGCACAACAAAGTCTCAGTTGAAGCTGCCGAGGTTGAAGCGGCGGCGGCGGCGGAGGCAGAAGCCGCAGCGGCGGAAGCGGAGGCGCCCGCCACAGCGTGAGTTGAGCGTTGTAATTACGATTCATTTAATATTCCATAAGGGTTCTCTATTGTTGTGTTTCTCGTCTCTTTTGGTGGCTGTCGCCAGCTGCTCTGTCGATTCACACCATCAGCGTCTACTCGTGTTTTTTCATTTGTATTTTCGAGCCTTTAAAACCCGCCTTTTCTCGTTTTGATTTCACTTTCCTGGGCGCCCGGAGATAGGGAAGGGCGGCATGTCCACCTACGTCTACGTAGACGGCGAGGCGGATGCGTTCCGCAGTGCACAGGGCCAGGGTAGGAAGCCCGTGCAGCGCAGAACCGTGGACTACACCGCCACCACGGTGCGACACATAGAGGTACGGGCCCGATCTGTGAATCCCGCGCTGATTTCTTTTGTTTTGGCACTCCCGACGTACGTCGTGGCCTCGTCCGTGACGACCGCTTAGGGTTTATGCGACCACAGCACACGACACTGCGACCAATACATCATGCGCACAGATATTGTCGCCGCGATCGTCACCCATACGCATACATCTCAACGCATAGCTGACCATCATCTCATCCCGCCAACTTTTCATCGATGCCTTATGAAAACCTTTTTCTCTAAAAAAACAGTCGCGCGTGTACCAAAAGCACCCGTGGGACAACGAGATGCTCCAGCCCACTTCAGGCGCCATGTTAGACTTCCTCCCCCCGTCCGCGTACCCCCACACACCAGCAACGAGCTTCGCCACGAAGTTCGTACACGTGAGCACGAACAAAATCCGCACCGGCATCAACTGCGTGTTATTCACCCCCGACGGAAGAAGGTACGTTTGGGGATATGACTGTTTGCGCATACAGGAGGAGTCTCTTCTGGTGCACCGTATGAATTCGAACCGTTGACGTCTACCACCCCTACTAATCCCACTAATCACCTCCCTACATCCTCCGTGACTAACCCTCCATACGTTTGAAACAGACTTTTGACCTGCAGCGTCAACGGCGAGTTCACCATGTGGAACGGCGCGAGTTTTAATTTCGAAACCATTCTTCAGGCGCACAATTGTGCTATCAGGACGTGCACGTTCGCGCATAATGAAAATTGGTTCCTCTCAGGCGACGACGCGGGGTGCATCAAGTACTGGCAGACGAACCTTAACAATTTAAAGTCAATCGACAACGCGCACACGGAGCCGGTCCGGGGGTTGGCGTTTTCGCCCAGCGATTTAAAATTCACATCGTGTTCCGACGACACGACTGTCAAGGTTTTTGATTTTGCCCGAGCGCAGTGCGTGTCAACGCTGTCAGGCCATGGGGGGGACGTGAAGTGCGTGGATTGGCATCCTAGATCAGCTCTTTTAGCGTCAGGAGGCAAGGACTCTCTCGTGAAGTTGTGGGACGCCAAATCCGGAAAAGCCGCCGCTACTATCCACGCGCACAAGAACCAGGTAGGGTGTTTGAAATGGAACGCGAACGGCAACTGGCTGGCGAGTGGGTGCAGAGGGCAACAACTGAAAGTTTTCGACATACGAACGCTACGAGAAGTAGACACGTTCCGGGGGCACCAGAAGGAAATCACATCCGTGACGTGGCACCCGCACCACGAGACTTTGCTCACCTCGGGCGGATTCGACGGAACGATCTTGTACTGGATCGTCGGCCGGGGCGCGGATGACGACGAGGATGAGGACGGAAATAATTCGAAAAGACAAGCGCACAGCGAAAGCACAGGGCCTTGTGCTGAGATAAGAGGCGGTCATGAGGCGGCTATCTGGTCCCTCGCCTGGCACCCAGCGGGGCACATTCTTTGCTCGGGGAGCAACGACAACACTTCGAAGTTTTGGTGCCGTAACCGACCGGGTGAAGTTCCCAGGGACACTTCTGTGCGCACGGGGCCCGCCGCGCTTGCGGAACAGGCGTTGATAGAGGCGCAGATGCAGGCGCAGGAGCAGGCACGAGCGGCACAAGGGGGGCGGAGCACGCAAGGCGGACGACGACCGGGGGGGGCGCCACAGGGGTTCCCGGGGTTCGGACCGGGACAAGGTAGGGCGCCTCCTCCCGCTCCGCCTCCGGGCGCGCCGCGAAACGTGCCTCCGCCCGCGCCGCCCCCCGCGGCTCCACCTGGTGCGCCTCGGGGAGCACCTCCACCGGCGCCTCCGCCGGGAAGACCCTCGGCGCCGCCAGGGGGGCCTCCAGGGCTTCCCCCAGGTCTGGGACCAGCCGCGAAACGCCAAAGGAAAGGACCGCCGGGGTTGTAATAGTGAAGTGTTTTCTCTCTTTTTTGTCGCACCTTCATCAGTTGTTTCTAGTCGCTCTTTTTGGAAAAGTCGAGATGATCGCAGAGAGGTTCGTTGGTTTTGCAGCTTCCAGCCCGGGCAAGAGGGATGCAAAAACCGGGAGATGTTCGATGTGAGACGATACGAGACGAAATATGTGTGACTTCGATCAAGGGATTCGGAGTGTCGGTTACAGACTACGCTACTCCCCACTCCCATGCACGTCCATCTTAATATTTCCCATGACGGCTGGCATTCGCACTCGATCGTCCTTCAGTGCTTAGTGATCGCCGCCGTGCTTGGAGCTTTCGGGCTCGGGGAGGGTGGAGAACGCGGCGATGCCCAGGGCAACGGTGAATCCAACCGCGAGCTTGAGGTCGATGGGGGTGACCTCTTCCTCGGCGAGCGCAGCCGCGGCAGGGAGGAGGGTGGTGGACGCGACGAGCGCAACCTTGGAGGCCTTCGCGACAGCCTTCTTGGCGTCAGTCACCAGGGAGGCGCGGGCGACGGTGGTGCGGCGGGCCTTGACGGGGGCCTTGGCGCGCACGGTAAGAGCGGTGGTGTTGGCAACGGCGAACATTGTTGTGTGTGTGTGTGTGTGTGTGTGTCGACGCGAGCGAAGAATGAAAGGGGGAAGGTGGGTGGGGGGTATCGAGTATCACCGAGACCAATCCGAAGACCCCTTGTTTGTGGCTCGTTTGGTTTGGATAATATTATCGCCACTTGGCGCGTGATCTGAGATGTCCCTCACCGTGGCGGTCTGTTCATGGTCTAACCGTATTTGCTAGTTCCGGTATCCATTGCCAGCTTTCAGTTTGTCACGCGATCGGGCTCCGACACCGCGGGTCACTCTTTGTCGCACCGTCAAAGTCTCCACATACAACAATGGCTTCCTGCTCCGCCTCTTTCGTCGCCCCCGCGCTCCGCGCACCCACCGCTCGTCGCACCACGGCTCGCAAGGCCACTCGCGGCGTCGTCCGCGTCAACGCGGCTGCCTCCGTGGAAGAGTTCAAGGGCACGGGCGATCTGCCCGCCGTGCGCCTCACGTCCAAGAACGGCGACACCGCGGAGGCGTACCTGTTCGGCGGCGTCGTGACTTCTTTCGTCAAGTCCGGAAGGGACGTCCTGTACGTCCGCCCCGACGCCGTGTTCGACAAATCCAAGCCAATCTCGGGCGGCCTTCCCCACTGCTGGCCCCAGTTCGGCCCTGGTGCGATCCAGGTTCACGGATTCGCGCGGAACGTGGATTGGGCTTTGACCGGGAAAACGGAAGGCGACGCACCCTCAATCGAGATGACCCTCACGCCAAACGACTACACCAAATCGATGTGGGACAAGGCATTCGTGGTGACGCAAACCATCACGTTATCGGATGGCAAACTGAATGCCACGATGAAGGTGAAAAACACGGGCAAGGAAGATTTCACATTCACCGGATCGTTCCACACCTACATGGCCGCCGCGATTGACGAGGTTGCAGTTTCGGGACTCGAGGGGTGCACGTCCATGGACCGGCTCGCGGAGAAGGAGGGCAAGGTGGATGGTGAGATCACCATCTCTGGACCGGTCGACTCCGTTTACTACGACGTGCCCACCGACATCAGCGTCGCCGTCGGCGGCGGCGAAACCGTCACCGTCAGCGGCTCCGGGGGGTGGAAAGACGCTGTGGTGTGGTCGCCGTGGACGGACATGGAGGTTTGTTACAAAGAGTTCGTGTGCGTCGAGAACGCGACGTGCGCTGAGACCACCGTGAAGGCGGGGGGGGAGTGGGAAGCCACCACCGTGCTGGCGTAAGATGGGAGAGAATGAGAACGCGAGAGATTGAGAGTTACGGATGCTTGTGATGTCTTTACCCTAATACTCCATTAAAAGTACTTGCTCCCGAACACTTTCGCGTCGTGTTCCTTTTTAAAGTCCGCGCGGCTGGTTACGTGAATTTCCCCGTTTTGTTCCAGTGACGGGCGGTCCAGGCGGGGATGATACGGGGCTTCCAATACGGATTTTTCAGCCTCGGTCAAATCATCGATCATATCTTCCGGCCAGCTCGGCTGTGCCCCAGTCATGTACGCCCTGCCGTACGCGCTAGTAGCGGGCGCGAAGCGGTACAAACAAGACCTGCGAGTGTGCCCCCCACTCCAAGGCAACGTGCCGTGCGTAGTGGCTTCAGAGAACAGAAGAACGTCACCTGGACGTAATGAAGGATTTTCTACAAACTCTTGGCACTCTTCGTGCTTCTGTACCGACGGCGGGCACGGCAAGTTCGCTTTGTGGCTCCCTCGAATCACGCAGAACCCCCCGTCACCTGGTTTCGTTTCAGTCAGCGCCATGGACACCGCTAACAGCCGGTTGTATATCTTCCCATTGCTCCAGGTGTACGCCAAGTCGTCGCACCACGTTCCGTCGTCATTCATTTTTCCGCCGTGAAAAACAAACCCGTCCGCGCCCGGGTTTTGCTGGATCAGTAACGGTAAGTGGTCCATTCGGTATCCCTTGCCGACGAGTTCGTGGTAGTAAGGTACCAATTTTGGATGTGTCAGGACTGACCTGAACACGTCTCTGTCTTCCTTCGGGTTCCAGCCTAGCATGCCGCCTAGGTCTTCCCTGCCTGTTACTCCATCCCCTGCTAACGCGTCACCTTTTTTCCCTCCCAGCCTCAAGTCTCCCTTTCTTTCTACGATGGAGGATGACCTTTTGTCGATTGCGGCGTTTGCGGTGGCTATTTCTTCGGGGGTGAACACGTTGCGCACGACTAGAAAGCCGTTCAGGTCGAACAGGTAGCGCTCGATGTCGGTCATGCCAGTGCCGGGGGTGTCTGTAGTTGCCATCGCGGATGACGTCAGAGATCTGACGGACTTTGGGTGACGTCCTCGAAACACACCTGCGCCTCTGGGTCGAGGATGTAAGGTCAAGGCGTTTGATTTGTGTGAAGTGCACGCGTTCGTGGTGGAAGGCTTCCGCGGGCAACCGAGTGTGACCACTTGAGTGGTGGTCGCCGCGAGGTGGGACATCGGAGCTGTGCGAAGTTCGTGGAGGGAACGCGCTTTTTGGCTGGCCCGAGAAAATTTGCTTTTGGAGCAAAGCAAAGTCAGATTCTCAATCCCGTTTTAGATTCGCACGCGCGTGGGTGACGGGTCGGAGGGTCCTCGGCACATTCCGATGACCACACCGCCCACCGCGGACGATGCCGAAGTCGCGAAACGAAGAGTCACAGCGGATGCGCTCGCCTCTGAGTGCGACCGCTTACGCGCGGCTCGCGATCTCTTGACCGCGCATTTAAGCCGGCTTTCCCCCCGGGTGGGGACGGAAGGAGCAATGAACACCAGCTTCGGGGATGACCGGGATGACGACACGCGTTCCGTGTTCGACCAGTCCGAAAACGACCAGTCCGAAACCGCTTCCGTGTACTCGCACGCCACGCACACCACGGCTACCACGGCGGTTTCACGAGGCGCCAAGTCACGAGGCGGCAAGTCGATGGGGGGGGCATCACGAAAAAGCAGACGAAGCAAGAAGAGCAGAAAAAATCAAGGAGGACAAGGCGGGGCGTTGGCCATGTTGAGCGCACGGGAAAAGCGAGTTCTCGCTAATTCCGAGTTAGAAACCCTAGAGCGTGAGCTAGAGCTCGATTTAGCAGAAGGTGAGAAGAAGCTGGACGGGTTGAGGGCGAAAGTAGAAGAGACGGAGATGAGGCTACAATCGACGACGAAGGAAATGTTCGAGTTTGACAGAGACGTGTGCGGCGACGACGGTTTGAAAGGTAATCCAAGAGGCTTGACCCTGAAAAGAAGTGCCAGTCAAAGCAATTTGCACCTGAACTCTTCCGGGGCAATCTCCAGTGAGCGGTGGACGAAGCACGTCGACAGTTTGTCGACGTCGAAGAAAGCCGAAGCGGAGCAGTTCCATTTGAAGACGAACAGCGCAAAGCTGAAATGCAAACAATTGGAGTTGACGTTGCGGCAAAAGGAACGCGCGGGGGAGCACTTGACAGCTGTTGATCACGCGACGCTGTTGATTGAAAGAAATCGAAGACACGAACGGTTGGAACTCAGGAATGCTGAGTTGAGACGGTTAGCGTCAGTCGCGTCTAGAGCAGGTGACCAATTATCAAAATGCAAACTGGAACTCGAGAACCAATCCGGCGAGGGGCAATTCCTAAAAGCGGACATGGCGGCGAAGCGCGTTATGATTTTGAGCTTCGACGTTTTGATGATCCAAGTCAAGGCGGACCACGCGAAGGTTAAAAATAGCAATAAAGACCTGCACGTGGCTGGTAGTAGTGGGGATAACCCGCCGGTCGGGGAGTACGTCAGGGTGAAGGACTTGGCGCGGGAGCTGGAGGGTAAAGTGCGGGATGCTGAAAGAAAATTAGAACTTGCCAAAGCCAAAAAAAGGCAGGGTGAATCAATGAGAGCCACGCGGCGCGTGCTGGGGGGCAACTCTGCGGTCAAAGGGTTAGGGTCCACAGGGAGGGTACCAGGGAGGGTATGACGTGTACGTGCGCAGATGCTTGTTATGTATGTGCATTCTTTGTAGACTAGTAGACCTACCCTTGAACTATTCGCGCTTCGTTCCCATTAATCCATGCGCCCCTTCAAAGTTCTGGTAATTAATTTGTCTTTCGAGATGACGTGCACCACTCCCCCCCAGCCCGAAAGGCAGTCCCTGTTGACCCCCGCCAACAGGCACTGCGCAATCACTTCGAACAGCTCCTCCGGCTCCAGATCTTCTTTGTACATTGATTCGCAAACCCCAAACAGTGACTCTTCGTTGTTCCCGCACACCACGAAGTTTGTTGTGGGCGCCATGGCGCCTATTAAATCCATCCCGGTGATGAACGGCACACCAGTTTCCGGGTCCAAACCTGCCACAACAGGCTCCGCGTAGTACGGCCCGAACCGCTTTTCATACAGCACGTTGGAAACTACGTGCGCGAACGTTTCGGGTTTCATGTTTCGGTTTTCCCTCAACTTGTAAAGGTTGTGTCTGAACTTGAACTTTTGCGCCAGGGTCATTTGGTCGGTAGCCAATCCACTCAACCCGACATAAAGGTGATCGTGAATCTTGTGAATCTTCTTCATATCCACCGCGGTGGTCTGTTGCTGGTTAATTCCGAAACGCAGGTCGCTCGCGATGGCGACGCAGTTCTTGCCGACCATCGCTGCGTTGATTGGGTGATTGAAATGAGAGTTGAATGGTAATTTTTCAGTATTTTGGCAACGAGATCGCGTCGATGAGGGGTGGGGAGGCACGGTCAGCGGTGGGTGGTGGGTTGTGAGAGGTGGTCGTGGCGTGGGTGTGCTGTCCATCAGTACGTGTCGGTCGAGGGCTTTCGAGACTGAATGGCAGTGGGGTACTCGTAGGGGCATTCAGTCTCGAAACCGCATGACAGATCGACCTCCAACTTCGTGTCAGATCTGAGGGGCGGTAAGATCCACGGGAGCATCATCAGTCATCTAGTCACCTCGGATGATCGATTGCGGTATGGGCATTCACCCTAACCAAAAACAAACACGTACCGATGATGGCCGCGCCGTTGTACGACATGATAGACATGGCAACCGAGTGTTCCGGACCGTCACCCCGTGGCGCGCAGGTCGACTGAGAGACGGGTGAGAGGTTTGAAAACAGAAAACGATGGAAACGAACAAAATGGAAATGACGGCGAACCTCTCGCGCCGCCTGCAGTGACCACCATCACACCTCGACGCGCCCGGTCGCACGCGGTGTCGTGGTGGGCGACCGGTTTGGGTAAACACGCGTGGCGCGGACAGTACTAGACACGAGTGAAGCGGGTGGTTGGAGGGAACGAGTATCTATCCATCCAGTGTCTACGGTAGTAGTCGTCATATACACCCGCCGACATCGAGACGGGGTTTCCAAGGGGGGCTAGGTTCTCATCGTCATTGATCGGGGCAGGGGCGAAGCAAGCTATATACCCGATCAAACAACATGGTCCTTTACGACTTCCTAATGGTCGTCAAGAGCAGCGTGCCTAAGAATCAGCTAGGGGACATTTTGAAACGAACCGGCACGCGGGTGTTGGATGCCGGGGGGGTCATCACCGACATCACATCCTACGGCACACGAAGTTTAGCCTACGAGTTCAAATCTCCGAACGAAAAGCACTTCGAAGCGCACACGGTGCAGATAAGTTTCAATGTAACACCCTCTGTTCTTGATGAACTGAAACACGACATGCGAACGGATGAGCGGGTGCTACGCTGGATCGCAGTTAAGGAAAAAGCGTTAAAACCGCTGAAGAACTACCCGGCGCGCGATCCACGGAATCCCTTAAATCTTTCAGCGATGACGAAAGAATGAGTTGGATATGTATGGTAAGTAGTCTGCAAAGTAGTGCCGCCGCTACCCCGCACGGACCCGAACCTGACACCTCATTGTCTTCCAAAAGTAACTCCCCCAATGCGAGTGACGATCAACTGTTATCCCTGGCTGAACGCGCTGTGGCCAGCGCACTTCTGTTGATGACTACATTCCTACGCATTAAGTTTTTTGGATGGAATGTTTTTATTTTTGCTTCGCCCGTATGAGTGTATGACTTAACAGTCAGAATCGAAACAGTCCGAAAGATCCCTTCATCACATACCCAAAGCGAGGGATGAATAATACGTTATCCCTGTCAGACGTCGCCAAACCTTGGTCGGCTTGGCGGCACTTGCTGTTGATTGAAAGTATTAGCTCTAACTGACGTTTTTTGGCGTGGATGGGTCTTTTGGATTTGGCTTTTTATTCTCGCCTGCAACATAGGCAAAACAGATTGTCCCTCCACCTCACCTCCGCTCATGAGGAACGCATTAGCGGATTTCTCCAAGGGTAACCGGTGCTGATACACCTTCCTTTGTTACACACACTCTGAAGCGCAAAGAGTGTGACGGGAGGGACGATTAATTTTGTTTTTTGTTTTTAGGTTCGAATAGCGTGTCGGTCTGGTTGCTGTGGATGATGACATACACAAATTCGGATTCCCTCAGATTTCCGTGATTGAGAAAACTGTGAACCACTGACATGCAACACGGGCCGACGAGACACGTTTGCTTTTTGGGTGTGACTATTCAGTCATGAGCCCGGTCTCGACTTTTTTCTCTTGCGAAACACACACAAAAAAGTAAAAATATCACCGGTGATGAAGCTATAGAAGGGCGTTTCTCAGAAACACCATTCGCAGTGCCCGAACTTCAGAGTTAACCTGCCAGATTCGTCTGGATGCCCAGTTGAGAACTAATGCAGGCTTATCTTCCTTGGATGTCTGAGGTGATTATTTTTGGTGTCTTGGGTCTTGACGTTGATTTTTTTTCGACCGTAGCTGACGCCTTTTCTCTTTCCTTCGCAGAGGAACTTTATTTGTTCCCAGCACGCACGCGAGTACAACGTTTTAGACACTTATTGTAATAGCACGTAGACTGTTGTACGTTTTTTTCTGGATTTCCGTTTTCTATTACATTCTATTCATTGCGCTGTGCCTTACACGCCGCAAACTTGTCCTCCCGCTTGCCGTGGGGGCGGCGGCTGCACACCGCGCAGCTATTTTTCAACTTGCCATGAGGGCAAGGGTTGCACTCTACACATATATATTTCACCTTATCATGCGCGCACCGTTTCTCGCCCATGACACGCCACTTTAGTATCCTCCCCGCAAATCCCGCGACACCTCTCACGTCATCGCCAACGCGCCGCGGGTTGTGGAGGTCAGCCGTGCAAATCAGATTTTGTTTTCATTCTCGTTTTTCTTGGAAATGTCGGCCACGTGTTTCGGCACTCCAAAAAGCGCAATCACCCTCAGCCACGTCACTGCCAAGGACACGCGTCCTCCCCCGCGTGCATCCAAGTGTGCATCTCGCCGCCGTCTTCCGTCGGCGATGCTCACGCGCGCGATGCTCCGCATCTCATCCACGCCTTGTGTTGCCGCTGTCAGAGGTCAAAGGAAAGTCATGACGTCACCTGTCGGCACCCATTCAGCCATCCCGTCACCCGCCCCGCCCTCGTTCGGTGGCCCATCCGCCTTCCGCACAAAGCCACGTTACTTGCACACGACGACAGTTCACGCGATGGCATCACCCGATCAATCACCGACTGCCCCACAACCCAGGCATGTCTCGCTGGTGCAAGGCGCGAGCCGAGGCATCGGCCTGGAGATGGTGCGTCAACTTTTAGAGCAACCCGACGGCGGTCTTCCCGGGCGTCCTAACGCGGCGGGAGGACACGTCGTGGCGACGTGCAGGGACCCTGAAGGCGCAATTGAATTATCCGAGCTACTTGAGAAGCACCCGGATAGATTAACGATAGTACCTCTGGATGTCGAAAACACAGAGACTATTGAAGCCGCCGCTTCTCTCGTGAAACACAAACTAGGCCGAGTCGACGTGCTTTGTCAAACCGCCGCCGTGCTCCACGTCAAGGGCGTGATGGCCCCCGAAACGAGCATAGCGCGTTTAGACGAAAACGCGATGATGAAAGCGTACCGGGTGAACGCGATGGGTCCGACGTTAGTTACGAAGCACTTCGCGGCTCTGTTAACGGAAGGCACGAAGTTGAGTCTGGAGGGAAACACCGAAGGGGATGATTCCAAAAACAAGCACGCGGTCGTCGCCAACCTCAGCGCCCGAGTTTCCAGCATCGGCGACAACCGTCTGGGCGGGTGGCACTCGTACCGAGCCTCGAAAACGGCTTTAAATCAATTAACTACAAACTGCGCCATAGAGTTCGCACGCAAGAAGTATCCCATTACCTTTCTTTTGTTACACCCCGGAACCGTGGATACAAAGCTAAGCGAACCGTTTAAGAAAAACGTTCCGCCGGAGAATTTATTTTCCACTGAACGCGCGGCTTCTCAATTACTAAAAATAATCGGCCAAAAAACGCAAGACGACACGGGAAAGTTCGTGGACTGGGCGGACACGGAGGTGAGTTGGTAGGTGTGTATGTGTATACAGTCAAACGTATTTTTAAACTCTAAAACTGCACTACCGTTTCGTCGACAAGAATTTCTGTTTTCGGCGTCGCGTCTCGAAGCGTTGCTCTTTTTTCGTTCTTTGATTGAATTCTCTCATTCTCCTCCGCCACGAACGCTTCGCACCGTTTCAAAAAGCAAGGGTGTCGGAACGAAACTTGTCCGTCGAAATCCACCCATTTTACGCCGTCATGGTACCACCCAGTGGGCATTTCCACATTTTCGTCGTTGGACAACTCGCTCTCTAAGGTATTCATCTCTTTCAGTGTCAACGATTCGACTGTTTTTAAAACTGCATTTTTCGGACCTCGATCGCCGCACCCCGCAAGTAACGAAGGTAGGTTGAATTTATCGACGTGTATGCCGGTCACGAAAACCTCAACACTTGTGACGAAGTCCGACTCCCCTTCTGACTGTTTGCCCATACCCGAACCGTCCAAATCAAACGGCGCAGCGGTGAAAAAGTTGAACGCAAACGTCTTTTGGATTTCTTTTTTTTTGTTTTCTCCGTCATCGTTTACCCTTTCTGAGGTAACCTTCACCAGCGCATGCTTGACACGAAGCACATGGTCATTCATATCATGTGCCAAATCCATCTCACGGAACCGAACCAGCTGGCGCT
>MDSY01049173.1_pt1 | contig 14039 bp, 12 predicted proteins | sample 811131 | NCBI WGS metagenome assembly MDSY01 (sample SAMN05326643, study PRJNA326480) | marine metagenome | isolation source: seawater | place: Atlantic Ocean: South West | collected 2010 | reverse complement strand
TGAAACGTCAAGTCATCAATCCCGCAGTCTGCAACAGCCACACGAAACATTGCACTCGCAACGCCAGCAGAGATGCCCAGCATCGTTGAGTACGCTTGCCGATGGAAACGAAAGCAGACCGGCAACCTGGACGATCTCAGGAAGATTATCCATTACGCAGAGCTGCTGATCGCGATGGAATTAGAAAGCCCTGATCATCAGGAAGAAGACGAATTTAGAAGCGAACGAAAATTTAATACGTTCAGCGATGAAAAAGATATTGTGAGAGTTGAAACTGTTTAAGCGTAGACGATGGGGGGATAACCCCGCCGAAGAAAACACGGTTGCAAGAATTTTTGTTACGGTTTTAGTTGTGTCAGCATCTGCGATGATCATTGGTGCATTGCTATGATCGCTGTAAGCAGAGACAAATTAGCGAAAGATATCGGCGTCACGCCAGATACAATTAGGGGGTGGCAAGATCGCCACTTCCAGAAAGGCGTGCATTACACGGTAGTCGGCAAGACCACGCTCTACTATTTATCTGACATCGAAACCTGGTTGGTTTCTCGAAAAAGTGGGGTATCGTAATTGGGGTAGCAAAACCATAGGCCACCATTTTTAATGGCTTAAACGGCCTAGTTCGATTCCGACCCCAGCCTCCATATTACATACCCAACCGCTTCGATCAACGCTCCTTGTTAAGAGCCTCGAAACCCTTAAGACACACTAGAAACAGTAGTCCAGGCTTACCTGCGCTTTTTAGCCAAAAGTTAAACTAAGCATTTCACCGATAATGGCTATTTTTTTGTGCTAAGTCCGTCACGCAAAGAGGGCCATGCCGCACGAAGGTATTGGGTCATGGACCACAAGGTCATAACAGCGGCCAAATAAAGCATGAGATATCCACCTTGGACCCAAAGCGAGGCTATGATAGGCGGGTAGGAAAGCAAAATCGTTATGGCGACCATTTGCAGCGTTGTCTTAATCTTGCCTAGATAACTAACTGCAATGGTCACAGACCTATTCATTTCTGCCATCCATTCACGCAATGCACTGATGACAATTTCTCTGCCAATAATGACTAAACTCGGCAAGGTAAGCCAGATAGAGTTGTGATGCGCGATCAATATCACCAAAGCAGAAACAACAATGAGTTTGTCTGCAACGGGGTCAATAAACGCGCCAAAAGGCGTGATTTGGTTGAGCTTTCGCGCGAGGTAACCGTCCAGCCAGTCCGTCGCAGCAGCTAATGCAAACAAAGTTGCGGCCGCCAAATAACTCCACGTGTTTGCCATCAGAAAAATAACAACAAAAACTGGGATGAGCAGAATTCGGACAATGGTAATAATATTCGGTAGATTCAAAGGTTAGTTCCGAGTTTGAATGATTTTTTAAACAATAGAATCGAGCTACTAGTGTAGCGCACCATAGATTTGGCTGGCCATGCTGGAACTAATACTGGGCACTTTTGCCAACTCTTCTGCGCTAGCGCCCCTTATGCCAGCAGGGCTACCAAAATGGATTAATAATTGTCTGCGCCTTTTTGGGCCAACGCCGGGGATATGCTCTAGCTCTGACTGTTTTCTGGCTTTACCCCGGCGCTCACGGTGGCCAGTAATAGCAAATCGGTGAGCTTCATCTCTAATGTGCTGCAACAAGTGTCCTGCATCAGAACGCCCATCTATAGGGATCTCTTTCTCTCCGAGAAAAAAGCGCTCTAAGCCAGACTTCCTGTCTGGCCCTTTAGCAATACCTAAGATTTGAACGTCATCAATTTGCAGTTCATTTAATACGTTTACGGCAATTCGCACTTGGCCCAAGCCGCCATCAATGACCAACACATCTGGAAGTTGCCCTTCGCCCTTCTTCAAGCGCGTGTAACGACGGCGCAGGGCCTGATCCATTGCCGCGTAATCATCGCCGCCAATAATACCTTCGATGTTAAATTTTCGGTAATCGGACTTGAGCGGCCCATTGCTATCGAAAACCACGCAAGAAGCAACGGTTGCTTCGCCGGAGGTATGACTGATGTCGAAACACTCCAACCGCTCAGGCATAGAATCCATTTTTAGCGCGTCTTGAAGATTCATAAATCGAGCGAGTACATGACTTTTATCTGCCAAGTGACTCTTTAAATTCAATACAGCATTATCTGTAGCAAGCGCAAGCCAGCGGGCACGTTGGCCTCTCACTTCAGCGCTAACGCTTACCTTTCTACCCGCTTTTTCCACCAGCGCCGCTTCAAACACGTCAACATCAGACGTTAAACCACAAACAACTATCGCTTTCGGCACTTCACGCTGTTCAGACGCAAAATAGTACTGAGACAAAAAAGCCTCCAAAAATTCTGCGGGGCTTAATTCCAACCCGTTTTTACTGTAGTACGCTCGCTGCCCCAAAACCTGCCCGCCACGGACAAACAAGCCTTGGATACAGCATTGCCCAGCTTCCTCAGCAAAACCAAATACATCGACATCACCCACAGAGCCATGCACATATTGGCGCTCGGTAATCTTTCTCAAATGGAGAATTTGATCGCGATAACCGGCAGCGCGCTCGTACTCCATGTTTTCCGCCGAATCGTGCATTTTTTTCTTGAACTGCTGCAATACCGTGTCACTTTTGCCACCCAAAAAAAGTGTCGCCAATTCCACATCGTCTTGATAATCGGCAACCTGAACTTTATCCACGCAAGGCGCACTGCAGCGCTTTATTTGATGCTGTAAACACGGCCGGGAACGATTCTTAAAGAAGGTGTCATCACACTGACGCAATAAGAACAGCTTTTGTAAAATACTCAGGCTTTCGCGCACCGCCGAAGCGGATGGAAAAGGACCAAAGTAGCGACCATCTTTTTTCTTCGAACCGCGATGGAACGCCAATCTTGGGAACTCAGCGTGAGAAGAGATATGAATGTAGGGGTAAGATTTGTCATCGCGCAGCAAAATGTTGTAAGGAGGACGTTGGGTTTTGATCAGGCTTTGTTCCAACAAAAGCGCTTCAGTTTCGCTTTGCGTGACGGTAATTTCAATTCTGTCAATCTTCGCAACCATCGCCATAGTTTTCGTTGCGAGACCAGAAGCGCGAAAATAGCTGGTGACCCGACTCTTCAAATTTCTGGCCTTGCCGACATAAAGAAACTTACCTTTGGCATCGAGCATTTGATAAACGCCCGGCTTCTTAGTGAGGTCTTTGAGGAATGATTCTGAATCGAAAGGTATATGAGCCATAGCGGCCAACTATATCGCCAGACCAACTATGGATGCCAGCAAATATGCTATATCAGTAAAATTGATCTAGCACCTCCGAATAGGTGAGCGATGAGCATTATGAAAATTCAATAAACCCACTAAGATCAATAAAAACTTTACAGTCTAACGATACCTAAGAATATGGCTAAACAAAGGCTACCTTGCATTTGCTGCCATTTTCAGCCGCTCGCCGAGAGGCTTCAAATTCGAGGCATTACCACTTTTATGCTCAAAAATTCCGGGGTGAAAGAACGACCTGTATACTGCTTCTTCGCCACTAGCGCGTTCGCCGACGGCTTCCACGCTTACAACGGACTCCCGCACCTTCTTAATATCCTCAAGAAAAGACTGCGGGCGCTCTGCTCTAGCTACTCTCACCTTCCTTACCGTTTTTTAATATTTGAAGACAGCAAGTAGGATTACGTACTGTCTAAGACAATTAGTTAGGGCTATTTCATAAATATATCTGGGAGATTTACCATTACCATCAGTTGTTATCATCTAGTTTTTTGAACTAACCTCAACTAAAAGCTTGAATACCAGTTTGTGCTCTACCCAGAATCAATGCGTGCACGTCGTGAGTGCCTTCATAGGTATTTACGGTCTCAAGGTTCATCATGTGACGAATTACAGGATATTCGTCAGAAATGCCGTTTCCACCATGCATATCTCGAGCAACGCGGGCAATGTCTAACGCCTTACCACAGTTATTTCGTTTCATCATAGAAATGTTTTCTATCGGCAGCGTGCCGTCATCGAACATACGTCCCATGCGTAAACATCCTTGTAAGCCTAGTGCTATTTCAGTTTGCATATCAGCCAACTTCTTCTGCACCAACTGAGTGGCTGCCAAAGGGCGTCCAAACTGCGTCCGCTCCAACGTGTATTTACGCGCTGCATGCCAACAGCTCTCTGCAGCGCCCATAGCTCCCCATGCAATGCCATAACGAGCCCGGTTTAAACACCCAAACGGACCGGCAAGGCCTTTCACATTAGGAAGTAAATTTTCTTCTGGAACGAAGACGTCTTCCAAAACAATTTGCCCTGTGACCGATGCACGCAAGCTCATCTTGCCTTCGATCTTTGGCGTGCTGAACCCTTTAAATGCACGCTCGACTACAAAGCCACGAATTTCGCCATCGAGTTTTGCCCAAACAACGGCTAAATCCGCGATAGGAGAGTTAGTGATCCACATTTTTGCGCCATTCATTATAAAGCCGCCATCAACGCGTTTGGCATTAGTCACCATACTACTGGGATCTGAACCATGATCTGGCTCAGTAAGGCCAAAACACCCAACCCATTCGCCGGTGGCCAGCTTTGGCAGGTATTTTTCTCTTTGATCTTCAGTCCCGTAAGCATAAATTGGGTGCATCACTAGCGAAGATTGCACGCTCATAGCTGAGCGATAACCAGAATCCACCATCTCAACTTCTCTCGCCATAATGCCGTAAGCGACGTAGTTCACATTTGAACAACCGTACTTTTCTGGCAGAGTCGCCCCCAGCATACCCATTGCGCCGAACTCGTTCATTATTTCACGGTCAAAGGTCTCGTGGCGAAATGCATCACGCACACGACTCAGCAGTTTATCCTGAGCATAATCCCGTGCGCTTTCCTGAATCATGCGCTCTTCTTCTGATAACTGAGACCGCATCTGAAAAGGGTCTTCCCAAGAAAATGGCGCTTTATCACTGCTCATAAAAAATTCCTTATTATCATTAAAACGAAGGCTAAAGCAGCAGTCCGTTGACTGCAATATTTTACCCATTTGGTTTATTGGACTTAAGATGTTTAGCCACAAATTTTATTCTTTGATATGTATACTATTTTATTTTACGACGGGACAACGCATGAGCGCAGTAAAAGCTTTATTACCCCCAGCAATGGACGAAGAAACACTGGAACAATTATTAGATGTAGTTCGAAGATTTGTCAGCGAACGCCTTATTCCATTAGAAGCACAGGTCGCCGAGGAAGACAAAATTCCTGCTGAAGTGGTGCAAGAAATGCGCGAATTGGGCCTTTTCGGCCTTACTATCCCTCAGGAGTATGGCGGCATAGGGCTCAATACCTATGAAGAGTGTCGCGTTGTTATGGAGTTAGGGCGCACTTCTCCGGCTTTTCGTTCAATCATTGGCACCAACAACGGTATCGGCTCTCAGGGTATTGTTATGGACGGCACAGTAGAACAAAAAAATTACTATTTACCTAAATTCGCCAGCGGCGAAATTATCGGTTCATTCGCTCTAACGGAACCAGATGCCGGTTCAGATGCCGGTTCTCTTCAAACCAAGGCCATTCGCGAAGGAGACGACTTCATTTTAAATGGCACTAAGCGCTACATAACCAATGCGCCGAGTGCCCAGTTGTTTACGGTCTTTGCAAGGACAAACGCAGACCTAGTTGGCGCCAAAGGCGTGAGCGCATTCTTAGTAGATGCAAGCACTCCGGGCATTACCTTGGGTGCACCCAACAAGAAAATGGGCCAGAAAGGTGCTCACGTATGTGATGTGATATTTGACGACTGCAGAATACCTGCAAGCTGCTTACTCGGCGGCGCAGACAAGCTGAATAAGGGCTTTCAGACCGCAATGAAAACATTGGATAGAGGGCGTATTCATATCAGCGCATTGTCAGTTGGGTGCGCGGATAGATTGATTGATCTTTGTTTAGAATACGGTAGTGAGCGAAAGCAATTCGGCCAGCGCATCGCGGACTTTCAGCTTCTACAAGCAATGATCGCTGACAGTAAAGCAGAAAGTTATGCTGCCCATTGTATGGTCTTGGATGCTGCGAAGCGCCGAGACAACGGCGAGGCTGTAAACACCCTTGCATCTTGTTGTAAGCTTTTTGCGACCGAAATGGTAGGAAGGGTTGCAGACCGAGCTGTGCAGTTTCATGGTGGCGCGGGCTACATGGAAGAATACGCAGTGGCAAGGTTCTATAAAGATGTCAGACTTTTTAGAATTTATGAGGGAACCAGTCAAATTCAGCAAACCATTATTGCAAAAAACTTACTTAAAGAGTTTAACTAGTGCATGGCCCTAGGGCCCTCTTAGGTCCTTAGGGTAATCCTAGTTTACTGGTTGCTCATACCAACTTTATCTGTGTCTTTAACGGTCGACCAGCCGACAAGCGAGCGAGCTCCGCTTTGCCAACGACATACCTACCTCTGCTTTAGTTTTAAAAAAGCCCGGTAGTAAAGACTTCATTTTTCTTCAGTGCAACGCGATTATCAAAGTTGGAGATTCGCTAAATACTGACCTTGACCTTTGCGGCAGACAATTTTATCTAGTAGAAATTAATTCCGTGACTTTTTTGCACCTTTAACGGTAGAGTTTTTTGATCGAATCATTGGAGGGAGATTTGTGCTACCGAAGCGGTACTTGACCCGTCACTGTTTCTACCCCTTGCCCATCGCTTGGTTAATTTCTTGCTTTACTAAAGCTGCCTGAGCCCCTGCTCGCTCAGCAAAGTCCTCGCCCTCACCCGCATAAATAATGCCACGCGAACTAGAAATTGCTAATCCACAGCCTCGACTGTCTAATCCGGCTGCCACGACTTCTTCAATGCTTCCACCCTGCGCACCTACGCCTGGCACCAAAAGGGGCATATCGCCCACGAGCGCTCTCACTTGCGCCAGCTCTTCTGGATAAGTAGCACCCGTTACAAGCATGCACTGTCCACCTTGGTCCCACTCAGCGATTTGCTTCGCTACCTCGAGATAAAGGGGTGATTTTGCAAGCTCGCTTTTCTGTAGCCAATCACTTCCAGGATTACTTGTGCGGCAAAGTACAACAATGCCTTTATCCGAATAATCAAAATAAGGTTCAAGGCTATCGTAGCCGAGATACGGATTCACCGTCACCGCGTCAGCTTGGTAGCGCTCAAAAGCTTCTCTTGCATAGAACTTAGCCGTGCTCCCCACGTCGCCTCTCTTAGCGTCGAGAATAACCACGATTTTGGGGTGATTTACGCGGATATAGGCTATGAGCTGGGCTAACTGATCTTCGCATCCTTCAGCGGCAAAGTGTGCCGCCTGAGGTTTAAAAGCGCAAACATGCGCGGCTGTTGCGTCCACTATGGCTTTGCCAAATTGAAAAAAGGCATCGTTTAATGAGCGCAGATGCACCGGTATACGGTTGACTTCTGGATCTATACCCACACAAAGCATGGAATTAGCATCACGCCACCTAGCAGCTAAACGGGTTTGAAACTCTGAATTATTCAAGATAGCTGCTACGAAGCCAGAAACTGTTTTCGCATTAGTGGGTCCGCCAAAACGCGCTCAACAGTCTCGACAATAGCCAAGGTCTGGCTGTCTACTTCAACATTAATTCGGTCGCCGAGCTCTAATTGCCCCAGTGTAGTTCGATTAATGGTCTCTGGTATTAAGCTGACACTAAACAAACTATCTGCTCTATCCACTGACGAGACAGTTAGACTGGCGCCGTCTAGACCAACATAACCTTTGTGCAAGATGTAATTCATCCATTTGGGGTCTATTTTGAAAGACAGCACACGGTCGTGCTCATCTATTTTAAGGTTCACTAGCGCTGCGGTCGCGGTCACATGGCCCGAGATTATATGACCGCCGACTTCGTCACCGACTTTAAACGAGCGTTCAACATTTACGCGCTGACCCACTTCTAAATCTGCAAGATTGGTGGTTACCGCCGTTTCCTTGATGACATCAAAGTAGGCTGCACCTCGATCTATAGAGGTCACCGTTAAGCACGTACCGTTAACTGCGACTGAGGCCCCTAACTCTAAATTTTCTGTTGAATCCCCTAATTCAACCGCTATGCGGATTAGGTTCGATTCATTTTCAACGCTCGCGATTGAGGCTAAATTCTGGACAATCCCGGTAAACAATCTATCACTCCTTAAACTATTTTTTCTGTCGAACACAAAAAAGCCGGTCTTAAGACCGGCTTAACTGTAGCAAAAAATGCTGCAGAAAACGTCTACATATCAGCCTGAAGCAGCTTCCATAATTTCTTGGCGCTTAGATTCACGGTCGATAAACGTGATCCACTGCCCGCAAATTCTTTGGTTCGCTTTATCATCCTCGGCACGCGCTACTCGACGGCAGTTAGAGAAGGACACCCGTGCAGTTGTTAATTTATTCTGGTTAAACAGACACATGCCTTTAACAATGTGCACAGATTGAACCTTTCTCAAACCGCCTTTGTCTAAAGCACCTGACGCCGCTTCCACACAACGATCGAACTGGTCGTCCTCTAAATAGAGGTATGATAGCCGTTCGAAAATTTTACCGTCATCAGACAACTCAGCCGCTTCTTCGAACACCTCGATCGCCGAATCCACTTCTTGTGCAACTTGATAGGCCTGACCTAAAGAACGCAAGTTCTTCGCATCGCGATCGACTGACTCGGCTTTCATACCGGCAACTAATACTTTTGCGGCTCGATAGGGCACTTCCTCTTGCATTAACAAACCGGCAAGATTTGTAAAATCTGTAGATTTCTCTAAAAAGCCTGACGTATAAGCAGCTTCAAGTGAATACATTTGCTTCTTCTCAAATCCTTCTTGTCCGTATACACCCGCTAGGCGGACCCAATGCTCTCGCTTGGGGAACAATTCGACCAGGATTTCTAATGTATCGATTACCTTAGGCCAATCTTCTTTCTCAAAATATAAAAAAGTTAGGAGGCTCCAGTTTTGTTCCGTAATAGTAGTACCACGCTCTTGAGCAATCTTTACACCCAACTCCATCTGTTCCACAGCCAAATCGTATTCTTTCTTTTGGTAATACACAGTCGCTAGGAAGATTCTAGGCGCAGCAGATGGATTAACGGCTTTAGATATCCAAATTTCCATATACTTTAGCGCATCGTCGTATTTCTCTTGAACGTAGCTCAGCTGAGCAACCGTATATAGCGTAGTTGTTTCTAGCCCTTCAGGAATCTTATCCCCTGCCTGAACCACACGCTTATATTCCCTTATTGCGCCCGCATAATCATCTTGAAGATAATAAATATAGCCACGCATATTGTGCAGATTGGCTATTTCGTTTTCGTTGTAACGCTTACTACGCTCAAGCGCGTCGTTGATCACTTCCATAGCGGCTACATAGTCCTTTAGGTCAATGGCCTCTTGTCCCGCGCTTAACTTTTTATATACCATTTCGCTCATAGAGGGTACACGACGTGTCTTTTGCTTCTTTGCTTTGGCTTCCTCTGCCTGCGCGCTAGCGCCCTCATAACCAAACTCCGCCAAAAGCGGTGTACCAGTTGCAAGCAATACCGCCACAGCAAGTGCAGCGCAACTAGGTTTAATACTAATATTCAAGTGCAATCTCCTATTAGTCAGCCAACTCAAAAGTAATGCGGGTCTTTACACCAGCAACATCAATGGCGTCACCATTAACTACCTTTGGCTTATATTTATATTTTAACGCGGCATTAATCGCAGCCCGATTAAAAATGCCGGGAGGCTTCGCCTCTAGTACAACCGGGTCTCTAACAGCACCGGTTCTAGTAACGATATATTCGAGCAATACGTACCCTTCAATGCCGCGAGTTTGAGCCCTACGTGGATACTGCGGATTAACCTTAACGATAGGCAAATACTCACCATCTGAACTAAATCCGCCGCCTTCTATAGACAAATTGACATCTACATCAACTGCACCGACGTCAACACCCTGCGACAGATCAGACGCTTCAAAGTCTGGCTTCGGCAAATCTGGAGGCGGCTCATCCGGCGGAGGCGGTGGCTTTGGTTTACGTTGCTTAGTTTCGACATCTTGGTCGTCTTGAAGACGAACAAAGTCCAGCAGCTTACCCTTAGCACCTTCTTCTAAATTTGCCCCATCACTTGCGATGATAGCCTGCATTAAGAAGAACAAAATGAAGGTTACAACTGCTCCCAGTCCAACCCCGATTGCATAACGAACAACCATAATTATTTCTACCTAATTATTTTCCGTTGAAATCGCGACTTCACGCATGCCCGCTGCTCTTGCAGCGTTCAATACGCCCATCAACTTTTCGTTTGTGGAACTTCTATCGGCTTGAACTACCAGTCCACCCTTAGGGTTTTCGGAATGAAGTTTCTCAATATGCGATCGTACAGAAGTTGGATCAACCCGCTTCTTGTCAATCCAAATCTCGCCAGTGGGACCAATAGCAACAAGAACAGCTACCGTTGGTTTTTGCTCAGAAGTCATTGCATCTGGCCTAGTTACATCTATCCCTGCCTGCTTAATAAAGGTCGCAGTTACGATGAAGAAGATAAGCATGATGAACACCACGTCCAACATCGGCGTCAGATTAATATCCGTCTCTTCTTCATTCCTAGAGATGCGTCTCAATTTTTTACGCATAATTCATTCCTCGTATCGCCCTATTGGGGTGATGATATTTCTAACCTTGCCTCTATCTCTAGTGATCTAGAGTTAGGGTATCTTCGAAAATTTGCGTTTCGTAGTCAACTTTACGCTTCAAATACGTCGTACCCATCAATCCAGACAAAGAAGCAATCATTCCAGACATTGTTGGAATAGTAGCCATCGATACCCCTGCGGCCATAGACCGAGCATTACCACCCTGAGTCGCCATTGCATCAAAAACTGCAATCATCCCGGTGACTGTACCCAGTAAACCGAACAACGGGCAGAGTGCGACACAGGTCTCTATGATCGGAAGACTCCCCATAATTCGACTGGCAGCATTAGATACGATTCCTTCGCGAACTTGATGAGCACTCCAAGACTTACGTTCTGAACGAGATTCCCATACGGTAGCCCCTTCTATAACTAAATCTTTGTGCTCCGTTCTAAAGAACCAGATACGTTCAAATATCAGAGTCCACATAAAGAAAGTCAGAGCGGCGATGTACCAGAGTACATTACCGCCCATTTCCATGAACGTGATAATTGCTAGATATGCGTCGTTTAACATGTTTCGACAGCCTCCTGCTGACTAGCCTATTGACTTGCCAGCTTTTTCGGCGTGATCAGCAATTATTCCAGCACTCTGTTCTTCAATTATGTGTACCAACTCGCGAGAGCGGCTGTTAACAATTGCGTGCAAAAGCGTGGTGGGAATTGCGACACACAAACCTAATACAGTGGTCATCAATGCTTTCGAAATACCGCTAGCCATCGTCTTAGGATCGCCAGTACCAAACAATGTAATCGCTTGAAAGGTCTCGATCATCCCAATTACTGTGCCTAATAGGCCAGTAAGAGGCGCAACTACTGAAATAACCTGTATTAAAGTAATCCGTTTGGTCAAATCTGGGGTTTCACCCAAAATCGCCTCGCCCAATTTGAGCTCCAGAGTTTCCACGTCCACATTTTTGTTTTCTTCATAGACGTTTAATACGCGCCCTAAAGGGTTATCCATAGATGGCACAGGATTTTTCCGCTGGGCGTTAACTTTTGAGCCCACCAAGAATAGAGTGATTAAACGCTCAAGCGCCAAAAAGACGCCAACGATACCCCCTAAAATAATTACGGAGCCTACTTCCCCACCCTGTCCATCGGCGAACAAAGAAGTAGGAGACCCTATTCTCTCACCGAGAGTTGCCGCTTGAATCAAAAGAGCAAGCAGAGAACCACGAGTAGGGTCCACTGATAACTCAACAATTTCCCCTGGTTGAGCTTCTTGCAGGGCTTCAACCGTTGATGTGTGTCGGCCTGTAGGTTGGCGCGGTAACTCAGTAATAGTCTGGCTTTCCGAATTCCACTGTAAATACTCGCCGTCGCCAAGCAGTGCGAAAGAACCTACGCGAATAATTTCAGTGTTTAACTTTTCACCAGAAATTTTAGTAACTGTACCGGGGTATTTGGAGATCTTACCAGACTCGGTCATCTCTCTTTGCAATTCAAACCAAAGACTTTCCATTTCGTCAATCGTAGCTAGCTGGCTAGATGTCCCCATCTTCTTCGCTAATTGACCCAACCATTCACCGCGATTCTCATATTGGCTAGAAATAATAGACCCTTCAAAGCCTCCACGTGTATCGCCAGCAACCTGCTGCAATACCCCGAACAATTCTCGCAAACTACCAAGTCGCTTGTCTAACTGCTCAGTCAAATCACCTATACGTATCTCGTTTTCTTCAAATTGAGTTTCCAAGCGGTCTGAACGACGCTCTTCGCGGCGGCGTTCTTCTTCAGCGTTCTTTAGAAGCTGTGCTTGATTCGCTTTTTCTCTAGCGAACTGCTGCTCTCTTGAAGTATTTTCACGAGATTCAACGACCCGGCGTTGCTCCACGTTGTCAAGCAACTCGTCTAACGAGCTGGCTTTATTTACTACCAAATCACCTGCCGCTGGAGCGGTTTCTTCTGCCTGAGCAAACGATGCAGTTAATAAAACAGCTGCTATTAGACCTTTTGATAGATTCATTACGCTTTTCTTAGTCGTTTTCATTTGGCTGCTCCCGCGCCTGCGATGGGCAAGCTCAACATCTCAATTGAAGCTTGTTGACGAGCCATTCTAATTCCCTGTCTTACAGAGCTATTGAATGAATCGTCTACTGGCTCAAATGCACGTTTGTCTAAATTGTAAACGCCTGTCTCCTCGCCATCTGGTGTTTGATAAACCAGAGCAATGCGCCCGACCTTCAAAATATCTACATTACGCTCAACACCTGCTAACTCGATGGAAGAGGAATAAGTTTCCATCGTGCGGCCATAATCATTTTCGATCTGGAACGCTCTAAAGACTTGTGAGAATTTCTCAGAAACTAGGACGTCTGCCCGATCCATAGTCTCCCGTAAAACTTCAACACGGTTTCTACGCTCTTCGATGAGGAAAGGGGCATCAAGTTCTACAAACTGCTCGAGCCCGTCGATCATGCGTAACATGAGTGGCGTGATTTGCCGCTCGATAACGGTTACCTCATCGATCGAGACAGTAAGCTGGGCCATTTCCGTTTCTTGATTACCTATCTGCTTCTCAAGTTGGCGGTTGTAAACTCTTAGACCTTCCACTTCCTTTAGTACTGTCTTGTACTCGTTCAACAACTGGCGTGTTTCGTCGGTCAAGTTATCAATCTTTGCTTGAGAGCGCTTGGCGGATGAATTCATCTGCTCGGCAACCTGAAAGATGTCGTTAAGCGTCGTTGCTTGAGCCTGACTCACGGAAAACATGAGCACTGAGGACAACAAGACTTGCGTCAGTCTATGTGTATATTTTTTCATTACAACTTCCTACTGGAAAATCCATTGTTTCGTTGAACCTCACATAATTTTGGTTGTGGTAAAACCTGCAATCAAAAGGTTATGCATGAGCTTCGCAGCCATTCCTTCGACCTGCTCTGAGTGAACCCTATCAGTCTAAAGCAACAAATTCGTTTGTAACAAACTTGTTCCCACTGGGCTAATGAGCGTCATAAATCGTGCGCCGCCCTCCCCGGAGCAGCCCGCGGACGAAGGATCAACAAACGCCCCAATAAAGTCAACAGTTGCGCTAGCGTTATTAGCGATAACCGACACTTTTTCGCAAAGTTCGCCCCACCGAAGGGTGTGGCCTTTCAATTGGACAAAAAGTCAACGCACAATTAGCGAAATATGAACACAAATTTGCGCTGAATTGGCTAATCGCTACTGCCTTCACCGATGCGCACTAAAAAGCAACGTGTATTGCTATGGGAAATAAACCGCCAGCGCAGCCAGAGATGCCAATGGTTAGTTCTTTGCACCAAATTAGCCCAAGCCTCGCAACTTGACTGCGCTCACCCTCTCATGGCCTCAAACCTAAATCGTGTCCTAACTCAAATGTTCGGCAAAGTGTGCCAGCGTGCGTTCAAGTGCGAGCTTCGATGCCT
>MDSY01090983.1_pt1 | contig 14041 bp, 11 predicted proteins | sample 811131 | NCBI WGS metagenome assembly MDSY01 (sample SAMN05326643, study PRJNA326480) | marine metagenome | isolation source: seawater | place: Atlantic Ocean: South West | collected 2010 | reverse complement strand
GCCGCCGCAGGGGGATATAATTCCATTTGACGAAGCTCTGAGGCTGGCCCCCGCCGATGATGAGGGGGAGGCGAAGGAGTCGTCGCCGCCGACGACGAGGCCGTCTCCTCGGACCGACAAGGATGGCAAGACCGCCCTCCACATTGCGGCTCAAAAAGGGGACGCCCAGAATGTGAGGGAGCTGCTTCTAATGCCAGACCAACTCCTAAGCCCAAACCATGCCGATAATAATGGCTACACGGCACTCATGTATGCCGCTTTGAAAGGGCACGACTCGGTGGTGAAACTGCTGCTGGACAACGACCGCATGACCCCTAACCTGACCAACAAGTATGGCAACACGGCACTTATTATTGCCGCTATTTATGGGCACGCCCCGGTGGTGAAACTGCTGCTGAACAACGACCGCGTGGACGAAGAGCACGTGGACCCCAATAGTGTCAATAACAATAAAAACACGGCACTCATCCTTGCCGCTTGGAAAGGGCACGCCCCGGTGGTGAAACTGCTGCTTGCCGACGAGCGCGTGAAACCCAACATCGCCAACAAGTATGGCAACACGGCACTCATGCTTGCCGTAGACAAAGAGCACGACTCGGTGGTGAAACGGCTGCTGGACGACAAGCGCGTGGAGCGCAACATGGCCGACGAGCAGGGCAAAACGGCACTCATGTATGCCATTCTTAAAGGGAACGACTCGGTGGTGAAACGGCTGCTTGCCGACAAGCACGTGAAACCCAACATCACCGACAATGATGGCAACACGGCACTCATGATTGCCATTCTTCAAGAGAACGAGTCGATGGTGAAACGGCTGCTTTCCGACGAGGGCGTGGACCCCAACATGGCCGACGAGCAGGGCAATACGGCACTCATGCTTGCCGCTGATAGAGGGCACGCCCCGGTGGTGAAACTGCTGCTTGCCGACAAGCGCGTGAAACCCAACATGGCGAACAATAATAACAATACGGCACTCATGATGGCTGCTTCTAGTAATCACGAACGGGTGATGACGCTGCTGCTTGCCAACGAGCGCGTGGACCCCAACATCACCGACAATCATGGCAAGACGGCACTCATGATGGCTGCTGATGCTGCCGCCTCCCCCCCCCACTCTTCTTCGTCGACATCCTCGGGTGACGCAGCAGCAGCGGCAGAGATGGGGGGGTGGCAGTTCAAGTTCAATAACTTTAAGCGATGGACAAGCAGGAAGAGTAAGAGTTTGGAGAAGCACTTCAGCAGTATTGTCAAAAATATTTCGACTAACAAAATTGAGCCGCCGGGCGGCTTCAACGTGCCGGAGAAGTTAAAGTATATAAATAGAACTACTTTAGTGGAAACAGAGAAGAAGCCAAAAGCAAACAACGACGACAAAGAATTGTATAAAGATGAACCTATATTATCAGAGAAGGCGGAGCAGTATTCTACTGTTCTTAATGATACTTTCTTTAAATCGGGCACTGACAAAAGTGAATTATTTGAATATAAAATTATAGAATCGCTATTACAAAGGTTAGACGCAACGATAAAGAAGGATAATATAAAATATTATCTCGCACAATCTTTTGAAAACAATAGTAAAGCAGCAAGCAATAAAAAAAAGGTTAGAATTAAAAATATTCATTATAACAAGGTAATTGAATCAGGTAATGGCGGTGAAGATAATGCCAATAAAGAGGCCGAAGATTTTTTTAACGAATGGATAAGAAATATAGATAGTTACAAAAATAGAATACAGAATGGTGAAAAGATCGATAGTATAAAAAATGATGTTATTCAAAAATACCCCATGATGTGGGATATGTTTATGAAAGATGTATTTGAAAACTTAGAATATAAAATTGAGGTGATGAACGCCGAAAACATTTCCATCGCTGGCGACTGCGCTGATGCGATTAAACAACTCTATGATAAAATCAATAGTGCGTGTAAGAAAGAAGCAGAGGAACAAGATATTAGTGCATTAGAAAATGTTCTTAACATTCTGCACCAAAACGTGGAAAAAGCAGCTGAAAATGTGAAAAATGCTTTCCTCGATTTTAATGACGATGATTTCAAATTAGGTGACTGGTATTGTATTACTATCGAAGAAAACAAATTTTGGTATAGTATAGATGTATCTACTGTATATGTAACAAGCCTGCCCGATAAGCCAACACGAATTCAATCAACAATATTAACCAAAAAAGGATATTTAGATAGATATACAAATGATGAGACCTATAAGATAATGGGAAATATTCATGAAAATAAATATACATTTAATGAGAATGCTTTACAAGATTTTTTCACAATAGACAATTTTTCAAAAACTCTATTATATTATAAGTTTATTATATTATTTGTAATGAATAATTATATTAATACTAGGACTTACCATTCTTGTTTATCTATTATGCAAAAAAATATAAATAATAAAATTGTCAAGCCACCCATAAAGTTTTCAACTATAAATGAAAATAATGTAAAATTATTTATCGAATACATGCATCCAGATTTAGTATTAAAAATACCACCTGATATAACATTTAATAAATTATATAGAACCAATGATACTAAAAAAAATCTTACTCAAACAAAATTTGACTTTGACCCACAAACAGTTAACCAAATCTATAAAGCAGAAAATTTTACTGTTTATCAAGATGAAGATAATAAAATACGACTAAAAAAAAATACCTCGCCATCACTATCGGGAGGAGCTGCATCCTCTGCTAGAAACGAAGACACCGTTATAGAATTAAATTCTAGCATGACACAAAATACTGAAATTACACATATGATAGCTATGGATGGTAATAAAAGTAAGGAGTATTTAATACTAACAAGAATAAATAGTCAGCCAGGTATATACTTAAAACATTTGAGTGAACCCAATTCGATGTCATTATTGTATGAGTTATACCCAACTAAAGCAAAAGAAATCCAAACTCTAGCAAAAGAAAAAGAAAAAGCAATAGCAGTATATAAAATTGCAGAAAAAGCAAAAACCGCAGCAGCAGCAGCCAAAGTAGCAGCAGAAACAGTTTTTAGTAAACTAGAAGATAAAGATCGAACTGATATATTACTAACTGATATAAAACTACAAGCACAAGAAGCGAAAAAAATAGCAAGTAAAGCACTAATGACACTACAAGAACTAGAAAATGAACTACAAGAAGTAACAACATCAGCAGTAGAAGAAGCAAGAGAAGCAGCAACAGATGCATTATTATCCGCAGGAAAAGCCAAAGCAGCAGCAGAAAACGCAGTAGAAGCAGCAAGACAGCTCGAGAATTCTGCGGAAGTTGAAAAAAAAAAATCAAAAGTAGAACAAATTGATATAGACAATTTAAAAAGTAAAGCAACCGAGTTAAAAACAGAAGCAGACACAGCAGCAGAAAATGCACAAGAAGCACTAGTAAAACTAAAACCAGAAGGACTAGAAACAGAAGAAGGAGAAGAAGTAGACTCCCCCTCCAATGATGATAACTCAGAATACAAATTTTATATGTCAAAAAATGAAAATAATATGATCACAGGATTATATAAAAATGAAAACAATGATATAATTGTAATCGATAATAATGGATATGTTTATATTTATAAGCTGATTCCATCCAAACATGATAAAACCATTGATGAAAATGATGGTTATGTCTATTTAAAATATATGATTCAGATGTGTATGATACAAATTGATCAAATTGCTACTGATTACGCTAAAGTTGCTGAAGCTGATGGTAATAATGAAAAAGTATTCACATTAAATATGATAGAAAAAATCGTAAATATATATTCGAGTATCAGCGATATAAAATCATATAAAACATTAAAAAATGAATTAGATAACTATAAAGGTAGTTTAATTTCCAATAGTGAATATTATAATTATAATTATTTATTTGTATTATTTTATAATTGTTTAAAAGAGTTGGATATTAAAATATACGATAAAGAACGCCAAGAGATTGGTCAATTGAAAACATATTTGAATATATGTGGATATATTATGAATCACGAAAATGATTGGAATATAGCCCAGAACTATGTAGAAATTGATAAATTAGCCGCCAATGAGAATCTAGATTATAATGTATATATTAAAGATGTATTTCCCATTAGAGAATTTAAAGATAATCCATCCATAAAATTTTTAAAAACAGTAAAAGCCATACATTATTTTTATACATCAAATGCACTATTTACAGTAAATAATAAAGAAGTAACTCAGTATGAATTTGAAATAGAATCAGCTATTACATGTATGGGTATGGGTGATAATGAAACATTCTTAATAGGAACAATAGATGGAAGTTTATATTTTACAAGTAATTATAAATCATGTAATTTATTAGAACCAATATTTGATAAAGATAATAAACAACCGATTCAATATATTGAATGTTTACAAAATGCAGGATGGATTGTGGTAAATAAACAAGAAATAATGCATATTAAAATCCCACCTGTTCAACAAGGTGGCACTGATGAGGAGGAGGAGGCGGCGCGGCGGTGGAAGGAGTGGGTCGGGAACGAGACGCGCCATGAGTTCCTTGCCCCCAAATTCATGGGAAGTCGAAGGAAGCGCAACGATGACGACGACGATGACGACGACGATGACAACGACGATGATGATGACAATAAAAATGTTGTTGTCATCGACGATGACGATGATGACGACGACGATGATGATGACAACGACGATGATGATGACAACGACGATGATGATAAAAAAATATATATCAAAATGTGCGAAATATTTGTTAATGAAGTAATAATTGTAAATATAAATAGTAACACAACGATTAAACTTAAACTATTATCAAACGAAATAGTTATAGAAGAAGATGGAAAAATTAAGAATATTCGTGTAGACGATAACGTATACTTTCAAAAAAAAGAACAAGATTATATTATATTTAATGATGTATTTAAATTTTTAAATAATGAAGGTTATGAAATAGAATATACACAACCTATTATATTTAAAATAAAATCAAATAAAACAGGGCTCGACAGGGTTAATGAAAAGGTAGCAAAAAAAATGTATGGTGATTTTCAAGAATTTGTAAAAAATATTCGAAATTTTGAATCTAGTTATAGTACACTGTTATCGAAACCGGAGGAACTGAGTGAAAAAGATTATATGATTAAGTTCGAGAAAATGATGCAGACGGCGATGGCCGTGGCCAATGCCACCGACCGGGCGGCGGTGGCGAGCGACCGGGTGGCGGCGGCGAGCGACCGGGTGGCGGCGGCGAGGGAGGCAGAGGCGGCGGCGAGGGAGGTGAAGAGGGTCAAGTCGATGTTCGATAAAATTTTTGATGATCTAAGCAAAATATTTAAAAAATTAGAAAAAAGTAAGTATTATAAAGAAATTAAATCAATGCATAATATCGTAAAAAAAATAGAATATATTGACGACATAAAAAAGAAAATAGCGTATATAACTTTAATTTCAACTATTATAATGCATAAGAATGAAGAAGAGTCTGCACTCACAACCATCTCCCTGCAGGCGCGCTTCGATGCCCTCAAGTCCACAGGCGGCGCCTCCTCCTTGTCCGACTTCCAAGCGGGAGACACGGTGGTGGACGATGATGGGGAGATGGGCGTGGTCCGGGTGGTCTTTGTCCCTGAGGACACGCAAGAAAGAATTCTGCGGATCAGTTTCCTAACGGGCGAAGATCGGAGGTCCATGGACATAACCGAACAAAACGCCCAGCAGCACCAGCTCACTCGTATTGACCCGAACCTCCCCCTGAATAAAGTATGGTTACAAAGTATCTATGAAGAATGGTTAGAAATTAATAAATCGCTTCGTTCATATAAAGAAACTGAAAAAAAATATTATTTAAAATTACAAGAGAATATGCCAGAACATGACAGTATCAAAATAATTTACAATCAATTACATGATATATTTAATACATCACCTGCAATAATAGAGCACAAATATTTTAGAACCGTTATACAGTTAGGTTTAAAACACAACATAACAGAAGTGAATTATTTAGATCAAAACAGTAAAGAAATAAAAAAAATAAAATTAAACAATGAACCAGATGTACAAACAAATGTACAACTAAAATCAAGAAATAATAATATCATCACGGAGAATGAATTTAAGGATAAGAAAAAATATATATATTATAGTGAAAAACCAGATAAATTAACGATTGTATATAGTGGAAAAATAATTTGTAGTGAATCATCCTTACACGGGGGTTCTATTAATTTAAGTTTTCAGGATATGAATACAGAAGATATAATATTGTCTGAAATTGAAGATAGTCATCATAAAATAATCAAAAAGCAGGATGAGCCAAGAATAAAGGCGGATAAACTACCTATACAAGATGAGCGAAATTTTGAGGATAAACAATATGATTTATCATTAGATATGCCAATATCTAAAGTAGTTCGCTACAGTAAAAATGATTTATATTTATTATACTAATTCAGTCATATCATTTCTACAATTAGGGCAAGAATTTTGTATTTTATGCCATTCTTGTATACATGCTCTATGAAATATATGTTTGCATGTTAACTCAACTAAATCATTCGTATCTTCTTCTAAGCATATAGAACACTGTTCAGTTAGTTCAATTTCACCAGAAGAAGCCGGTTGAACATCAATACAAACAATAGGATTATAAATGGATTGTTGCGTAGAAACAGTATTATTGGTAGAATCTTCACAAAAACATAATAATAAAATACATCGTATAGTTAATAATTGAAAAAATACAATAAATAAAAAAATAGTAAAATTAGTATTATAAGTATATAATAAATAAACATCACCACCCCAAAATATAGAGCATAAACAAAGAGTGCATGCGTTTTTTTTTCTCATATTTAAACATTAGAAAACATTTTATATTATAAAATGTTTTGCAATATAGTAGATTTCTCTTTTATATATATTTTATGTGCTTCATCTGCGGTTTCAAAATCACCAAGATTTTTGGATATACCCTTAAAAGTAATAAGCGCAGTATACTTGTTTCTATAAGAATTATAGACCCATCCATCGCAGCTTGTATTATATAGAGAAGTAACGGACCGATTATTTACAACAATATTATTAATATCGCAGTCCATTCTATTTTTATTTATAAAATGTGTAATGAGTGTTTTATCTAGTAAATCTAATCCTAAAAACGCATGAGCAATAATTCTTGCTCGCATATATTGTTTTTTTTCAATCATAATAACATTATATCCCTTGGCATGATTTTGTTTATTTTTTATTTCTTTCCATTTTTTAGATTTAAGCATTCGGAGTATTTTTCCATTTGAAAAGACTTTAAATACGGAGCTTTCAATAGTGATTTCAATGCATCTATCATCATCATTTGACCTAGTTAGTTCACTCATAGGATATTTATAACAAACAATAATAAAAAAATCATTTCAACTTATATGGTTAGTATTTATACAGATGTTCTGATATTAATCCAAAGCACCAATCAGCTCCATGCAAGTTAACCGTTTTACCTCTATCATCAATAAGTCTAATTTTCATTTTTTCAATATTAACAGGACCAAAGTAGCTTCTTATATTAGCTTCAAGTGCAGAGCTATTATCTGTAAATATTTGACCAAAGCTCATACCTGGAATATCAAGTGGAATAATTGCCATAATATTAGTAGTAGTCGATGCATTCATGCGTGTATTTTTGTTAGATGCAAAGCTGCTTCTATATTCAGATATTTGATTATATGTATATGCTTGAGATTGAGTTAATGTTTTATTATTAGATTGTAATGGAGGGCAAGGGTTTGTGCAATTAGGATCATTTGTGCCAACTCTGCCCTGTGGATTATAATATTCTGGTGCTTTGATAAATGGTTTATTTGTATCTATATTAACAAGACCTTTGCTAAGATGATTTTGGTTATAATCATCAACCAATAATAAAAAATATTTAGGACCGCTTATATCGCAAACGGCTTCTGCTGTAACAGATTGTCCAGCATTTATATCGTATAGCATAATATTATTTTGACAGTTTCTAAATCCTAAGAACCATCCTAAATTATAATCTATTTTGGGACTATCTTGATTGCAATCATTTTTTTGAAAAGAAGTATTACTAGAATCAAAAAATAAAAAGCTAGTATTATAGCTACTTGTATTTTGTATGGTAATTTTACCATCAATCGAGTTCCATGAAAACGTAACATTTGCATTACCTGCAACACTAAGCGCGGTATTTATTGCGCTAGCAATTCCAGTTTGAGTATATGTTCCAGAAGGAATTTTAATTAATTCAGACACTAATCCTGAAGTATCTTCAAAAAGAAAAAAATTATTACCATAAGACTCATCAATAACATACCATGTTAGTGGTATTTGAATGGAATATAAATGAAGAGAAATGACATTTGTAAGTGGGTCACTAAAATTGGCAAGAAAATCAGTAGAACTAGAATTAATATGAGTATCTGAATCAGAATATGGTAATATATTTTCTCTATATTGACTATCGATGTTAATAATTCTTCGAGTAACATTTTTTAGATTAGGATTTAATGTATCTTGTTCAACCGGTCTAACATAAAGAGATGTAAGTTGAGAAGCTTGTTTGCTTTCCATATCTTTCAATAATAATTCACTAGACGCATCTAGAAAATGTTTAATTTCATTTGTTTGTTTAGGTGTTTTACGATTAAGTGTATCCTGGAGTTTATGTTTACAGGTTAAAATATCATTACTATCATAAGATGCAAAAAGATTAATACCAGAGCTAGCACATGCTTCATTATATAATGATTTTAACTCATGAATTTGATAATTATTGACATTGTAACTAAAGGAGCTCATTAATATATAGAATTATTTTAAATGAATTATTTTTGCGAAATTTTACCGTCTAAGCACATAATAGCCATAGCGGCATAATTATGTAGGTCAATTAAGGTGTCTCTAAGTTGTTCATCTTGAATTAAGGTGACTCCGTTATTTGAAATAGATTGCATTCTTCTAATTTTATCACCAATACGAACTAAAACACCAACTGTTCCGTAATCAGCAAATGCATCACCATAATCAGTATTTTTTTTAGTAAATAATTCAAGTGCTTCACATTGAATTTCTCTAAGCTGGGTGGGTCTATCCATATATTATAAAGAATGAATCAAATTTTAATTCAATTATTCTAAAATAGTAATAAAATTGAAAACAATTAAAGGATAAAATAAATACTAAAATGGAATGTATGCATTGCAAAAAAAAATATGTAAATCAAAAATCATATGATAAGCATGTTATTTTATGTAAGGTTGAAAATACAATAAATGACATGAATATACATGAATTACGAGTAGTAGTAGGATATTTATTTAAAAAATGTAATCAATTAGAAAGTAATATGAATAAAATAAATGCATCCATGAATACAAAAAAGCGAAATGTAATAAAAAATAAAATAAAGGATGAACCAGCCCCAGAAAACACTTGGATAAATATAATAAAACAATGGGTATTAACTAATACGCATTTGCAAGAGGTATTTAAAAAAGATTTTGAAGAAGGGTTTATGTATATTGTAGATACGTGCATATCATCGGAAATTTTATTTAAAGTATATGATACATCACGTAAGGAAATATATATATATACAGACCATTGGATTAAGATGCAGAATGAGCATGTAAAGAAAATGATTCAAATAATTCAGTCAAAGCTAAGTATGTTATTAAGAACATGGTCAGATACTGCAAAACAAAAAGAAATGGAAAAATATGATGAATATTCATCAAAGGTTTATGGATTTAATTATGATGAATCTAAATTAATTCATTCATTACATACAAAATTATATGTGTATTTGAAAAAAAATATAACTATATATTAATGGGAAAACTAAAAAAGAAAGAATATAGAAAATCTGGAATAAAGCCTTCACATAATTGTTATTCTTATTTTTTAGATGAAATCAATGATAATCATGCAGAATTATGTAAGAAAAGAAGAAAAAAAAATAAAAAATATAAATGCTTAAAACCTCAACCAGGATATGCCGCGGGATATAATAGAAGTAAAAAACTTACAAAAAAAAATTACAATTGTAAAGAATTAGTAAAACGAACCTTAGCGGATAATAAAAGTATTTATAAAACAACTAAAAAAGCAAAATGTAAAAAAAATTATTATAAAGGTGCGTTATTTATAGACCCATATAAAGATTTTCATTATTATAGAGAAGATACTCCCGGAAATTGGTCACATAAACAAGGTCGACATATACCAAGTTCATATGATGCAAAAGGTAAACCAATTAAAGACCCAGAAAAAGCTGCAAAAAGGTATAAATCAAGCACAAAAAGTCATTATTATAATAAATTATGTAGTTATTTTTGTTTACCTCGCCATACTAAAAAAAATATGCAAGCATTACCAAAAAAGAAATTTATGGGATTATTTGGTGGAACTCAAAGAAGAACAAGAAAGCAAAGAATAGTATAATGTAAAACTTTTTTATAAAATTGAAATAAAAAAGTTTAAAAGGATATTAGTAATGTCAACCATGTTTAGAATTTCTCAGGTGTCACTTATAATCTTTACTTTGCTAACTTGTTGCATAAATGCAAATATCGTTCCATTACGTTATGATAATATACCCACTATTGCAAAGGGAATAGAAAAAGCGAATATAGATGAAGCAACTATTGCATGGATGAATACAGTTACTACTTATGGAGATACAAGTGAGGAAGTCGCGGATTTATATTCGAAAGATGCAGTTCTATGGGGAACCGTTAGTGAAGATGTAAGATATACAAGTAAAGATATTAAGAATTATTTTGAGTATTTTGCAAATATTCCAGGATTAACGGTTAAACCAGGAAGTTTCAAAAGTGTTGTCCAGGTATTTGGAAAACGTCGAAATATTGCAATTAGTTCTGGTTATTATGAATTTGTAAAACCTGATGGACAGGGGGGAATTACTTCAATTCCAGCGCGCTTTACATTTGCATATAGAAAGCAAAAATACGGCAATAAATGGGAAATAGTGAATCATCATAGTAGTATAATTCCGAAACAACCTCGTATTTTGCAAGGCGTTTTCAATGAACTAAGATTTCAAAAATTTAATATATTAGAATCATATCAAGCCCATCTTCGGCAAAGAATTAACTATTCTGAACAAGTAAAAGAATATAAAAAAAACTGGTAAATACTATTATATGAAAATATTAGTTACTGGTGGAACAGGATTAGTAGGAAATGCATTACAAAAAATTCATGTTTTGTATCCAGAAGATGAATTTGTATTTATAGGTTATAATGATTGTGATTTAACAAATTATATGGAAACAAAAACATTTTTTAAAAATATAGAACCACAATGTGTAATTCATTTAGCCGCATGTGTAGGCGGATTATATAAAAATATGAATAATAAAGTAGAAATGTTTGAAAAAAATATACTAATGAATTATAATGTGTTAAAATCTTGTTATGAAGTGGGATGTATGAATTGTTTATCCTGTTTATCAACATGTATTTTTCCTGATAAAACGACTTATCCTATCAATGAAAAAATGTTACATGATGGGCCGCCTCATCATTCAAATGATGCATATGCATATGCAAAACGTATGTTAGAAATACAAAGTAAATGCTATAATGAACAATATGGCACAAATTTTATATGTGTTATTCCAACAAATATATATGGACCACATGACAATTTTCATTTGGAAGATGGTCACGTGATTCCTTCATTAATACATAAATGTTATCTTGCAAAAAAATTAAATCAAGGATTTATAATAAGGGGGACAGGTGCTCCATTAAGACAGTTTATTTTTTCTGAAGATTTGGCTCGATTAATGATGTATGTTTTAAAAAAATATAAAAGCAAAGAAACAATTATATTGTCACCTAGTGAAAAAGATGAAATATCTATATTAAATATGGGTGCAATTATAGCAGATAGTTATAAGTATTTTAATATAATTTTTGATGAAAGTTTTTCTGATGGGCAATATAAGAAAACTGCAAATAATCAAAAATTGCTTAGTATCTTAGAAGACGAATTTGAATTTACACCTATAAAAGAAGGCATAGAAAAAACGGTTCAATGGTTTATTGACAACTATGAAACATGTCGAAAATAATGAGATTATAAGGTCCCGCCGGGGCTCGAACCCGGATTATAGGATTCAAAGTCCTATGTGATACCTTTACACTACAGGACCATTTTTATTTAGAGATTAAATATATTTGAGAACATGAATAATCCAATCAGATTTTCCAATAAATGTGTTGGATAATATTTTTTTAAGAAAGATTCTTTCTTTTCTTCGAATCATTTGTTTGGGGATTATTTCTTTTATATGCTCATAATAAAAGTATATGTTATTCATACCAATAACCGGATAATATATGCGCTGTCTAGTTTGTTCATTAATAATAATATAGTTTATTACTATTTGTGAATCATTTATCCAAAAGAAATTATTTTTATATTTACTAATAGTATCTCCAGATACCCTTAAATAATCACTCACTTTGAGATAGTCTCTCATTGTAAGGTCATCAATCATTTTGTATTATAATAAATCTTTATATAGTTTTTATTTCAATTTTTATCTAATCTATAATTGAATCCACAATGTATATAAAATATGAAACAGGTCTTTGTTGTTTTTAGTATATTGATTGATAAGTGGATTCAAGTAATAATTGTTAATAGTTAATAATCGGGTTAGCAGTTTATTTTTATTTTCAAAGGTAGTATTTTTGTTTCTTAGTATAGTGATGTATTTTATAATATCTATTTGAAACTGTAATACAAATTGGGTTGTAATATCATATGGCGGCGGGTAAAAATATTTAAGAATATGTTGTTTAAATAATAACTTATTGGATGTCCATCGAATATCTTTATGATAGCATATATGTTGAAGTGTTTTTTTACATGGAGCATAAAAAATAAAGGATAAAATATAATATTGTATTTCTTTTGGAAATATACGAATCATACAATAGAATAAATTTATATTTTTATATAATTTATAAAAATATAACGACAGTAGCAGGGTTCGAACCTGCGCGGGCAATGCCCAATGGATTTCAAGTCCATCTCCTTAACCACTCGGACATACTGTCTATCTTATTATATATATATAATTTTATGAATAAAATAACGCAAAATTCCAAATAAATTATTTAATAAAATACTAATATAATGATTAGAAGTGAAAAATCATTATTTAGCACTAATGAATCAAGTGAAATGCATTCAGAAATAATATATGTAAAGGATGATGGAGTTGAATTTATATTACCTATAATTAATAATAGTGATAAATTTATAGTATCTCCAGTTATGAATCATGGTGAACAAATCAATGTGCGTTTAAATAAAACTGCATCTCAGTTATATGATGTTACCGTAGTAAATAATACCAATCGAATTATGAATATATTAGGGGATGATAAAATATTTGTATTAAATTATACAAGTGTATATGGAGCACTTTCTTTAAGCTTACCTGCTAAACATTATACACGATTAATTCGAACATATGATGGAAATATGTATTATTGGTCTGGATTAGTTGGATAGTAAAATATTTTTAAAATATTTTTTATAAATATAGTATACAATGTCTGAAATATCTCGAGTATTATTAGGCGGTTCAAGTGACAATTATGTATCAAATAAAAATGATGCTACATCATTATTAAATGTAGATTCTAAAACGATTAATTTGGGAACAGAAGCTTCAGCAAAAGCATTAACTCTTGGTAATACAACATCTACCACTTCAGTAACAGTAAATGCAGGAACAGGTGGAATTAACTTATCAACGAATGCAGGGTCATCTGAAACAATAGTAGTAACAAACTCGCAAGGAACAAGTTCGGGTGCAATTGCTTTAACCGCTACATCAGGGGGTATAACCGCAAGCGTGGCGGATGAAAAAGATTTAACGCTTGGAAATGCGGCCGGAGATGCGTATTTTAAAGTAGCGGCTTCTGCGACCAATGCAAGCGAAGATGTAAGAATTGTAAATACAAACGGTACGGATG
>MDSY01112841.1_pt1 | contig 14045 bp, 8 predicted proteins | sample 811131 | NCBI WGS metagenome assembly MDSY01 (sample SAMN05326643, study PRJNA326480) | marine metagenome | isolation source: seawater | place: Atlantic Ocean: South West | collected 2010 | reverse complement strand
TCTCATAATAGCTATTGGAACAAGGCTAGGTGAAATTGCAACTGGTGCATACGAATTAATTGACCCTAAAAAGACTGAACAAGAAATAATTCATATTCACACAGACCCTGACGAGTTTTGCCATGTATACCAACCGAGTTTAGCAGTGTTGAGTTCAACAGAGAACATATTAGACCAGCTTGTTGGTCTATCCAAATTAGTTAATCCAGAGTGGAGCTCTCGGACCAGTGAGGGTAGACAAAATTATTTAAACTGGATCACTCCAAAAGAGACACCTGGACCAGTAAAACTAGAAAAAATTATAAAGTGGCTATCGAACAACTTACCAGAGGATTCAATTGTCACAAATGGTGCCGGAAATTATGCAGCATTTTTACATAGATACTTTGCATTTAAAGAATATCCAACGGCCATAGGTCCAACGTCAGGAAGTATGGGTTATGGATTCCCGGCCTCTATAGCAGCAAAATTAAGGTTTCCAGACAAGACAGTTATATGTTTGGCAGGGGATGGTTGCTTTCAGATGACGCTTAATGAGATGTCTACTGCGACGCAAAATAAGTTAGCTATAATAGTAATCGTTGTTAATAATGGTAAATATGCGACGATTCGCATGCATCAGGAAAAAAATTACCCGGGCAGAGTTTCTGGTACAGAACTTCATAATCCAGATTTTGCTGCTCTCGCGAAAGCTTATGGTGGTTTTGGTATAAAAGTGCAAAAAACAGAAGATTTTGTGGCGGCTTACAATGAGGCTGTGGCTTCGGGTTTATTATCTGTTATCGAGCTTCAGATTGATGATGAGGTTCTTTCAACGAGCCAAACTGTTTCCGAAGTTAGATATAATAATAGTAAATAATATTAGTACTCAACACCAATTTGAGCTTTTATTCCTCCCCTAAAGGGGTGTTTTACCAACTCCATTTCAGTAACTAGATCTGCAATTTCAATTAACTCTTCTTTGGCATTTCTACCTGTCATTACGACATGGGTCATTTCAGGTTTTTCATTTAACAGGAATTTGGTAATGTCTTTCACGTCGATATAATCGTACCTCAAAGCAATATTAATTTCGTCTAGTAAAACCATAGTATTTTTTGGATCACGAATTAGGTCTTTAGCTTTCTCCCAAGCCGCACCAGCCATTTCCATATCACGCGCTTTGTCTTGAGTTTCCCATGTGAACCCCTCCCCCATTGTATTAAAAGAGCATATATTAGTAAAATTCTTTAAGATTAGATCACGTTCCCCTGTACTCATTCCGCCTTTTATAAATTGGACCACAGCACATTGCATTCCGTGTGCTATACAACGAAAGATCATACCAAAAGCGGCAGAACTCTTTCCCTTTCCTTTCCCAGTATTTATAATGATCAAGCCTTTTTTTTCAGTTTTAGTCGCCATTATTTTATCTCTGGCAACCTTTTTTTTCTGCATTTTTAGATTATGTCTGTCAGTATCTTGAGGTACGGCTTTGGTCATTATCAATTATCCTAACTCTTACAACTGAGCTTTAATTAAATATTTTGAGATATTCGGCTTTGTGTTTACTAATTATAGATCCTATTTTCTATTGTGTCTAACAACAAGTGATAAGCTGTTTAATGGGTTTTGCTATTTCAAAAAAAATTATAATGAAAAAAATATATGCCTTCTTAAATTGATTTTTTACTTATTGCTTCAAGCCTGGCTCTCGCAGAATTAGACTTAGGTCTCCAGAGGCCTCTATCCAACGCCTCTTTAAATTTTTCAGCCATTTCAAAAAGAGCTGACTCGTTATTATCTTTTATAAAATTAAAGGTTTCAGTGTCTTCAAGGTATGCTTCGTAGGTGAGATCGAAGTGATGGCTCTTAACAGCTCCGGTTGTGGCGGAGAAAGCAAATAAATAGTCCAATGTGGCGGCCATTTCAAATGCGCCTTTATAACCGTGCCTTTTGACGCCATTTATCCATTTAGGGTTTACTACTCGTGACCTTACTACTCTAGATATCTCTTCTTCCAGCGTTCTAATTATTGGTCTCTCAGGTCTGGAATGATCGTTATGATAGATTGGTCGATTAACACCTTGTAAGGTTGAAACTGCCGCTGCGGCGCCCCCCTCAAACTGATAATAATCATCGCTATCTAAAATATCATGTTCACGATTATCTTGATTTTGTACGATTGCTTCCGTTTGTTTTAAACGAGTTTTAAAACCCTCTATTTTTTTTGTACCACTTGCATCTTTTCCATATGCATAACTACCCCATTCTATATAAGACTCTGCTAAATCACTTTTAGAGTTCCATATTCTCTCATCAATCAATGCCTGAAGACCAGCACCATATGCTCCTGGCTTGGCTCCATAAACTCTGTTGCTATCTTCACCAGATTTAAACCTGGCGGCAGCTATGTTTTGATCCGGCGGTTCATTTAAATTCATTATTGATGTAGCAGCACTGTCTACAAGGGAGATTAACTGGGGGAAGGCGTCTCGGAAAAAACCTGAAATACGTAAGGTTACATCAACGCGTGGTCTCCCTAAAACACTCAAGGGTAGAATTTCAAAACCAAGCACTCGTTTGCTTATATCGTCCCATTTCGGTTTTACTCCCATCAGAGCTAAGCATTGGGCTATATCATCACCACCTGTTCGCATATTTGAGGTGCCCCATGCTGAGAGAAGTATTGTCCTCAACCAATCACCATGATCTTGTAAATGTTTTTCTAGTAATAAATTTGCTGATTTCCATCCGATGTTCCATGCCGTAATTGTTGGTATTGAGCGACTATCAACAGAATAAAAATTTCTTCCAGTTGGCAATACATCTAATCTTCCTCTGGTGGGTGCCCCAGATGGGCCTGGTTGGACAAATTTACCATTTAGTGCATCTAGTATTCCAGAAACCTCTGATGACCCACAGTCTGAAACCGTAGGATGAATTTCAGTTCTTATCTTATCTAAAACATGATTAGTTTGGTTGCCAGGGGACTGCTTCTCGCCATCAAGTAATTTTTGTGAGAAGATTTCTATACGTTCAATAGTATCGCCAAAAGATCTCCACTTATCTTCTGAAATATCTTTTAATCCATTTGGAAATGGGCCCTCCCATGTTTGAGACATATTAGCATCCAGCGTATTTAGATCTAAATGGAAATCATTTGCTATAGCCTGGGTCAAAGAGGAGTTCCCGTTAAGTCCGTCATTCCTTGGCAGCCTTGTTAAAGATATTACGAGATCCCTCGCTAGGTCTCCAGTTGGAGAGAGACCAAAAATATGTAACCCATCTCTTATTTGAGCTTCTTTGAGATCACATAAATAAGCATCTAGTTTTGCTAGATCACTCTCGTCGCCTTTTCCAGAAAGGCCTATATCATCAGTGAGACCTGAAGTGCCAGTTAGGCTTAATATTTCTTTTTGAAGGATTTTTACGCGTCTCTGATCTATTGAATGTGCTTCGTAGTATTCATCTATCAAACCTTCAAGCTCCCTTAAGGGTCCATATGTTTCTGCTCTAGCCATAGGTGGTGTTAAGTGATCAATTATTACTGCCTGAGAGCGTCTTTTTGCTTGGGTACCTTCACCAGGGTCATTGACTATAAATGGATAAATATGTGGAGTTGGGCCAAAAATAGCTTCTGGAGCGCAAGAATTACTTAAAGCTAGTGACTTTCCAGGAAGCCACTCTAAGTTTCCATGTTTTCCCATATGAATTATTGCGTGGGCTTTAAATTCAAACCTTATCCAAAAATAAAAGGCTATGTAGTTATGAGGAGGCATTAAATCAGGGCTGTGATAAGTCTCTTTCGCATCAATGTTATATCCACGAGCAGGTTGAAGTCCAACTATTACATTATGGAATCGATGAATGGATAGAGCAAAACCTTTAATTTTCTTTTTTTGTGCATGGTACGAAAAAGACTTAATGAAGGGATCATCGTCTGGAAGACCCCAACGGGCTTCAACCTTGGATCTAAATTCATATGGAAGTTTTTTGTATTCTTCGAGGTAGTTTTCCAAAGGATAAAACTCTCCCCCAGCTTTCTTAGCTCGATCTGGTAACCAATTTGTTGGACCTGATGTTAATATTTTCATTAATTCTGCCGAAGACTCTGGAAAGCCATTCAAGCTGTATCCGTTTTTATTTAATTCTTTTGAGACTGTTATTATTGACTCAGGTGTATCTAACCCTACCCCGTTGGCTAATCTTCCATCTCGATTTGGATAGTTTGCCATTATGAAAGCTGGACGGGAGTACTTATTTTCAACTTGTCTCAGATTACACCAATTCTTAGCTAAGTTGCTTACAAATGTAATTCGATCTCCTCGGGCTCTGTATGTTGTGATGGAGCATTCTGTGACATTATCATAAAATGACTCTCCCTTAAAGCTCACAGCTCTAGATAAGATTCTTCCATCAACTTCAGGAAGAGCAACATTCATAGCAATATCCCTCCCAGATAAGCCGTTAAGTTCAGCCTCCCATACGTCCTCAGTTGACGATGAAAAAATCATTTGGAATACTGGTGCCTTATTTGCTGCCACTGACGTTAAGGGATTGCCAGATGTTTTTTGCTCGGAGTTAAGAGAGTTAACTGAAAAAGCTGTACTATTAAGAATAACTGTTGGAGGGCTTTTTTTAAAAATTGTTTCAATTGTAGCTTGGCATAGAGGATCTTTTAAAGAGGCTACAAATATCGGTAGAGGGTTTAAACTATCTTTTATTAAGGCTTTTACCAATCTATTTACGGGATTTAACCCGACGCCTTGGATAAGTGCGCGGTAGAATATAATTGGTACGACTGGCTGTTCTAAGTTCCAGTTTTTGTAAATCTCCTCAGGGGAGGTTAACCCCTCTCCAGGCCAATACACGCCTGCCTTTAGTACCGGCTTGGGGCTTGGCGGATTTATATCTCCCTTTAGCATTGAGTTTGTATATTTTAGAAAATTCCCCGTATTCTCTAATCCTCCCTCTACTAAATACCCCCAGAGCTGATCGTAATCTTCATCCGTAATTGTTGAAAGATTTCGAAGCTCAGGGTCGGGCTTATCGTCACCCGGTAACAATGCGATTGGGATTTTCTTTTCTTTTAAGACGGATGAGTATTGCTCTAATCCATATTGCCAATAACCCAAACCTCCCAATACCCTGATAATTACTAATTTTGACTTGGCGGCAGTTTGATCTAAGTGTAAGTCGACAGACATTGGGTGTTGAAGATGATTAAGACTGGCAAGCCTAACAGTGCTTTTATGGTTCGTCTCTGTAATGGCTTCACTTAGTGCCGTTAGTTCCGAGTCTGCAGAGGAAATAAACAATAGATCTGCTGGAGTTTGAGATAAGTCAAAAGGTTCTAGACCATCATCAATTGTTCCAGATTTTGCTGCTAGTAAATGCATTAGTCGAGTTTCTTAAACATAAAAAAGCTATGAGGGCTTTCCTTATAGTCACCAAAAGGACCACACTCTATGAAACCTAATTTTCTGTAAAGTTTGATCGCTGCAAGTAGATTGGCGCCGGTCTCTAAGTATAATTCATTTAATTTAAGATTTTTTGCTTTAACTTCTAAATCCATCATTATTAGTTCAGCAACACCAATTCTCCGACTTTTTTCATCAACATAAATAGACTTTAATTCTCCATAATTTGATTTGGTTGCAAGTGCCCCACACCCACAAGGTTTATCGTCTTTATCTGCTATAATGAAATATATGTTTGGCGCTTTGAAGTCTTCTATAGATAGAGCATGATTATCTTCTGGAGGAAAAAGAGTGCTCATCAATGCATAACTGTCTGTTAAAAGTTTAATACCTTCTTTAGAGGACGGGTTAGCTATACGCGTTTGGAGTCTCATCCCGCTAGAGTGCTTGAAATAATATCTTTATTAAGACCGCTATTTCCGATAATTACTAGTTGTGTGTCGGGGGTATTATTTTCACTTTTAGATTGCTCAAAATATGTTTCTATTCGAGGGCCAACGGCTTGGACTGTCATTCTCAATGGCTTTCCTTCTATAGATGCAAAACCTTTTAATCTAAGAATACCGTGGTTCACTATTACATCTTCCATCCTTTTAATGAACTCTTCTTGATTTTTTATCGCTGGTAGAGTCACAATAAAACTTTCGAAATCATCATGATGATGCTCATCGTGATGATGTTCATCGTGGTGGTGGTCATCGTGGTGGTGATCATGATGAATTTCATGACGGCTTTGAATATCTTTTTCTGCACTTACGTTCCGTCCCAAAAGTATTTTTGATGGCACTTTCCCCATGGTAGATTGAATTATTTGGACGCCTGCCCGAGTATTGGAACTCAATTCAGCTTGTAGATTTTTCATTTCAGAGGCCGATATTAGATCAGATTTATTTATAATGATTAAATCTGCACATGCTAACTGGTCTTCAAATAATTCAGATATTGGGGTATCATGATCAATATTTTCATCCTGTTCTCTCTGCTTTTCTATAGCCTCTAAACTATTGGAGAACTGACCTTTATGAGCTGCGTCGCCATCAACTACTGTTATTACACTGTCAACTGTAACCTGAGTAGATATCTCTGGCCAATTGAACGCTCTGATAAGTGGTTGGGGTAGTGCAAGGCCAGATGTTTCAATTACAATATGATCAGGTTTTATATCTCGTTCTAGTAACTTAGTTAGGGTGGGTATAAAATCGTCAGCAACAGTACAACAGATACAACCATTTGAGAGCTCCATGATATCATCTTCAGAGCATGTTTCATCTCCACAACCTTTTAATATGTCCCCATCGACTCCAAGGTCTCCAAACTCATTAATTATTAATGCTATTTTTTTTCCTTCAGTGTTTTGCAATAATTCACGAATAAGGGTTGTTTTACCTGAACCTAGAAAGCCGGTTATGACAGTAGTAGGTATTTTCATAATTTCTTAATCCTTTTCTAAATATTTCCAAAACTGACTTGAAAAAATTCCTAAAATTATCCACGAGACTAGGCTAACTGCCAAAGCTCGCGAGGCAAACTCTGCTGCTAGTTCCGGAGGAGCGACACCAAAGTAAGTTTCCAGTTTGGGGTGCCCTATCAAATGAGGAATTATAATAAATATAATACCAAAAGCTGTTAATATTTTGTGCTTAGCAAGGAAAAGTAATAAAATTCCTATTGTCGTACAAAAAATAGTAGCTATCCACCAGGTTTGCTTAAGTCCCACTGCCACACTAATTGTTCCAGGAAGCTCTGGTGGTAGACCCACTGCTGGAGCGAGTTGGAAAATAAAAAAACCACAGACCCCTGCAACTATACCCTCTGCTTTATTTATGGTAAATCCACGTTTGTCGAAAAAAGCTATAGCCGCTAAAAGTAAAAACCCAAAGCCGGTAAATGTTACAAGATTAAAACATAAAGTCATCAGGTGACGGTACGGGTCTTGCCAGATATCAACGTGCTTTACAGGGCTCTCTGGAGAACCATCAGTGATGAAGTGAATACTTTGCCCAGTCTCAAAAAGCTCAGCCTCTAATAAAAGCGGAGTTATTAATAGCATTTGCATTGCTGTCGCTAATGCACCTACTACAGTGCCGCAAAACACGGCACTCACAAATATATTTTTGAACATTTTCTAGTGGCAGGGAAATGCCATAGAGTGTCTTAAATCATGAGCTGAGTCATGGACTATGGTTGCTTGAGCAAATCCTGAAGCAAATAAAAGAAACCCTCCAATTATGATAGCTCCAAAGATTGAAGCAAACTGGCTGCTAGAATTTGTAATTTCATTTTGTAATGGTAATACTTTTGTTTGACCTTGCATTTCTTTCTCCTATTTCCGTCACACCCGACGGTTGGGGTTTAAACATTTCAAGGCTGGTCTCCTGGCTTGCGGGTCGTGGCTACGTATCTGTCTTCCCAAGAATTAATCTCAGTGACGTTTAGATAGTTGCTCACCGCTTACAGTCGCGGGGGCGGCTTTGGCTTTGAATCCCGGTTTGGGTCACTCTCACCATATTCCCATTTCATCATAAAGTGCTTTTGCAAATTAAATCGAACCTTGTGAAAAGAACATGCGCTTTACAAGAATGAATCGTCAAGCATAATCTTTATAGTTGAGTAAGAAAAGTTGTAATGAACTCAGCTGTGTTGATTGCAAATACATACATTGTGTATATAAAGTAGTTGTTCTTACAACATGAAGTGTTTATTATTTAATAGTGGACTTTCTCCACTTTATTCCAGGCCTAAGCAGAGAGAAGGGTTACTTGCGATTTTCTAAACTAAGATTAAATGGGTTTAAAAGCTTTGTTGATTCCACAGATTTAGTAATCTCGGATGGTCTTACGGGTGTTGTTGGACCTAACGGCTGTGGAAAGTCAAATCTACTCGAAGCGCTCCGATGGGTTATGGGAGAAAATCGTCCTAAAGCAATGCGGGGTTCTGGCATGGACGATGTGATTTTTTCTGGTGCAGCCTCTCGCCCAGCAAAGAACTTTGCTGAAGTAGCTTTAAAAATTGATAATTCAGATAGATCGGCACCAGCTGAGTATGATCAATTTGCTGAATTTGAAGTTGTGCGACGAATTGCACGGGACTCTGGCTCCGCTTATAAGGTTAACAGTAAGGATGCGAGGGCTCGCGATGTGCAGATGCTCTTTGCTGATGCCTCTACAGGAGCTCACTCACCAGCCTTGGTTAGGCAAGGTCAGATAGCAGAATTAATCAATGCGAAGCCAAAGTCCAGAAGGCGGATTTTGGAAGAGGCAGCGGGAATATCTGGGCTATATCAGCGCCGTCATGAGGCTGAACTTAAACTTTCTGGGGCAGATACGAATCTTTCTAGGTTAGATGACACCATTGAACAATTAGCGTCTCAGCTTGGGCATTTAGCCAAACAAGCGAAGCAGGCAGTAAGATATCGTGAAATAGGAGAAGAGTTAAGAAAACTAGAAGGACAATTACTATATATAAAATGGAAAGAGGCTGAGAGTATAAGGGCATTGGCTGAGTTAGAAAAAGAAAAATCACAATTAAGAGCGTCAGAGGTAGAAATTGAGGCAAAAAAGTTTCTTAATGAAAGAGAAGTATTAGAAGGCACACTCCCGCAACTTCGTGAGGATAACTCTAACTTCGCTAAAAAACTTCAAGACTTGTTAGTTCAAAGAGAGTTTTTAGTTAATAGTGAGAAGCAAATTCTACAAGATATTAGTAAACTACAGGCTGATATAGATCAGCTGGAATTTGATATAATAAGAGAAACCTCTTTGAATCAAGATGCTGTTGAGACTTTAAAGAGATTAGAAATAGAAAAGGCCGAGTTGGCTCAGGTGGGAGAGAACTATTCTTCAAGATTGGAAGCAGCAATAGAGGAGTCTAGGGTATCGGCTTTGGATTTACAGGGGTTAGAGCTTCGACTTTCAAATCAAACAGAGGACAATGCTAGATTGATGGCTCAGCATCAATCCGCAGACGGTCTTTATGAAGAACTAAAGGCTACATTAATAAGAATAATTTCAGACGAAAAAAAGGCAAATATTGAGTTGGAAGCCTCAAGAATTATTGTGGCATCTGAAAGTTTGAAAGCTACTGAAGCTAAAGATAAGTTTCGTGATGCAAAAATCGACTTCGAACTGGCAGATAGTCAGTTAGAAAAAATTAATCTTTCACGCAATGATGTTCAGTCTAGAGAGGCCAAAGCTAGAGCTATTTCTTCTGAGGCCGAGGGAATAGAAACGGCATTGCGTGCAGAATCAGGAGCTGTTTCTCGATTATTAGATAGAGAAACCTCTGAAATTAAACAAATTATCGATAGAATAAGGGTGAAGCCTGGGTATGAGTTGGCTCTTGGGGCAGCTTTTCAAGATGATTTAAAAAATCCTGAAATTGAAAAAGATGTCGGAACGGGTTGGATTAATTTGAAGCCTGACTATCCAGCTCAGAACCTTCCAGGTGATGTTGAGCCTCTCTCGTCTTTTGTCTCTGGCCCGGAGCTCTTGTCTCGAAGAATAACACAAATAGGTGTTGTAAGTAATAAGCTGGGTGCAAAGCTTCAAAGCCAGCTAATGCCTGGGCAAAGGTTAGTTTCCAAGGAAGGTGCATGCTGGCGTTGGGATGGCTTTAAAGTAGAGGCTGTAGATGCGTCAACATCATCAGCTTTGCGATTGCAACAGCTCAATAGGCTTGAAGAGTTAAAACAAGAATTAGAACAAGCTATTTCAAAATCCTTAGGGTCTAGGCAAGCCCATACTAGCCTTCAAGCAGAACTTTTAGAACTCACCAATTTTGATCAAGAGACCCGACTAACTCGGCAAAATGCTGATAAAATTATGACAGAATTAAACCGTGTAATGAGTAGTGCTGAGAGTGAGAAAAGTATAGCTGAGGGTAAGGTTGAAAATCTATTGTTAACAGTAGCTAGATACAAGAATGACTCTGATAATATTCAAAAAAGATTATTAGAGGCAGAAAAGGCTATTAACAATTTAGGGGATCTAAAGTTTGCGCGAAATGAACTAGAAAAGCTTAAGGAAGAAGTTATCGTTTCAAGAACAACAATGATTTCAAAAAGAGGTGTTGCTGAGACTATCAGAACAGAAAACGAGATTAGAGTGCAAAGGTCAAAAGAAATTGATGAACATTTTCTTGTGTGGATTTCTCGTCGTAAATTTGCGGAAGATCGTATTAAGGAATTGAAGTCTAGGCGAGCTATACTTGAAGAGAAATTAAAAGTATCGGAAAAAAAGCCTAATGAACTAGTCCTTGAACAAGATCAGTTACAAGAGAAAATACATTCTAGTGAAGTTTTTGCTCATGATGTAGCAGAGCAACTTAAGACTGCTGAAGGATTACTGCGTCAGGCATTAGAGAGTGAGAGAACTTCTGAAAGAGTAGCTTCGGAAGCTCGTGAGGATCGAGCACGAAATGAAGTCTTGTTAGAATCTGCGTTAAGTAATGTCGTAGTTTGTTTGAAAAAAATTAAAGATGAATATGATACGAGTCCAGAATTACTAAGGTTAGATTTACAACTGGATTCTGAAAATACAACAGAATCGTGGAAGTTAGAAGAGAAAGTTGACCGGCTTAAGCGGCAACGAGATAACTTAGGCGCGGTAAACCTACGTGCAGAAGAAGACGCAAAAGAAGTTCAAGAACAGTACGACTTTATTAAAGGTGAGAAAGATGAACTTACAGAGGCAATAAAAAAGTTAAGGTCGGGAATCGCGTCTCTTAATAGAGAAGGTAGAGAACGAATTTTAACTGCATTCGAACAAGTTAATGAGAATTTCAGTAACCTTTTTAAGCATTTATTTAATGGTGGTGATGGAAAACTTGTGATGGTTGAGAGTGATGACCCCTTAGATGCAGGACTTGAAATCATGTGTCAGCCTCCAGGAAAAAAACTTTCGACACTATCACTTCTATCAGGTGGAGAGCAAACACTTACTGCCTTGGCGCTAATATTTGCTGTTTTCCTTGCTAACCCAGCACCATTATGTGTGCTAGATGAGGTCGACGCGCCGCTTGATGACGCAAATGTAACTCGGTTTTGTGATTTGCTAGACGAAATGAACCGTCGTACTAATACACGTTTCTTAATTATCACCCATCATGCTGTTACTATGTCCCGGATGGATCGTTTGTTTGGAGTAACTATGGGAGAGTTAGGGGTGAGCCAATTAGTTTCTGTTGATTTAAAAAGAGCTGAAGCGCTAGTAGCTTAGAATAAGATAAATTTTTATAAATTTTGCAACAAAAATTTTGTAGGCCACCCATCTGCTGGAATACCAAGTTCTTTTTGTTTAATTTTCACAGCTTCTCTAGTTTTTTTTCCTAAAATACCGTCAATTTTTCCTACAACATAGCCTTTTTGATGGAGTTTACTTTGAAGCAATAACATTTCACTAGAACTTAACATTGGCTCAGGGGATCCTAAGCGATATCTAGGCTCGTTAGAGAGGAGCGTGGCAAAATAGGACGCTGTCGTCACGTAGACGAAACTATTATTCCAATTTAAGAGTACTTTGAAGTTTGGATAGATGAGGAATGCTGGGCCTTTTCTTCCCATCGGTAAAATTAATGACACATCCGCACCAGTTTGGAAGGAACCAACTCGTGGCCGTACATTAAGATTTTTCCAATGCTCTATGGGCATTGCTGGGCTTAGGCCTGTCTGAGACCAATCCATACTCTCAGGAACCCTTACTTCCAATAACCAAGGTTGATCTCGCTTCCAACCCATAGAGGTTAATTTTTCAGCCATCGAAAATAGTGCATCAATTGGTGAAGAAGTTATATCTACGTTACCATCTCCGTCACCATCAGTACCGTTTTCAAGCAGATCTAGAGGTAACATTTGGAGCATACCTATTTCACCAGCCCAAGCTCCTTTAGTTTTTCTAGGATGAAACTTATTTTGTTTGAATAATTCCAATGCACCGAATACCTGCGGGAGAAAGAGTTCTGGGCGTCTACAGTCATGGCTTAAAGTTAAAAGAGCGTTTAAAGTGTTGTAATCTCCTTGAAACAACCCAAAATCAGTCTCTAGTGCCCAAAATGCTAATAAAATTTCTTTTGGTACCCCATATTTACGCTTAATTTTACTAAAGGTTTCTTTATATCTCCGCTTATTTATGCCAGCATTTTGAAGCCTGTGAGGTGATATTACGGCATTTGAAAAGTCAATGAAACTTTTTCTAAATATTTTTTGAGATTGGTCTGCCTTTAAGACTGCAGGGTTAATTTGTACGGAAGAAAAGAAATCGTTTACTAGTTTTACGTTGTATCCCATAGAAACAGATGCTTTTTTTATATCTGAAAGGAAAGATTTGAAAGGACCGCCACATTTTACTTTTCCATGTGCACTACTAGATAAAAATATTGCTCCCAGTAAAAAAATTAAAATGATGATTGTTAAGAAATTAAATAATCCAATAACATCAGATTTTATTTTCAACATTACATTAACCAGTACACAATAGATCCAAAAGAAACCAAACTAAAGATTATTAACCAAATCTGCCACAGAAATTTGGTACAGTCCGTTATATGATTTGATGAAAGTATATAATCACCTTCAGGATTAATATACGGGTCAGAACCGTCTACTCCATTATAGGTCCTAGGGCCGGCTAATGCTATATTTAATAATGTTGCCATGGCAGTTTCTGGCCAACCCGCATTAGGAGAGCGGTGTAATTTTGCATCTCGCATTACTATGTATATCTTATCAAATTTTAAATTTAAAAGGAGAATGACCATTGCGGACAATCTCGCTGGCACCCAATTAATAATATCATCTAATTTTGCAGTTGCCCATCCAAACTCTTCGTATTTATCACTTTTATAGGCTATCATACTGTCTGCAGTATTTACCACCTTATATGCCAAAAGACCTGGTAAACCTAATAAAAGATACCAAAATAAGGGAGCTATAAACCCATCTGATAAATTCTCTGCCGCGCTTTCAATTGTACTACGAACCACTCCAGATTCATCTAAATTACTAATATCTCGACCTACTATTTTTGCCACCATTATTCTTCCCTCAGCAAGGCTTAACCTAAGAGCTTCAGCAACTGCTGTCACGTGGTCTATAAGACTCCTAAAAGCTAATAAGACTGCTACTGAAAGCACCTCTAATATCCAAAGTTGAGGGATTGAAGCTATTGTATAGCCTAATAAGATAGAGACAGTGACTAAACCACCCAGTGTGAGAACACCGTTTCTCAACTTATGCTGACCTCGATTATAGTTTACATCACACCAATTTATTATGTTGCCAATTATGACAACAGGATGAGGTACACGATTCCAAATGATTTTTGGTTCACCAAACATAGCATCTAAGAGCATACCAATGGACAGAACTAACAGGGCACTCAATTCAAGACCTTTTGGATTCGTTCCCAGTCAGATTCCCTTTTTGGCAACCCAAAACGAATCCAATTTTTATTATAACTAAAGGTTCGAGTCAGTATTTTAGCAGAGGCTAGATATTGGGCGAAAGCAGTGGCATCACTAACTGAATATAGTCTGAACAAATTAGTACCTCCAATTAGCTGATAGTTCTTCATAAGTTTATCTAGTCGA
>MDSY01111735.1_pt1 | contig 14045 bp, 10 predicted proteins | sample 811131 | NCBI WGS metagenome assembly MDSY01 (sample SAMN05326643, study PRJNA326480) | marine metagenome | isolation source: seawater | place: Atlantic Ocean: South West | collected 2010 | reverse complement strand
TTGATGCAGTATCATAAATATTCATTAACAGAAATTGAAAATATGATTCCGTGGGAACGGGACATATATGTGGGTCTTCTTCAACAACATCTTGAAGAAGAAGAGTTAAAGCAGAAACAAAAATCCGCTAATGCCAAGTTCTAGAAGAAAACTAATAGAAGGATCTTCTTTCTTATGGGGAGAAAGAGAGAAGCTTGGTGGTGGAATGAGTAGTAAGAGATCTATTATAACAGCTGAATCTTTTAAGAAGGGATCTAGTAGTTTAGAAACAAGGGTTAGTAATAACGAAAGGAAGATTACTCTTCTTAAGAATATTATTTCTACTCCTAAAGGAATGGAGGGATTTAAATCTTTAGATACGCAAACAGAAAGTTTTGGTCAAATAATTTCTGATATTAGAGAAGCAGTTGGTGGAATATTAATAACTTTAACTTTGCAGAAAAAGGCAGATAAAAAAGGTGCTCGTAAGGAAAGAATACGACAGGAACAAGATAAAAGAAGTAAGATAGAAGATGATTTAGAAACAGATAGATTTACTGGGGTAAAGGCGATAACCAAGAAAGTACTTGCACCTGTTGCAACTTTGTGGGAAAGGATATTTAAATTTTTAAAGCTTATATTTTTTGGAAGAGTTCTTTTTAAATTATTAGAATGGATTGGAGATCCTAAAAATTCTAAAAAAATTGAATCTTTTATTAAATTTACTACTAATTTTTGGCCAGCAATAGTAGCAGGGGCTTTATTATTTGGAACTTCTTTAGGGAGAATGATAACAGGATTGGTTGCTCGTTCTATTGTAGCTATACCGGGGATTAAAGCGATAGGGGTAGCATTAGCAGCATTTGCAGCTGCTAATCCTTGGTTGGTAGCATTAGTGGGTGGAGCATCGGTAGCAGGAATTTATGCTGCTGCAACGCGAAATCGAGGTAAAAACTTTGCTGAAGGGGGTTTTGTATCGGGTCCTTCTGGGGTAGATAGAGTTCCTGCAAACTTAACTGCTGGTGAGTTTGTTATGTCTAAAGGTGCCGTTGAGAAGTATGGTGCAGATACTCTTGCAGGAATGAATGCAGCTGCTGGTGGAACTAATAGACCAAGGGGAGGTAGATATAATACTGGTGGTGTGGTAGGTAGACATTCCCAGGAAGAATTTGATATGATGGAGGCAGATTATAAGGCCAATCCTACTTCACGTGGAGCCAGGCAACTGAATCGTTATGCTCGTAGATTAAAAGCACAGAATCAAGCAGAGTTTGGGGGAACTGGAGAGGCATTTACTTTTGGTGATAAGACTTATCAACCAGGTGATGAAGGATATCTAGAAGCAATTAATGCTGCTCAGAGTATTATGCATGGTCAATTATCTGAATTAAAGACTGCTAATGAACAGGGTGGTCCTCAAGGAAGTCCAGGAGGGGATGGGGCTGATGGTCCTCCAGGAGTACCTGGAGCTTCATTTATTGGAGGTGGAATAGATTGGAAGGGTCTTTCAGAACTTACTAAGGATATGCCTGATTCTGTTACTCCTACTATGGGTCAGGGAAATGTAAAGGAAGCACAGGAGTTAAGAGGTAATTTTAATAAAAGACTCCAATTAGCTGATGAGAAGACTGATCTTTTAAGGGAAAGGGGTTTTGATATAAATGCTCCTGTTAATATTCCTACTACCCAAGTAATTAATAATTTAAATCCTCAGGGGGTTCAGGGAAATGTCACTCCCAGTGCTGCACCAGTGGTTCCTCCATTTGAAGCCGGGGTAATGAGATCCACTCAGAAGATAAAGACCTTAGGTATTTTGGCACTATAAATTATGGCTATTAATACTCAAAAACTTTTAAATACAAAAGTCTCTACTGTTTCAGGTAAGAGTATCGGTGCCTCCCAGGGGACAACCCAAGATTTATCTTTTATTCGTGAGGGGTTAATTAATATTAATAGGGTATTTCGGAGAAAGTTAAGATTTCAAAAAGAACAATCTGAAGATGCGAGAAAGGATGCAGAAAAGAAAGAGTTTAAACGTAGAGAAAAGTTTCTTGAAGGTGCAAGAAAAATTGCTGGAGCACGTAAAGGAATGCTTGGTAGGTTGATTCCTGCTAAAGCAAGAAGTTATTGGGAGACGATAAAAAATTATTTTCTTACTATATTTTTAGGATTTATTGCTCTAAGACTTGTAAGTATAGTTCCTCAATTGAAGAAGTTAATAACTTTCTTAGCAGGGGCTGCGGATTTTGTAATTAATTGGGGTGGGAAAATACTTAATGGTTTGGTGTCTTTTATAGGATGGACGGATAAACTTTATGGGGGATTTCGGGATGTATTTGGGGGTATATTTGGTGCAAAAGGTTTAGGTGCTTTAGATACTGTAACTAATGCTATAGTTGATATACTTAATATTTTAGGGGTAGTAGGGTCGATGTCTCTATACCTTGCTGCTAGATTAGGTAGTCTTACTGGACTTGGTGGAAAGTCTGTAAGTGGGAGTACAAGGGGAGGAGGAGGGGGAGGAGATTCGGTGCTTAAGTCTAGAGCTCGCGAGATTAGAGCAAGGACTAAGCAGAAGGATCTGCTAAGGAGAACAAGGATGCAAATCCTGGAGAGAAAGAGACTTAGCTCTCGGTTCTTTGAAAGAAGGACAATAAAAAAATCTTTCAGCAATGTAAGACAACCAGTTCTTTCCGCAGGGGAAAGTGCAGGTGCAGTCAGAATTGGAACCCTTGATAAGAATGAATATAAAAAAATATTAAAAGATCTTACTGAAAAGAAAGGAGGTAGGGTTACTAAAGATATTCAACTGATACAGGAGCACCAGCAGGGACAAATATTCGACAACCAAAATAAAATAAAGAAGAAATTCGTCAAAGGTTCGGGTAAGTTTAAGGTGCCAGATATTCGTCAAACTAGGTTCATTGATTCAGCTCAAACTAAAGGAAAACCTAGTGTTAAAGCCTTCCAACTAATAGAAAAAATACAAAGGTTGCAGATACAACAGGGTAAAACTCCTAGTCAATTCCCCAAAAATTTAAAACACAAAATTCGCAATCAGGTAAAATTAAAGATTAAAAAACCACCTGCACCAAAATTAAAACCAGGGAAATTTAGAGTAGTAAAAGGTGGAAATGCTATAGTTACGATAGTAGGAACTATCATGGTTAACCTGGGGTTAGGTGCTTTATTTAATCAAATCAATACAAGAATAGTTAGTCCTTTTTGGGAAAAAAATAAATTAATTGGAAGTGATGCTTGGTTTATGGGTCAATATATGAAATGGCCTTTATCAAGAATTAAAGCACAGAAGAAAGAATTAAAGAGGTTCGTCAGATTAAAAGAAGAGTGGGATAAAACTGGTTTATCAAGAACACTTAGAGTGTTAGGTTTCGTTCCAGGATTACTTGGACTTGATTTTAATACTTTTGCGGCACCTTATAGGAGTGATAAAAATTATCAAGAAAATCTACGCCATATTAGTCTACTAGAGGTTGCAGAGACACAAGCAGGGAATAATCAATCTATTAATAAGTCTGCCTCTTATGATTCTAAGTCTTCTAATAATATCATCATTAATAATAGTGGTGGTAACAATCAATCTGCAGATGTAGATAACAATCAACGGAATGTTCCAATTTTTGTTACTGGTGGATCATCAAGCAGTGATGCAGACATTCTATATAAAAAGTAAGGAGGTATTAATCTAATGGCGTGGGGAGGATCAGGAGGACAGGTTGACCAGATACAAAAAAGAAGTAAGAGAAAAAACAGGAAGATATTTGCAAGGGAATCTACAAGACCTGCTGATCTTGAAAAGATAAATGTTTTTTCTAATAAAGATAAGAATAATAGCGTAAGTTTGGTTAATGCATTAGTCCGATTAGAATATCATGAAAGTATATTGCAAGATTCTATTAGATGTGTATTAACTTATACTGATACTGGAAATTCAACTAATAATCAAAAGACTGGTACGAATTGTAAGAATACAACGACTGCAGTTGATGGTCTACCTATTACTGGATCGGAAACGGTTCATTTAAAAGTAAAAGATAGGCAGGGCTCAGTATTGGATTTAGATATGAGAGTTAATAAGGTAACTAATATTAATAGTACTACTGTACAATCAGATTGGCAATTAGAATTATGTTCTCCAGAATATTTGAGGAATGAAAAAACTCATATTCAGGAATGTTTTAAAGGAAAAATATCTCAGCATGTTGATAAATTGTTAACGACTTCAAAATATCTTGCTACTAAGAAAAATATTCGTATTGAACCTACAGGAGCAAAAAATTATAATTTTATTGGAAATAATAACAAACCATTTTATGCTATAAACAATTTGTGTGTTAAGGCAGTTCCTCAAACCCCACAATCATACGGTAATACCGCAGGGTTCTTTTTCTTTGAGACTTCAATTGCATATTATTTTAAATCAATTGATAAGTTAATGGCTCAGAAGCCATCTATATCAATTGTATATACTGGAACTCCTGGAGATTTTATACCTAAAGGATATAATGTAAAAGCATTAGAATATACTGAAGATATATCTATTAATGTTCAAAATAAATTGATGATGGGTGCTTTTACCACTGGTTGTCTTACATTTAATCAACGCACATGTGATTTTAAAATAGATTATTTGGATGCAGAAGATCAGGAGAAGTATTATGAGTTGGCAGGAGAGAATCAAAATATATGGAATCCTGAATTGAGTAAGAAGGGTGTTGGTTTTAAGGAAGCGGCTACTTCTAGACTTACATTTTTAACTGAAGATGATGGAACTTTACCTGATGGAGAAACTACTGAGCAACAAATTGAAGAATCTAAAGAAAAGAATTTTGATCCATCAAGAGTTTTTAATCAGGCAATTATGAGATATAATTCTATGTTTGCTGCTACTAGTACAGTCACTATTCCTGGAGATTTTTCTGTACATGCAGGTGATATAGTATTTTTAGATTCTCCACAACTTAAAGCGAATACTAAAAGTGATGAAGTTAATAAGAATATGGGTGGTAAATATTTGGTATCAGACTTAGCTCATTTAATTACACCTGGAGGAACATGGACTAAATTGAATCTGGTAAGAGATTCATTTGGACGTAAGGGTAAACCAACAGAGGAGGAAGTGAATAAAGCAAATGTTGTTCCCCTAACAGATACATCAATTCCTGGTGATTATGACTATAAAGATGCTAATATAGTAGGTGGACAACGAGGCGGAATTCCTCTGTCTGGTGTCTAAATACTAAAGTAAGGGACTAATTGTATGACTACTCCTACTCCAGAACACGATCTCGATCATGAGGTCTATATTGATCCAAAGGATCATAAAGAGCATATTAATCATGGTATGTTAGAGTATAGTGAAGAAGATTTAAAGATGCATAATGATGCATTTCATGCTCATAGTGAAGATGAAGTTGATAAGAGTGATGCACAGATTAATGACTGGCATCAGAGACATCAGGATAAGACACTGGAAGTCTATTGTGACAACCATCCAGATTCATTTGAGTGTCGGGTTTATGATGAGTAGAGTCTGATGGAAGTAGGATCATTATTTAATTCAGGTATACTTGGCCAATCTTTTAACTGGTGGATGGGTCAGGTGATGGATGATTGTAGCTGGAGAGAAAATATAAACCCCGATAAGTTTGATAATAAGTTTGATATACCTGGTTGGGCATATCGTTATAGGGTGAGGATTATGGGTCTTCATCCTCAGTCGGAGGATATATTAGAGACAGAGGAACTTCCTTGGGCAACTTTAATGTATCCTGTTACCGCAGGTGGAGGACAAGCAGCGGCATTTCAAACTCCTGCTATTCGTCAAGGTAATTTTGTGTTTGGATACTTTATGGATGGAGGACAGCAACAAGTGCCTGTTATTATGGGAATTTTAGGAAACAATGCCCAGACTCCTCTTCAGCAGAAAACTGGAAAGACTGGTGGAGAAAACTTTAAAGCTCAAAGTGGATATGCTGAGTCATGTAAACCAAAAGGAAAGGCACAAGAGACGGCTCCAGAGAGTGATTTGGGGGTTAATAAACCAAAGTCTCCAACACAATTGCAGGAGGAAGTAGCGGTGAATAATAATGGGGGATCATTTACTCTTTCTCAGGAAGTAGCAAAATCTTTAGGATATACTTGATCTATGGCTAATAAAGATAAGTTTGGATTACCTCCAGAAAAAACTAAACAGATGCTTGCTGATATGCAGAATGCTGCAGGTCAGTTTGAAAATTTAGTATCATCTGGAGAGTTTAAAGATTTAACATCGGGTGCATTAGAAGAAGTTAAGAATCAAATGATTGGTTCTAATGTTATGCAGAACTTGGCCACTCGTGTTGCCGAATCTAATTCACCTTTTTCTAAAACAGAAAGTGGTGCAACTCTTGAAAGTGAAGCAGTACATTTGCTTTCATCTGCTGATGTTATATTGAATGAGGAATATATGAAGAAAATTCCTTTAATGAAACCGGATGAGGATGTGGATTCGGCTATTAAAGGGATGCAAATAGTTTCTGATAATCTTACCAAGTCTATTAATAAAGCTCTTTCTTCTCAAGGAAGTTATATTGATGCAGTTAGTCGTCCTCCTACTGATTTAGATGGATTAGTGTCGAGTGCCTCTGATATGATGGCAGGGTATCAGAAGATTATTAATAATAAGATGATGGAGTTTAATACTCAGACTCTTCAGAGTGAACTTTCAAAAACCGTGGGTCAACTTCCTATGGCTGAAAGGTTTAAATTTGGGGATTTATCTCAGATGATGGGTGCAGATATTTTGAAAGGATATAATGGTATTACAAATAAGGGTGCGGGATTATTAAAAAGTATTTTAACTAAAGCATTAACTAAAGGTTCAGGTTCTACTAGTTTGAAAGGATTGGTAGAGAAAGCACAGCAACAAGCTAGTATACCTATACCTCCCTCTAGAGTGGATGTTAATCCTAATGGTACAGTAACTATTTCTCCTGGGATTACAACAGTTACTTATCCCAAGGTGCCTATGTGTGCTGCTGAAGAATTTGTTGGAGAGATGATAAGTTTGCACAAAGAAGATATACAGAATATGAATAATAATATTTTAAACAATCTTAATTCTTATATTGGAGATGTTAGAGATCAATTAGGAGAATTGGATCAGAAAACAAAACCAAGATGGAGAGATGCTACTGGGGAAGGTGGTGTAATAAGTATTACTGATGAAGAGGCATGGGATTATGTTCGTGGAGGTAGTGCTTATATTACACAAAATAATGTAGGAACTGCTTTTACTGGTAATGTAAGACCTGGTATTACTACAACTGGATCAGGAACTGGTAGTGGATTGACTGTGGATATTACAGTTACATTTGGTGGTGCAAGTAGTGATCATGTAACTATAACTTCTGGTGGAACGGGATATAGTGATGCTTCTAATGTATCCACAACAAGTAGTGGAAATGGTTCGGGATGTACTGTTGATACTACTACAATTGGTGGTGCAGTAAGTGCGATTAGTATTAATAGTGCTGGTAGTGGATATAAAGATGGGGAAGTCCTTACTGTTGCTGGGGGTAGTGCTGGTACTTTTACATTAGATAAAGTATCCGGTGCTATTGATGGTGGTGGTATAGTAGTGAATCAAAGAGGAAGTGGTTATCTAGTGGGTGATTTATTATATGTAATAGGTGGTAATAATGATGCTACTTTTACGGTAGTTCAGATTAATGATCCGGGTGATGTTCCTCCAGATAAACAAGGTAATGATGGGAAGGGTGCTTCTCTAAAGGATAAGTTATCAATGTTAGGAGGGATTCAAAGTAGTCTTGCAAGTGCATTAAATTTTAAGAATATAGTTTCTAATGTATTTCCTTTTGAACTTCCTGCAACTCCTGCAATGACAGATTTATATAATTTTGGAACAGGAGGATCTTCTTTACCAGATTCTCAAATACCAAGTCCTAAAGGAATAGCTGATGTTGCGATGAATAAAGTCAGTGATATAGTTCCTGATGGTGCTAAACCTTTTGTCGGACCTTTGAAAGATGCTGCAGATGTTATTATTAAAAAGGATTAATAAATATTAAACATGACAACTCCTAAGCCTAAATTTAATATTTTTGGTCCATCTACTAAATGTGATGTCAAAGTTGGTTATATTTCAACTGATAGAGGATATATATCGGGGGTTGGTATTCATGATGCAAATGTTTATGCTAAGAAAAATCCTGGAACTACCTTTATATTTCAGACGAGAGAGAATATTAGATATCTTAATATAAATGAAGTTAATAAATTAAATGCCGATGATTTAGAAAGTGAATTCGATACCTGTAAAGGTATACAGATGGATGGTGAATGTGGTGGACCTGTAGTAAATATTGCAGGCGGTGGAGGAGTAGGTGCTCAGGCTAATCCTGTTATTGATAGAGATGGTAGTGTTATCGCACTTGATTTAGTGCATGGTGGGCATGGATATCAATTTCCTCCACAAGTAGAAGTAGTGGATAGGTGTGGTGTAGGTGCAGGAGCAGTTGCTAAAGCATCATTGGGATCTACTATAACTGTTTTTCAAACTTATGAAGATGAAGAAGATTTTGAAGAGTATGATTTAGAATCTTGTGCTCCTGAGGAACTGGATTTTGGAGATAATTATGATTTATATAATAGTAAGAAGATTGGTAAATGGAATCCTAAAAAGTATACAGATGCTGCAAATTCTCCTTTTGACGAGGAAGTAAAAGAATATCAAGATTTATTGAGAAAAGTACAGAATCCTTGGTGGACGACTCATAAAGAAGCACCATTAAGAGTAACAGGTAATGGTAAAACATCTAGGACGTTTCATAAAGTAACTGATCATAGATGGGAGGAGTTCCAGAATTCATATGCTATTTCTCCTGTTCCTCCTTCAAATGCAAAAGGATCTGATTTTTCTAATAGATGGTATACTTTTGAGTGGGATTTAGATGTTCCTTATGATGGTGAGTATATCTTTAGAGGGACTAAGGATAATAGATCTAAATTGTATGTTGATAATCAATTTGTTTCTAATTTAAGCAATTATGAAGGTACAGTTAAACCTATTAAGAAGACTCTAACCGAAGGGAAGCATCAACTTAAAATAGAATTATTTAATGTTCCCTTTATTGGAAAAAGAACTGTTCAAAAGAATGGACCTAAAGCAGAAACTCAAATAGCAGGTGCAGATTTTATTAAGAAAAGTAATGGATTTTTCTTAACTGTTGGGGGGAATGTAGAGACTGAAGTTGTTGTTCAATTATGGCACGATGATAATCCAGGATATGCTGGAGTAGCCATTGAGAAGATTATTATTCCTAATCCTGATGGGGAAGATATTGTTTTAGAAAGGGAGAAGGAAGGAGGACGGTTTAAAGAACATGGGACTATTGATGGTAAATCTGTTTTTAAAAGAAGTGAAGATGGGTATGGTCCTATTAGATTTGAAGGAACTCAAAAAACTCCTAAACTTGTTAAGGTTAATCCGGTATATGGTCCTAATAGTAATAAGTATGGGCAAATAGATTTTTTTGATGGCCATGGGACAGATACTAATGCTCATTTACAGATAATAAGTACTAAAAATCTTCAGCAACAAAGAGTAGTTCAGAAGGGGAGTAGCTCAGAAGTTACTCAGGAACTTAAAACAGTTTTTAATACTCTTGATTATATTGATAAAGCAAATAGAAAATTGTGGAGAACAAATGTTTATAATAGAGGTGGATTTTTAAACGAATATGGAGTATGTCCTTTTGATACTATGATTCAATTGGAGGATAATCCATATGCAGGATCAAATGTTATTGTATGGAATAATGTTAATTTTCCTGTGACTGGTAATTATATTATTGAAGTAGCAGTAGATGATAATGTAAATCTAAAAATAGGCGATCAAGTTTCTTTTAGAAAGGAGGGATTTGTTGATGGAGATGCAGATAAACCCACAGGAAAATCTAGATATGTGTATTCTATAAAACAAGGAACTTATAATATTACTGCTGATTTAGAACAAAAAGGACCGGGTGGAAAATTTGGATTTAGCCCTATTAAAGGAATTAATCCTATGGCTTTGGCTATTAATATAGAGACAGAATATACAGAAGAGGAGTTTATTCAAAAGGCTTCCTGGAATAGTAATCCTATGGGAGTTGCTTTAACCATTGAAGCACCTTCACCCCCTATTCCTCAACAACCTATACCTAAAGCAGAAGGTAGATGTCCCCCTAATCCTTTTTGGACAACTAGATTTCCTGGTGCAAAAGCTCAATGGCATCCGGTAGGATTTAAGAAATGGCATAAGTTTCTTAATAAATATGCGATGTCTCCTGTTCCTCCTTATGATACTCCCAATACATCAGGTGGAGGTGGGATTTTTACTAATGAATGGACTGTAGATATTCCATATGATGGATACTATAAGTTGAAGGGTGCAGTAGATGATGAAGCCAAATTCTGGGTAGATGGGCAGTTAGTATTGGATTTAACACAGGGTTCTGGTGGGTATTTAAAAGCGAGAAGAAGAGGAGAAAATAAGTTCTTTTTATCTGCAGGATCTAAAATTATAAAAGTTGAAGTACATAATTATAAATTTGAAGAAACTAAATTAGTTGATCAAAAGATTTTTAATACTGCTGATTGGGTTAATTTATCTCCTCTTCCAGAGACTAGAAAGAATGTTACTTTTAAGATTTCTAGTGCTGCAACTTTTGGTAATGGAATTAAAATACCTGGACTTAATATTGATATATCAAAAACTCAAGATGGTCCTCAGATAAATGAGACTATTGTAAAAGATGTGCCTGTAAATCAAGTATATGATGTAGAATTGACCAGTCCTCAAAGTAAACATGGCGTTAGATTGAGAACTAAAGGTGAGTCTGTGTTGGAGATGGAAGAGTATAAGGATAATGATTGGAAGGATGTTGTATGTACAGCAACGGGAGGAAGGTTTTATGATTTAAAGAATGGTTCTAATAGTGCTACATGTAAGTTTATAGTTCCTTCTTCTAGGAAACCCTCTATTAAAGGGACATTGGTAGGAGGAACTGAGAAGGATGGGGTAACATATGAAGGTCCAAGACTTGCAAGCTATAGAAGTGGACCTTTAGGAAGAGAATTTTCTCCTTTTCATACTAATCCAGTAGACATTTTTGATAAGAGTTGGAAGATGAAGTGGAATAATGTTAATTTTCCAGACTCTGGTGAATATACTTTAAAAATGCTTGCTGATGATACTCTTACTGTTAGACTTGATGGGAGAAAAATAGGATTTGTAAAAGTGTTTGAAAATGTAAGAACTTATACGTTTAATGTAACGAAAGGGAAGCATACACTTGAAATGGAATTATATAATATTCCTGCTCCAGAAACTCATACTTTCTCACTTAATCCTACTGTAGGTGCGGTAATTATTAGTAAAAAGATAAGGGTTGGAACTGGAGTTCTTAGGCCCTGGTCAGTTAATCCTGTAGGTGTTTCTGCAAAACTCATGCCACCACCTTGTCCTCAAGTGGTGGATGGTAAAGGAGTTGTTACTGATGTAACTTGTATGAATCCTGGTAATGGATTTGATGCTCCTAAAGGTCCTGGATATCCTGTAGGATTAAAATTAAAAGATGTTATTGTTAAAAGTCCTGGAATTAATTATGATTGTGCAGTAGATCAAGTAGTAATAGAACCTAACGAGGGAGGAGCACAACTTTCCTTGTGTGATTGTGGACCTTTTGGTAGAATAAACAAAGTATGTGTTGATGATGGGGGTCTTGGGTTTACTCAAGTTCCTAATATTAGAGTAATTTCTGATACGGGTATTAATTTTGAAGGTATTCCAGTAATGGAAGTAGTTAGAGATCCTATTGTACCAGATATTGATAAATTAATACAGGTGACTGATCTTGTTGGTGTTAAACAGACAGGATATTATGATGGACGTGCATATTATGGAGCAGTATTTTATAAGGATGGCATTAAATATGCAGGATATTATGAAACACCTGGTCAACTGGTACAGATTTATGATACACTACAAGAAAGCATAGATGCTGAGGTAACTACGCCTCCATCTGCTATCCTCAGACAAGGTACTGATATTAGTAGTGATGATCCTAGACTCAATCTTCCCGGAACTCCGGACAATTTAATTTAAAAAATGGCAACCGCACCAAATACAAAGAATAAGAGAGATTCTCCTCAGGCAGAAAAGAATTTTACTGCTATAAGATATGGAAATGATAAAGGTTCTATAAGCTTTGGTCATATTCATAAGCAAGGAGATGTTACAGCAGGTGCATTACTTGCTACACCTAAAGGTGATCATCAATTATCATTAGATATATCTGGACCTAGAGAAGGATGGACTACATCTACTAGTCCGGGAAATTTTCAGGTTAAGTGTGGATTTGATCCCGAAAAGATTTCTAAAGAAGATGGAAAAAATATAAGTATGATTCTTCTTTCGGAGAATGGAGATATTGTTATTAAGGCTGCTAATGGTAGTATTAGAATGGAAGCTCTTAATATTGAGATGTCCACTACTGGAAAAGGTACGGATATTGGTAATATTAAAATGACTGCCAGTGAAAATATTGATATTAAATCTAAGAAATTTTTAGTGGATGCAAAGAATATGTTTCGTCTTGTTTCTCCCATGATGGGTCAATTAGTGGGTGGTTTGGTTTTACAAACTTATTCTGGTGTATTTTATGGAGTTACTGGTGCATGTTCTGTGAAAAATGCAAAGAATGCTGGTCAGGAATTATTGAAACAATTTACTAAAACTAGTGGTCCTGCTACTCAACCTTAGGAGGGAAAAAAATGGCAAGTAATTTTGATGACGTAAATATTGGCGGTCAATTGCTTTTAGGAACTGGACAGTGTGCTGGAGTTGGACAGGGAGCCGAAAAGATAAATGGATCGGCTGCTATAGAAGGTCCAGTTCATATTGGAGATTTTAATGATCCTGATATTTTTGGAAATAATGCTACTTTAATGGTAGCACCTTGTAGAAATGATGATCCTGATTGTTTGATGCCTGAAAGTTCTATTGGAGTTTCAGGACTTTTACCACAATCTTTGAAGGTCGTCGGAAATCAGTATATTGTTGGGGATTTATATGTTACAGGATCGGTTGATTGTCTTTCTACTGGACGTTTAGAAGCAAGACATATAGTAGCAGATGGTCTACCTAAGAAATTTGATATTCCTCATCCCTCACGAGAAGGATATCGTCTTGCCCATGCATGTATTGAAGGTGCAGAGGTTGGGGTTTATCATAGAGGAAGAGTAAGAAATAGAAAAGAGATTGAACTCCCTTCTTATTGGAAAGACCTGGTACATGTAGATAGTATTTCTGTACAACTTCAACCAATCGGTGCTCATCAGGATATTATTATAAAGAGATGGGATGATGAGAAGATATATCTTCAAGCACATGGAGGTATGCCTATCGATTGTTTCTTCCATGTATATGCGGAAAGGAAGGATATTAATCCATTAACTGTTGAGTATGAAGGTGAGACCTGGGAAGATTATCCTGATCCTAAAGCAGATAATCCTAATTATAGTGGTCAGAACACATGGACCCGTTGATTTTTTTAGTTAAATATGTTATAATATGAGAAAAAGATAGTATCTTATGGAAGATGAATATCTGATGAGGTGTGTGGTAGATCCAGTAAAGAAATCTTTTTATTTGTATTCAAATGAAGGTGATACTAAAGAGGTGGTGTGTAGTAATACTGAGGAGTTTATGAATGTTCTTGAATTAGTACGTGCTACATGTCCTGAAGAGAGGTTAGTTTATGCTGATCCTCTGGCAGGGAAAAATGAAGTTTAATTCCAAAAAAGGGCGAAAAAAACCGCGCCAATTTTTCCTCACGTAAGGTTTGGCAAGAAAAAAGAGATGCCTTTTCTTGGATGATAAATAATCCATAACAAGAACTATAGATAGCAAGGCAAGATGGGTCTCTCTAGATTAGACAATTTTCTGAAGTCAGTTCGGGGAAATATTCTCTACGTCAATCCTAATGACCTAGATGCGA
>MDSY01100671.1_pt1 | contig 14046 bp, 15 predicted proteins | sample 811131 | NCBI WGS metagenome assembly MDSY01 (sample SAMN05326643, study PRJNA326480) | marine metagenome | isolation source: seawater | place: Atlantic Ocean: South West | collected 2010 | reverse complement strand
GAGGTAGCGCAGTAGGTTAAACATTAATGGCTCAAGCTCACGGGTAGTTGTGCCATCATCAATGGTTTTTCTGTGAGGAATTAAGGTCCAATGGCCAAATTTTAGGTAGGCTAGATTTGAAAAGGTGCTGTCGGTGTCATTTAACATGGATGGTTACTTAGTATAATGAAATAAAAATATCTGGAATAACGGTATCTATACAAAAGATTTAATTATTATCATATTATTTTTATATGATTTTGTTGCAAAACCAAATCATGCTACTAAGTATGTTACATGGTATTAAGAAAATATACTATTTCAAAAATTTAGATCTTAGCCTAATTGTGCAGCACTATATTGAGGATTTTTCACAAAATTACTTTCACAAATTTGTTCGCACAAATATAGTGCGGCAAGTGCCCTTATATCTTGCAAAAAAAGACAAGTTAAGTATACTTGCGCAAACTTTTGAGACTTAAAGTTTTTACTTTAAAAGATCAGTAGATTATACGAACAATATCGTATCAGTAATACTATTAAAAAATATGACCAATCAACTGACCAAGCCGGGTAAGTTATTTGCTTACAAACAAAGTGCTTTAATTACTTTTATTGTATTTATGTCTACACTGGTTATTTATTTTGTTTGTGGGTTTAACCAAGCAAAGTCTGCTGCCTTAGGCGGTGCCATTGGAATAGTGCCCAATTTGTTGTTTGCTTACAAAGCATTTAAATATGCTGGAGCAAGATCTTCAAGACAAGTTGTCGATTCTTTTTTTAGTGGTGTAAAACAAAAAATGATTTTAATGGCGTTTTTATTTGCCCTGACTTTTAAATTAGTAGAGGTTATTCCGTTAGCATTTTTTGGTATGTTTTGTTTAGTTATGGCTATGCCTTTAATAACACCATTTATTATTAGGCAACCGCGGTAACTCAGTTTTTTATTTTTAAACTTTAATCATTGGGAAATTAATATGTCTTCAGGTGCTGAATTAACCAGCCAAGAATATATTGTTCACCATCTTGCTAATTTGAAAGTAGGTGAGGGCTTTATGGCCATTCATTTAGATTCAATCGGATGGTCAATATTTTTGGGTTTGGTGTTTTTAACTATCTTTCGTTCGGTCGCAAAAAAAGCAACATCTGGCGTACCAGGCAAGTTGCAATGTGCGGTTGAATTGGTGGTTGGGTTTGTTGATGACAGTGTGAAAAGCACTTTTCACGGCAAAAATGCTTTAATTGCACCATTAAGCTTAACCATTTTTGTTTGGGTTTTATTGATGAACTCGATGGATTGGGTGCCCGTTGATTTATTACCTCACCTTATACACTGGGCAACAGGTATGCCCTTAGCTGATATTTACATGAAGCCTGTGCCAACTGCCGATCCAAACATCACTTTTGGTTTAGCTTTAGGTGTTTTCATTCTTATCATTTACTACTCGATTAAAGTTAAAGGCATGGGTGGGTTCATAAAAGAACTTACAACACAGCCCTTTGGTCACTGGTCTTTGTACCCAGTAAACTTTATTCTAGAGACAGTAACCATGCTAGCGCGTCCGTTATCTCTTGCTTTACGTTTATTTGGTAACTTATATGCAGGTGAGTTAATTTTCTTACTTATTGCAACCATTGGTTTATTCCAATTACCCGTTCACTTCTTATGGGCAGCATTCCATTTATTGGTAATCCCATTACAAGCGTTCATCTTTATGATGCTAACTATTGTTTATCTCAGTTTGGCGCATGAAGATCACTAATTTGTCTAGAACAAGTTAGAACAGCCTTTGGCTGGCTCACATGAGCAAAGGACAGGAGGTCCGAAGTACTAATTTCTAGAACAAAAATTAGAACAGATTTATTTGGCTCTTAAGGGCTATGGACATGAAGTCCGAAAGGATTAGGGCAGGATGCCTGAGAACAATTTTTTTTAACTTTAACTTAACTTTAAATAATCGGAGAAAAATATGATTGCTATTGCAGTTGCTCTACTAATTGGTTTAGGTGCTCTTGGTACCGCTATTGGTTTTGGTCTTTTAGGTGGTAAATTCTTAGAATCTGCTGCTCGTCAACCTGAACTTGCACCACAATTACAAGTTAAAATGTTCATCGTAGCGGGTCTTATCGATGCTATCGCGATGATCGGTGTTGCTATTGGTTTATACCTATTATTCGTTAATGGCCTAACTCAGTAATAAGCCATTTTTTTCTAACGAATTTTTATAGGAGGTACGCACAATGGACATTAATATGACCTTAATAGGGCAGTTAATCGCTTTTGTCGTATTTGTAATATTCTGTATGAAGTACGTATGGCCACCGATTATTGGTGCCATTGAAGAACGTCAAGCAACTATTGCTGATGGACTTGCTGCTTCAGACCGCGCTGCTAAAGATCTTGAGCTTGCTCAAGAAAAAGCTACCGCCCAACTTAAAGAAGCTAAAGCTCAAGCTGCGTCGATTGTTGATGCTGCTAAAAAGCATGAAGCTAAAATTGTTGAGGAAGCTGCAGATAAAGCGCAAGCTGAGAAAGAACGTATCTTAGCTGCAGGTCATGCAGAAATTGAAACTGAACGTAACCGCGCAAAAGAAGAATTACGTGCACAAGTTGCCGTACTTGCTGTTGCTGGTGCCGAGAAAATTCTTGAGCGTTCAATTGATGCCGCTGCACATAGCGACATTTTAGATAAACTCGTCGCTGAACTTTAAGAGGAAAGAGCTATGTCTGAATTGACAACTGTCGCTCGTCCTTACGCTAAAGCAGCGTTCGACTTTGCTGTTGAAGCTAAAGCAATGGATAGCTGGTTAAGCCAGTTAACTTTTGCTGCAGAGGTTGCACAGGATAATACTATTATTGGTTATATCTCTGGTGGCGCTTCTGTTGAGCAAGCACAAACGTTGTTTTTAAATGTTTGTGGTGAGCAAGTAGATAGTCAAGGCCAAAACTTTTTGAAAGTGATGGCAAAAAACGAACGTTTGTTGGTGCTACCACAAGTACTTGAACAATTTATAGCTTTAAAAGCTGATTTTGAACAAGAAATTTCTGTGGATGTAACCTCTGCTGTTGAAGTAACTGCAGAGCAAAAAACAACATTAAGCGCCGCGCTTGAAAAGCGTTTGGCACGTAAAGTAAAGCTTAATTGTTTTGTTGATGTAAGTATTGTTTCTGGTTTAGTTATTAAAGCCGGTGACATGGTAATAGATGGTTCTGTAAAAGGTAAATTGAACCGCTTAGCAACAACATTACAATCTTAGATAAGGGAACAGAGCATGCAACTGAATTCCACTGAAATCGCTGAACTGATCAAGAATAGAATTGAACAGTTTGACGTTGTCAGCGAAGCTCGCAACGAAGGTACTATCGTTTCTGTAACAGATGGTATTATTCGTATCAATGGCCTTGCCGATGTAATGCAAGGTGAAATGATCGAACTTCCTGGTAGCCGTTTTGCTATCGCCTTAAACCTAGACCGAGATTCGGTAGGTGCGGTAGTAATGGGCCCTTACGCTGATTTAGCGGAAGGCCAAAAAGTTAAAGGTACTGGTCGTATTTTAGAAGTACCAGTAGGTCGTGGTCTTTTAGGCCGTGTAGTAAATACCTTAGGTGAACCAATTGATGGCAAAGGCCCAATTGAAAACGATGGCTTCTCTCCTGTAGAAGTTGTTGCACCGGGTGTTATCGAGCGTAAATCAGTAGACCAACCTGTTCAAACGGGTATCAAGTCTATTGACTCCATGATTCCAATTGGTCGTGGCCAACGTGAGTTAATCATTGGTGACCGTCAAATCGGTAAATCAGCGATTGCACTTGACGCGATTATTAACCAAAAGAACACAGGTATTAAGTGTGTGTATGTAGCGATTGGCCAAAAAGCCTCTACAGTAGCGAACTTAGTTCGTAACTTAGAAGAGCACGGCGCGTTATCAAACACTATCGTTGTTGTTGCCTCAGCTTCTGAAGCTGCTGCACTACAATACTTAGCACCATACTCTGGTTGTTCAATGGGTGAATACTTCCGTGACCGCGGTGAAGACTCACTAATTGTATATGATGATTTATCTAAGCAAGCTGTTGCTTACCGTCAAATCTCATTACTTTTACGTCGTCCGCCAGGTCGTGAAGCATACCCAGGTGATGTTTTCTACCTTCACAGTCGTCTACTAGAACGTGCTGCTCGTGTAAACGAAGCATACGTTGAAAAATTCACTAACGGTGAAGTGAAAGGTAAAACAGGTTCATTAACTGCCTTACCGATTATTGAAACGCAAGCGGGTGATGTATCGGCTTTTGTACCAACAAACGTAATCTCAATTACCGATGGTCAGATCTTCTTAGAATCTAACCTATTTAACTCGGGTATTCGTCCTGCTGTTAACGCCGGTATTTCAGTATCTCGTGTTGGTGGTGCTGCACAAACGAAAATCATCAAGAAACTTGGTGGTGGTATTCGTTTAGCACTTGCTCAATATGCAGAATTAGCAGCATTTGCTCAGTTCGCATCTGATTTAGATGACGCGACTCGTGCTCAATTAGAGCATGGTCAACGCGTTACTGAATTGATGAAACAAAAGCAATACAGCCCATTATCAATTGCGCAAACAGCAGTATCATTATTTGCTGCTGAAAAAGGTTTCTTAAATGACGTTGCTATTAATAAAGTAGTCGATTTCGAAGAAGCTTTACATGCGTACATGAGTAATGAGCAAGCTGCGTTGATGGCTACTATCGACGAAAGCGGTGACTACAATAAAGACATCGAAGCTGGTTTGAATAAAGCACTTGAGACATTCAAGTCTACTCAAACTTGGTAATCGAGTTTTAATTAAGTAACCTTTTCGGAGAAGAGTCATGGCCGTTGGTAAAGAAATAAAAACCAAGATTTCGAGTGTTAAAAACACTCAAAAGATCACAAACGCTATGGAAATGGTAGCTGCTAGTAAAATGCGTAAAGCGCAAGATAGTATGTCAGCATCACGTCCATATGCGACAAATATACGAAATGTGATCGGTCATATTGCGCTTGGTAACTTAGAATATCGTCATCCTTATATGGAAGAACGTGAAGCTAAGCGTGTTGGCTATATTGTCGTCTCAACCGACCGTGGTTTGTGTGGTGGCTTAAATATTAATTTATTTAAGAAAGTTCTTGCTGATGCTGCTGAAAAGCAGGCATCAGGTGCTGAAATTGAATTTGGTGTTATTGGCTCTAAAGCCACATCATTCTTCAATAATATGGGCGCTAAAGTAACTGCACAAATTTCTGGCTTAGGTGATAGCCCTTCACTCACTGACTTAGTTGGTAGTGTATCGGTTATGCTTAAGGCTTATGATAACGGTGAAATTGATAAGCTATACGTTGTGTATAACAAATTTGTTAATACCATGACGCAAGAAGCGACAATCGATCAGTTGTTACCTCTGCCTAAATCAGATGACCAAGAAATTAGTCATCGTTGGGATTATATCTACGAACCTGATGCTAACGTTTTGTTAGATCAATTATTAGTTCGTTATATTGAATCTCAAGTATACCAAGGTGTTGTTGAAAACATTGCTTGTGAACAAGCAGCACGTATGGTCGCGATGAAAGCCGCGACTGATAATGCGGGTGATTTAATCAAAGACCTTCAATTGGTATACAACAAAGCGCGTCAAGCAGCAATTACTCAAGAGTTGGGTGAGATTGTTGCTGGTGCAGCTGCGGTAGGGTAAGCAGTTAATTTCTATAGAACTTAACTGATAATAATTTCGTAATTTAACAAAAGTTAGCTAGGTACTGCTTAGCTAACTTAAATTAAGAGGAATAAACATGAGTACAGGTAAAGTCGTCCAAATAATTGGCGCAGTTGTGGATGTTGAATTTCCACAAGATGCCGTACCTCAGGTATATGACGCATTAAATGTAACCGAAGGTGACCTAAACGGTTTAGTACTTGAAGTGCAACAGCAGCTTGGCGGCGGCGTTGTGCGTACTATCGCAATGGGTACCTCAGACGGTTTGCGTCGTGGTCTGAATGTAGAAAATACAGGTAGTGGTATTCAAGTGCCCGTTGGTGTTGAGACGTTAGGTCGCATCATGAACGTACTTGGTGAGCCAATTGATGAAGCGGGCCCAATTGGCGAGAAAGATCGTTGGGCTATTCATCGTGAAGCTCCTGCTTACGCTGAACAATCAATGTCTAACGAATTGTTAGAAACTGGTATCAAAGTAATCGATTTAGTTTGTCCATTCGCTAAGGGTGGTAAAGTTGGTCTTTTCGGTGGTGCTGGTGTTGGTAAAACAGTCAACATGATGGAACTTATCCGTAACATCGCAATCGAGCACAGTGGTTACTCAGTATTTGCTGGTGTTGGTGAGCGTACACGTGAAGGTAACGATTTCTATCATGAAATGAACGACTCTAACGTACTTGATAAAGTATCGTTAGTATACGGTCAAATGAACGAGCCTCCTGGAAACCGTTTACGTGTTGCCATGACTGGTTTAACTATGGCAGAAAAATTCCGTGACGAAGGTCGTGACGTATTATTCTTCGTAGATAACATTTACCGTTATACTCTTGCCGGTACTGAAGTATCAGCGTTACTTGGTCGTATGCCATCAGCTGTTGGTTACCAACCGACACTTGCTGAAGAAATGGGTGTATTACAAGAGCGTATTACTTCAACTAACAAAGGTTCAATCACTTCAATCCAAGCGGTATACGTACCTGCGGATGATTTAACTGACCCTAGTCCAGCAACCACCTTTGCTCACTTAGATGCAACGGTTGTACTGAGTCGTGATATCGCTTCACAAGGTATTTATCCGGCTATCGATCCTCTTGACTCTACTTCACGTCAATTAGATCCATTAATCGTTGGTACTGAGCACTATGAAGTTGCTCAAACTGTTAAGTCAACGCTACAACGTTACAAAGAACTAAAAGATATCATCGCCATCTTAGGTATGGATGAGTTATCTGAAGAAGATAAGCAAACTGTATCTCGCGCTCGTAAGATTCAGCGTTACTTATCTCAACCGTTCTTCGTTGCTGAAGTATTTACTGGTTCTCCAGGTAAATATGTATCATTAAAAGACACCATTGCTGGCTTTAAAGGCATTTTAGCAGGTGAATATGATGATATGCCTGAGCAAGCGTTCTACATGGTTGGTGGTATCGAAGAAGCTGTTGAGAAAGCTGCTAAGATGTAATCAACCCGTAAGCACTTATAATATATAAGTGCTTACGCTAAAAGAGGTCGAGTCAAATGGCATTATTTACTGTAAATCTAAATGTTGTTAGTGCAGAAGAAGCTTTATTTTCTGGTAGCATTAAATCATTACAGATCACAGGTAGTGAAGGTGAGTTAGGTATTATGCCTGGTCATGCACCTTTATTGACCTCACTAAAACCTGGTATGGCATTAATCACCAAAGAAGATGATACTGAAGAAGTCATTTATCTTTCAGGTGGTATGTTAGAAGTTCAACCAAATAACGTTATTGTATTAGCTGATGTTGCTACACGTGCAGACGATTTGGATGAACAAGCTGCTCTTGAGGCTAAGAAACGTGCAGAAGATAACATGAACGCCACTGGCGATAATGTTGATTATGCTGCTGTTGCTGCTGATTTAGCTCGTGCTGAAGCGCAATTGCGTGTTATTCAGGCGACTAGCAAGAAAGTTTAGTATCTAGTTTTCTAGGTTACTCTCACAGGTTTAGTGGCTTGTTAGGTTAGCTATAATAGCTAACAACTAAAAAGCGAATAGAAACTGATATAAAAGCCGCTTACTTTGCAGTAAGCGGCTTTTTTTTGTCTGGGAAATTAGCAGTTAACTGATGAATAATTTTAACCTGAACTCTTGGTATTTCTTAGCCTAAGGTCAGGTTATTTTTATTTTGTGACTTGAATGGTGGTAATTTCATTGAAAGGATTGCAGCTAAAATAATAAACAAGAATGAAATTGCTAGGCAGGCCTGAAGGCCATATAGTTGGAAAATCCAACCAGATAACAGCGTGCCAATTAATCGACCCATTGCATTTGCCATATAATAGAAACCAACATCAAGTGATACCCCATCTGAGTCTGCCATACTGACGATTAGGTAACTGTGTAACGAGGAATTAATGGCGAAGATTACCCCAAACACCATAACTCCAAATAGTAGTACTACTTGCACAAACCATTGAAAATACAACGATAAGGCAATAATAAAGGTGACTATCGATAATATCAGAGCCCATTTGCAGGTTTCTTTTGCTGGCGAGATACCTTTATTTAATTGAATTAATTTTGGCGTAATGGATTGCACAAAACCATAACCTATCACCCAGAGTGCCAAAAAGGCGCTAACGGTCCAATGTTGCCAGTTGAATATTTGGGATAAAAAAACCGGTAATGCGACAACAAACCAAACGTCTCGAGCACCAAATAAAAAGAGTCGAGCACCTGATAAAATATTTATTGACCTACTTTTTGAGAAAATATCGGTAAATTTAGGCTTGTTTTTAGCTTTACCAAAATTATCTCTAAGCGCATACAAGCTATAACACCAAACTAAGGCTAAAGCGCTGCCCATTAATAATACAGCGCCTTTAAATGACAAAAGTGTTAACAGTAAACCACCTAGAAAAAAACCAACCCCTTTTAGTGCATTTTTAGAGCCTGTTAGGAGAGCAACCCATTTAAACAGGGTGCCTTCCTGCCCTGCGGCTACTAACATTTTGATGGCGCTTTTCGCGCTCATTTTATTAAGATCTTTGGCAATACCTGAAAGTGCCTGAGCACACATCACATAAGCGATAGTTAACAACTCAGCAGGGACCGCTAGCATGAATAGGGCAATGATTTGAATCGCTAGCCCTATATTCATGGTGTTGTTTAACCCAAATCGAGCGCCAAGGTAGCCACCCACTAGATTGGTGACCACGCCAAAAACTTCATAAAACAAAAAGAGCATGGCAATACTTAAAGGTGAGTACCCTAACTGATGAAAATACAACACAATAAGCATTCTCAACGCGCCGTCTGTAAGGGTAAAAGCCCAATAGTTACCGGTAACAACTAAGTATTGTTTTATATCTGCTGATAATGTTGCAAGGCGCTGCATGTTATTCCTTTACGTTGTAATTGATAACGCAACCATCCGGGTAAGCTCAGCAGTCCTGTTAGCATAACCCCATTCATTGTCATACCAGGTGTACAGTTTAACTTGAGTACCATTAACCACCATGGTTGATAGGGCGTCAATAATGCTAGAGCGTGGATCAGTTTTATAATCGATAGAAACTAACGGCTTTTCTTCAAAGCCTAAAATACCCTGTAAACTGCCATTAGCAGCTTGTTTCATCCATGTATTAATTTCTTCTACCGTTGTTGTACGGTTAAGTTCAAATACACAATCAGTGAGTGATGCGTTCGTTAAAGGCACACGCACAGCATGACCGTTTAGTTTGCCTGTTAACTCGGGAAATATATGTGTTATCGCTGTTGCCGATCCGGTTGTTGTTGGGATCAAACTGGTACCGCAGGCGCGAGCTCTGCGCAGATCTTTATGCGGTGCATCAATAATAGTTTGGGTGTTGGTAATGTTGTGAATGGTAGTCATTGATCCGTGCTTAATGCCAATGTTGTCTTGTAATACTTTAACTACAGGTGCTAAACAATTAGTAGTACATGAAGCTGCAGTAACAATATCAAATTTATTGACATCGTATAGGTGGTCATTTACCCCGATAACAACATTTAACACGCCTGACTCTTTTACCGGTGCAGTCACCACAACTTTCTTGACACCTTGCTCAAGGTAGGCATTTAAAGCCGCCTTGTTATTCATTTTACCTGATGCTTCAATAACAAGATCGCAATGTGACCAATCAGTCTCCACTATGCGGGTATGTTGTGTGACATTAATAGAATGACCATCAATAATTATTGCTGACTTATTGTGATCAACCTCGTTAGACCAAATGCCGTGAACTGAGTCATACTTGAGTAAATGTGCCAGTGCTTCGGCATTGCCAGCTGGGTCGTTAATTTGTACAAACTCAATGTCCTTATCTTGGTAAGCGGCACGAAGTGTTAAACGACCGATGCGGCCAAAACCATTAATACCTACTTTAATAGCCATGATTAAATTCCTACTGTGTAAAAGTGTTAAAATATGAAAGTTGAAGGGGATTAATAAGTGCTTTAGGCCTGATTTTCTGGACTTGATTAATAACATCTTGCTTGTTGAAACCAAGCGCAATCATTAGTAAGCCAATGACTAAACCTGTTCTACCTGAGCCCCCCTTGCAATGAACCGCCACTGTGCCTTGGTTAGTTAAAATGTTGATAATTTCTTTAAGGTGATGGCTGAATGCTGTTTCAAAATCATTATTTGGAGCAGCATTATCCAATATAGGTAGCTGAAACCAGTTAATACCTGATTCACTGCAGGCTGATTGCAACGAGTTTGCAGACAGCTTAACGAGTTCTGAGTCATACATTACTGAAATGATAGCCTCTGCTCCGGCGGCTTTTAATTGGCTAACCGAAGAGTGAATATCAACACCTTTTGTGCCAGGGCAAGGGGTAAAAATAAAAGAAGCACCATTGCCTAGTGTGAGCTTATCGTAAGGGTGTGTTTGCATAAAAACCTCCAAAATCTGTCTATTAGTATTATTCGTCAAACCAGTGTTTGGTATTATTGACGATAGTAACCAATGAGAGCATCACAGGCACCTCAACCAGAACACCAACAACGGTTGCTAACGCGGCACCTGAGTGTAAGCCAAATAGTGATATGGCAACGGCAACAGACAGTTCGAAAAAGTTGGATGTACCAATTAAACCAGCGGGCGCAGCAATATTATGTTTTAATTTTAACTTGAGTGCTAAGGCATAAGTAATAATAAAAATACCGTACGTTTGCAGTGTCAACGGAATCGCGATCAAGGCAATGTGTAATGGTTTTTCTATAATGGTATTGGCTTGGAAGCCAAAAAGTAGCATAACGGTAGCAAGCAAACCAACAATTGAGTAGGGCTTTATTTTATCTAAAAAGTCACTGATTGCTGCTTCATCATGGTGTGACCGATTTAGTATTGTTCGTGTTATTACTCCCGCCACTAGGGGAAATACGACATATAAAACCACTGAGATAAACAAGGTACTCCAGGGAACTTCAATATCGGATACACCAAGTAAAAATCCAGCGATTGGTGCAAAAGCAAAGATCATAATAATATCGTTTACTGACACCTGAATTAAGGTGTAGTTAGCATCCCCTTTAGTAAGCTGAGACCAAACAAATACCATGGCTGTGCAAGGAGCAACACCCAATAAAATCATGCCTGCAATATATTCTTGGGCGGTTTCTGGGGAGACAAAATCAGCAAATAGCCCTTCAAAAAATAGCCAGCCTAGGGCTGCCATGGAAAAAGGTTTGATAAGCCAGTTAATAAAAAGGGTAAGGAATAAGCCTCGCGGGTTTTTACCTACGTCTTTGATGGTTGAAAAGTCTATTTGAACCATCATTGGATAAATCATGACCCAGATAAACACAGCCACAACAATATTAACCTTGGCAATTTCTAATGAAGCAATTAATTCAAAAACTTGTGGAAATATAACCCCCAAACTAACGCCTGTAGCAATACAAAGTGCAACCCATATAGATAAATAGCGTTCAAAAACCCCCATGATTATTCCCTATTATTTGCAGTAAGTTGATAAGCGCATTGGACGATCGCCCATGTTATTAAGGCGGGCGAGTTCCTGCTTGATAAAATTAGGTTCATTGACAACGGTTGAGGCAATGGTCTGTTGCATCCACTCTGGTAATGTGTGGTTAAGCGAATAAAACACCCACTGTTGATGTTTTCTAACCGATAAAATACCAACTTTTTTCAGTTGAGCTAAATGGCGAGAGACTTTAGGTTGGCTTTCTTGATCAAGAGCTGTCATTAACTCACAGACACAAGCTTCTTGCTCTATCGCGATAATCAATAGCGTTTTTAAACGAATGTCATCAGCTAATGCTTTATAAAATTGTATTGGAGTTAGCTGAGCAGGTTGTTTTTCTTGCGTAAATAAAAACATTTTGATCCGCTCATTTAGATCTTGTAGTGTTTTTACAAATGGATTGTTATCTATACGAGTATTGGGCGCTTGCAAATCCCACGCAATCCAATGAGTAGCGCTTAAATGGCTTGTAAAGGCTTTTGCAGCTTTATCACATAGTGTGATGACATAATCAAAGTGCTCATTAGTATACTGGTCAATATGTTTTGATTTTAGGTTGTTGGTATTCAAGCCAAAATGGATGATAGCGTCTAGTGTCTTTGGGTTGATAGTATGGGGTTTGATACCAGCGCTAAAAACTTCATATTGACCTTTACCATGATGTTTTAATAACGCTTCTGCCATAATCGATCGCGCTGAATTGTCCGTGCAAAGGAAAATAACTTTCATACACCCACTCATATAACAAATATCACATAACAAATTTATTATATAATAAAATTGTTATGTGATATTTGCAATACTCAAGCGGTGTTGAATTGTACCGAGAAGGAATGTGTGAGTTATAAGTAAACAAACAGATAGATGTGTGTTCTAACTATTGTGACGCTTGTTTGCAGTTGAGCTTTAAAAATAATTTATCATCATTTTTCATTTAGTCGTAGTAAGTGCTTTAATCATAGTGATTAGGCAAAATACTAAAATTAGACTCGGTTTGGTCCAAAATAGTGATTTGTGCTCATTATTATGTTGGCGTGTTATAGCCGCGGAAATGGCTAACGATCTCACAAAAGGTTTCATCCATTAATCGCATAATACGGCCATCGTCACCGCTACTTGTTCGCTCAACGGCTATGGGTAACTGAGCAATTTCTCGCGCGATGAAAATGAGGAAGGATTCTTCAAGATCAGGGCGTCCTTTTTCATCGAGCTGTCCTATCTCGGTGGTGTCTGTGTTTGATGATTCAGCGAGTAATATTATCCTAATTGCAAAGTAATGAGCACCGAAACAAATTAATGCATGATCAAGCCGTTCTCCATATAAGCCATTAGCTAGTGCTTGCGCTGTTTTGTGCCAGTTAGTTTTTTCTGGCAAACCTTCAATAAATGCTTTTGCTGTATAGTCGGCTAAAGCAGTCACGAACTGGTAGGCAAATTGTTGAGAACTGGCAGCGTAGCCATTAGCGTATTCTTGATTAAATATCTCTCTATCTGAATTCGACCATTGGCCAGACTCAACCAGCCGCTTAGCAAGTGGGTCACTTGTTTGCATGAAAGATAAAAAGTAAATCGCCAGTCGATTCGATACTTCTAAGCCAAGAAATCCTGAAGCTTCTGATTCTAACTCATCAAATGGGAAACTAAAGTTAGGCTCTTTTTGTTTTCTCTGTTTAAAATAAAATAGAATCTCCCTTAACTTAGGAACAAACAAACTCCAAGAGCGAGGACAAGGGTAGGGAACACCATCACGGCTTGATTTGGGCGCATGGAATAAATCGGGGTATCTACGCAGAAAACTTGAAATGCCACCATCACCAATGTCATCGGCAAACTCTAACTGAGTCCGTTTTATCCAATGGTCTATGGTATCTACCACAAGAAAGTTAGCAACACGGGTAACAATTGCGTTTGAGGTAGAACTTACGTGTGTTCCATCGCTTGCCCCAAGGTTGCCAGTAGCTCCAACCAATGTGTTACCCAAATCTAAACCCTGAAAGCGGTTATCAGTAAGTATTGATAAAGCAACATTTTGAATATTAGGTGACGCATTAGAAAAATCATCAAGAAGTAACACAGAGGCTCCTGCGTATTTCAGTGCAGCAAGACGCTTATTAGGGATTTTCGTCATAAACGCTTGTGATTCACCGTTAGGTGCTATAAATTTTTGCACATTTGGTATACCACCAAAATCGACCGCCGATACCTGACCTGACAGCTCTTGAACAACAAATAGTAATTCTTTTCCAGTAGGGGTAAATCCTTCATCCGGATTCATTATAAATGGCATATTCAACATCTTGGCAACACGCATTGCAGCAATTCGATAGCTCGTTGTTTTACCTTGTCCT
>MDSY01139315.1_pt1 | contig 14049 bp, 11 predicted proteins | sample 811131 | NCBI WGS metagenome assembly MDSY01 (sample SAMN05326643, study PRJNA326480) | marine metagenome | isolation source: seawater | place: Atlantic Ocean: South West | collected 2010 | reverse complement strand
TCATAATCTAAGGAAGATCTAATTGAGTCTAAATATGAATGTTGCGTTTCAATTTCCTCCAAATTTTTAACAGTCTTTATTAAAGGATTAGTAGAAAATCCCCAACTTTTAATTTTTTTTAAAAATTCAGATTGAGTTTTAAATATAAGGGGATCTATGGCTCCCAGACCATAAGCAAAATATTTTAAAGGTATTTTAGATGTTTCTTTTGGATTCTTTTGTCTTAGCGATCCCCCAGCAGCATTTCTAGGATTAGCAAAATTATTTTTTAATTTTTCAAAATCGTTTTTTTTTATGAAAACCTCTCCTCTAATCTCAATATCAGATGGAAAATCTTTGTCCTTAATTTCATGTGGTATGTCTTTAATTGTCTTTAAATTTTCGGTAATTAACTCTCCCACATTACCATCACCTCTAGATACTCCAGCTTGTAATTTACCTTTTTTATAAGTTAACGATGCAGAAATTCCATCAATTTTTGGCTCTGCACAATATTCAATTTTTACTTTTTCATTAATATAATTATAAATTTTCTTTTCAAAGTTAATTAAATCATCTTCATTAAAAGCATTGGAAAGAGATAACATTTGAATTCTATGTTTAAACTTTTTGAAATTTTTAGAAGGTTTAAAACCTACAGTTGTTGATGGAGAATTGTCATTTTTTAAAAAAGCATATTTTTTTTCTAAATCGATTATACTTTTTTTTAATTCATCATACTTTTTATCTGAAACAGTAGGGGCACTATTTTGATAATATGATTTATTATGTTTATTAATTTCCTTAATTTTTTCTAGATAAATTTTTTTTATTTTTTTTAGCTCCATTAATTGCTTATTATTTAAATAAATTTTTAAATTTCTTTAATATGTTGTTTTGTTTTTTTTTATCATTTATTTTTGAAATTTTTTTATAATCTTTATTAAATATTTTGTAAGATTTTTCATACCATTGGCTTGATTCATAATTATAACCTAATAATGATGCATATTTTTTTGAATCATCGATAAGTCCTAATTTATAATGAAGCTCTACAAGTCTATGAAGTGCCTCTTCAACATAAATAGTGGTTTCATAATCTTCTACAACTTTTTTAAATCTATTTATTGCTGGTATCCATTTTTCTCTTTGTACATAATATCTAGCTATATACATTTCTTTAGAAGCAGATATTTCTTTTATTAAATCTAATTTAAAATCTGCATCTACTGCAAATTCAGTGTCTGGATAATTTTTTATAAGTATTCTAAAATATTTTTCTGATTTAATTATTTCATCCAAATCTTTTTTTTCATCAACTATTTTATTGTAATGACATAGAGCTAATAAATAATATGCATAATCTCTTCTTGGATGTTTTTTGTATCGATCAAGAAATCTTTCTAATTCAATAATTGCATCATCATAATAAAATTGGGTAAAATATGAATATGCTGCCATTAAAGCTGCTCTCGGAGCCCATTCAGATTGAGGGTATAATAGTTCCGCTTCATTAAATCTTTTCGCTGCATATATAACATCTCCTTTTTCTAATTCTTCCATTCCTTTGTTGTATGCTTCAATCATTTGAAGATCTAAACTTTTCTCCTCAATAACAGAAATTTTTTTTTCTTCTTTAGAACAAGAGACAAATAACAGTAGTAATAATATAAAAGAAAAACTTTGAAGAAATTTCATTTATAAATTTTATCAGAATTTTTATAAAATTCTAACTATTAAGCTATTGATTTTAATTGTGTATTGTTTGCAAAAGAGTGGGGTAAGCTTTTACCTTTGATTTCAATTATTGAATAATTTTCTTTATTACTAAAAAATTGTCTCAGAAATTTATTCGTCAAACTATGTCCACCTTGGGAGCATAAAACTGATCCTATAATTTTATAACCACTTAAATATAAATCACCCATGCAATCTAATATTTTATGATTAACAAACTCCAAATTATTTCTAAGGCCCTCAATATTAATTACAGCATCGTCTTTAACTACAATTGCGTTATCTAAACTTCCGCCCAAACCTAATCCCATTTTTTTTAATTTATCTATATCTTCAAAAAGACAAAAAGTTCTTGAGTCATAAATTTCATTTAAATTATCTTCAAATAAATTAACTTTATTTCTTTGAGTTTTAATAACTGAATTTTGATATTTTATTTCAAAGTCTATCTCTGAAGTTACATTTGATTTTTTTATTGAAATAAACTTATCTCCTTCTTTTAATTCTAAATTTTTTTCTACTTTAATTACTTTAATAGGTGTATCACTAATTTTAAAACCAGCGTTTATAATCAACTCAACAAATTGTTTTGCTGATCCATCTAAAATTGGCACTTCTTGAGAGTCTAATTCAATAATTGCATTATCTACACCCAAACCATACAAGGCACCCATTAGGTGCTCAATAGTTGATACACTAACTCCATGCTCATTGGAAATTGTTGTACATAAAGTTGCATCTGTAACATTTATAAAATTTGGAATTACAATATTATTTCTATTTATATCAATTCTTTTAAAAACAATTCCTGAGTTTGGAGATGATGGTAAAATATTTAATGTAACTTTCTTGCCTGTATGAACCCCAACTCCTTCAACTGATATTTTATTAAGAATAGTTTTTTGAGTTAATATTGACATAAACCTTTTATACAAAAGGCTTTTTTTTTTATATATACAACTAATGTTACAAGAAAATACAGTTACCTAGAGAAAAAATTAAAAAATTTTTCAAAGAATCCCGCTCTTTTTTGATTTTTTGTGACTATTTTAATGTCATTTAAATTTGAACTTATTTCAAAATTTAGACCAGACTCGCAAATTTCCTGAATTTCTTCTTCATAAAAATTAATCTCTTCAAAAGTGTATTTCTCATTGAGATGAAAAGAATTTTTATTAAATAACTTTGATCCATTTCCAGTTAAGATCAATGCAGAATTTTTACAGTTATTTAAAAAATCATTATCTAAATCTTTAAAAAGTAAATCAAAAATTTCTTCAATTCTAGACAAAACAACTTTTTTGAGTAGATCTATTGAAATAGATTTATCTAAAATTTCTTTTACAATATAATTGCCTTCATTAATATTTTTATCATACGAAAATTCATTTTCTGATTTATTAAAAGATTTTTTTATGCTTTCTGAGTCGACTAAATTTAAATTTAAAACCTTAGAAATATCTTTAGTTATATGATTTCCTCCAATTGGAATACTTTTAATATTAACTAATTTTTTATTATCATAAGAAATTAAAGTACTTCTTTCGTGCCCTATATCAATAAAATTTACTAACTTATATTTATTAAATGATTCAATATAATGATAAGACTTTACATAGCTTGAGCAAAAAAAATTCAATATTTGTAAATTATTTTTTTTTAAAATTTTTAAAATATTATTATAGCTTTCTTTAGGCAAACTAATAAACTTTATTTCTAATATTATTGACCTTGCATTTAATTCTTTATTTGGAATGACATTTATCTCTTTACCATCTACAATTTTTTTTGTTGTAATGACATGAATAATTTTATTATTTAAATAATTATTTTTTATTAATTGATTAGCTTCTAAAATAATAGAATTATAAATATCATTAACTAATACTTTTTGATCAAAATCTTTTCTTAATGAAATATCTATTGAATAAAAGTCTGGTGAATCATAAAGTAATATTACATTTTCAATATGACTAGATATTTTTTTTTCAGCTTCTTTAATTAAAAAATTAATAGTGCTTGATTGTTCATCATAATTATTTTTTTCATCAATATCTTTTGATAAAAAATTTAATTTTAAAAAATTTTCTCCAAATACACCCAGCCTAAACTCGGATCTACCATAGTCTATAATTGTAGAAATATTACTTTTCTTCATTTGTTAAAATAACATTGTTTGGTACTCTTAAATCTACAATACTATTTGCACTAATTTTATTATTATCAATAAGGCTATTATAAATTTTTAATGAGCTATTAATGTTTTTAAATGGAAGTTTTAAAATAATTCCATTATAAAATTCTAGATCCCATCTTTTGCTTTGATGAAAGTAATAATTTTTAATTTTTTTAATGTTGATTTTTTCTTGAATAAGTGTTTCTTGTAATTTTATAAAATCCTTAACTTTAAATTTTCCAAATACAAAAGGTAAGTTTTCTTCTTTATTAACTTTTGCTTCTACTGTTAATTTGCCATTTTCCCCTATATAAAACCTGTGGCCTTCTATAATAGAGACTCCTAGGAAATCAGTTTTTTTTGCAAAAACACTTAATCTAGATGGAAAAACTTTTTTAATTGAAAAATGGTCTATAAAACTAATAATACTTAATTTTTTTATAATTTCATCTTTTCTTAAAAAAAAAATATTATTATTCTTAAATACTTTTAGAGCCTCTCTTAACTGAGTTTCTTCCTTCTCTCCAACTCCACTAATCTCTATAGTTTTTATCTTATTTAAATCATTAAATATTAGATTTATGTTCAAATTGAAGACTGTGCTTAAAAAAAAGAAGATTAATAAATAAAAATATATTTTTTTTTTACTTATTGATTCCAGCATCATTAATAATTTTTTCAATTAGTTGGTTAAAATTTATTCCTTGATATTTTGCAATTTCTGGTACAAGTGAAAGTGATGTCATTCCAGGTTGAGTGTTTATTTCTAATAAATAGAATTTGTTTTTATAAAATCTAAAATCTGATCGTGTCACACCTCTACATTTAAGAAGTTTATGTGATTTTAAAGCTATACTGGTTACTTTATTATACTGATTTTTACTGATTTTTACCGGGATAATGTGTTTCGTTCTTGCTTTGGGATTATACTTAGCTTCATAGTCATAAAATTTTCTTTTGGGTTTAAGCTCTATAATTCCAAGCTTTTTGTTGTCTAGTATTGCAACCTGTATTTCTCTTCCAGGAATGTATTCTTCAATTAGTATTTCATTATAATTTTTTAACTTAATCAAATTTTTTAAAAAGTTTGATTTACTACATATATAAACATTTACGCTAGAACCTTCATTAATTGGTTTTATCACTACTGGAAATTTTAATTTTCTTTTTACTTCTTTGATAATTCTATCCTTAATTAAATTTTTTTTAAAAATAAATTTTATATACTTTGGAGTTAATATACTATTTTTAATAAATAATTTTTTTGATAACTCTTTATCCATAGCCAAAGATGATGATAAAACACCAGAATGAGTATATTTTAACTTTTCTGACTCTAAAATTGCTTGAACATAACCATCTTCACCATATCTACCGTGAAGAAGATTGAGCACTATATTTGGCTTGTACGATCTCAATTCTTTTACAAAATTGCCATCAGGTTCTTTAATTTTAATTTTGTATTTATTATTTTTTTTTAGTTCTTTAAAAACGCTTCTGGCTGTTAGTAAACTTATTTTTCTTTCATTTGAGTATCCACCCGCAACTATCATAATTTTTTTCATTATTCTGCTATTATAATTTCTAAATTAATATCAATTCCTGTTTTATCTTTAACTTTATTTTTTACACAATCAATTAATTGCTTCATTTCTTTGAATGTTGCATTTTTTTTATTTATAAAAAAATTTGCATGTTTGTTAGAAATTTGTGCATCTCCAAAATGTAAACCTTCTGGAACAGACTCTTTAATTAGTTGCCAAACTTTTTTATCCGTTTGATCTTTAGGATTTTTAAATGTACTACCACCAGTCATAATTTTAGATGGTTGAGCCCTGTCTTTTTTATCTTTAAGTTGACTCATATAATTTTCTATCTCATTATTATTTTTTACTAATCCCTTAAATGTTGCACTTAAAAAAATTGAATCTTTTGGCAAGTCTGTATTTCGATAATTAAAATTTATATTTTTTGCAGGTATAGTTTTAATATTTCCATAAAAGTCAATTAATTGAATTGAGACCAATACATCTTTAAATTCTGAACCAAAACATCCTGAATTCATTCTTATACCTCCGCCTATTGAACCTGGGATACAATATAAAAATTCCATTCCACCTATATTGTTATCTTTAGCAAATTCTGACAATTTTTTTTGATAAGTTGCTCCTCCTGCTATTATCATATCATCTTTTAAAATTGATATATTTGAAAAACTTTTTCCTAATTTAATTACAACACCCTCAAAAACATCGTCTTTAAATAAAGTATTTGAACCAGCACCTATAACAAAAATTTTTCCTCTATTTGAATATAATTTTAAAAAATCAATCAAATCCTTTAATGTTTGAGGTTTGAAATATATCCTTGTTTTTCCACCTATATTAAACCAATTTAATTTTTTAATTTGGTAATCAAAAAAAATATCACTTGCTATATTTTTTGAAAATTGCTCAATATCTTTGACTATCATTAAATACTATTTTTTAAGTTTTTCATCCAATTTGAAATTGATCCAGCGCCCATTCCGATATAAATTTTTTTTCCAAAACAATTTTGTTTCAAAAACTTTTTTAAATTTTCTTCATTTTCAATAAAAACCAAATTTACCTTTGAGTTTTTTATTATAAGCTTAGCAAATGAGTTATAGGAAAAGCCTAAACTTAAATTTTCACCTGCTTTATAAATTGGACACAATAAAACAGTATTTGCATCTTTAAAACTTTTTGAAAATTCTAATTTCAAATTTTTTACTCTCGAGACTCTATGTGGTTGAAAAATAGATATAATTTCACTTTTTTTGTATACTTTTTTTACACCTTCTAGTACTGAGGCAATTTCTGTTGGATGGTGAGCATAATCATCAAAAAAAATTGAATCATTTTTTTTAAATAAAAAATTGAATCTTCTTTGAACACCTTTAAATTTTAATAGTGCTTTTTTTATAATATCCTCAGATATACCAATTGAAAAAGATACTGCGACAGCTGAGGCGGAATTTTTAATATTATGAAGTCCCAATAAAGGAATTCTTATTTTTTTTATCAACTTATTTTTACCTGGAATTTTAATCATTAAATCAAATTGAGAAAAAGAACTATTTTGATTTATATTCATAACTCTAAAATTAGAATTTTGTGATAATCCATATGTGTAAAAATTTTTATTTTTTACTTTTCTTAAAATATCTCTATTATTTTTATCATCGATACAAACAAATGCTTTTCCTAGAGATGGAGTTTTTTCTAAAAATTCTAAAAAATTCTTTTTCAAATTATCGATTGATTTATAATAATCTAAATGTTCTGCATCTAAATTTGTTACGATTGAATATGTAAATGGTATTTTAAGAAAACTTCCATCTGATTCATCAGACTCAATTATACACCAATTACTTTTTCCAAGTTTTGCTGAATTTCCGAAGGAATTTAGAACACCACCATTTATTATCGTAGGATCTAATTTGGCTGAACTAAATATATTTGATATTAAAGAAGTCGTGGTAGTTTTTCCATGTGATCCTGTAACTGTTATGTTCCTCATTAAAGAAACAATATGACCCAGCATTTCTCCTCTTTTATAAACTGGTAATTTTAGTTTTTTTGCTTTTATTAATTCAGGATTATTTTTTTTAATTGCAGACGAAACTACTAGAATAGTACTCTTTTCAATATTTTTTTTTTTATGATTCAAAAATATTTTGATTTTTTTTTCTTTTAATCTCTCAATGTTTTTATTATGTGAAATGTCGCTTCCTTGTACCTTAAAGCCTAATCCATTCATTATTAACGCCAAACCACTCATACCGATTCCACCGATTCCTACAAAATGGATCAGCTCTGTTTTTCCTAAATTAATTTTCATCAAATAATTCCAATAGTTTTTTATTTACATTATTCCATGTATTTTCGTTAGCTATATTTGCAAGACTTTGTTTTTTGTTTAAATATTCAATTTTTTCTTCGAATAATTGTAACAATAAATTATCAGTCTTGTTAATGTCAAAATTTTCTTGCTTGATTAACCAGCATCCATTTCTATTTTCATAAAATTTTGCGTTATAATATTGATGATTATCTTTTGCAAAAGGAAATGGAATTGCAATAAATGGTATATTTAAAAAACACAGCTCAGCTACTACTGATGCTCCAGATCTAGTTATTGCTATATCATAATTGTGAATTTTTTTAAAAAGTTCTTCATCAAAATCAAATAGACTGAATTTTAGTTCTGCATTTTCATACTTTTGTTGAATTATATATTTTTCTTTTTCGTCAAAAACTTGCTGTAAAACTTCTATTTTTATTTTGTTAGAAATTTTTAAAATTAATTCTGTAATATTTTTATCAAAAAATTTAGCTCCTTGACTGCCTCCAATCACTAAAATTTTTATCTTCTCTGAAAGATTGTTTAAACTATCTTTTTTATAATTATAAATCTCCTTTCTTAGAATTGGATCAATATAATATTTTTTATTTATAAATTTTTTTGGAAATAGTTTTATTTCTTTATCATAACAAATAATTTTTTTTGAAATTGATAGAATAAATCTATTTGATCTACCCAAAACACTATTTGGTTCAAATAAAAATATTTTGATATTTAGTAATTTTGATACAATACAAAAAGGTATTGACATGTATCCACCTGTACTAATTAAAAAATTTATATTATTTTTTTTTAAAAAAATATAAGATTTAAATATGGAAATTATAAATTTAAAAAAATTTATTGGTAATAGATATAATTTAGAAAATAAATTAGGCACATCTATTAGATTATATTGATATTTTGATTTATTTATAAATTTAGATCCTCTGTAATCGGTCGCTAAAATAGTTTTAAAATCATTTTTTAAATGATCAAAAATTGATAATGCTGGCACAACATGCCCTCCTGATCCACCTGTAACAATTAATATTTTTTTCATTTTCAAACTATTTTTCTTTTTGTTAAATTTAAAATAATTCCAGATATTATAGCAGTACTTAAAATTGAAGAACCACCATAACTTAAAAAAGGTAAAGTCATCCCAGTAGTAGGCAATAATCTTATATTTACACCTACATGGATAAAACTTTGCAGCAAAATGATAGAGATACTTCCAATTAAAATTAATTTTATATTATCTTCTTTCTCGAAATTAATTTTTTGTATAACTTTATATGAAAGTATCAAATATAATAATATTATAGCTATAACAATAATGGCACCAAATTCTTCAGCTATAACTGAAACTATATAATCTGTATGAGCTTCAGGAACTCTAGAATTTAACTTTCCTTCGCCTATACCCTTACCAAAAAAACCTCCATTAATTATTGCATCATTAGCTTTTTCTGCTTGATAATTATTTCCAGAAGTAGAATCCATAAAAGAAAGGAGTCTTATTTTTATATATTCAAATTTAGGAACAAAGATTATCAAATAAGTAACAATAAATCCTGCAGTAAGAAAAAATGAAAAAAAAAGTAAAATATTAATTCCAGACACAAAAACTAATGCTAGCCAAGCCATAGTTAAAAGAAGAGTTTGTCCTAAATCTGGCTGGTAAATTAAAAATAATAAAATAGTTATAAGTACTAAAGCGCTAAAAAAATATTTTAAATATAATTTTTTGTTACCTAAAGTTAATATAGTTGCAATAATTATTACAAAAAAAGGTTTTAAAATTTCTACAGGTTGAAATCTAGGAAAAATAAATAAATCTAACCATCTTTTAGATCCTTTAATCTCTACACCAAAGAATGGAACTAAAACTAGACTTAAAAAACTAATAAAGAAAAGAATAATTGAAATTTTTAATAAATATTTTTGATTTAAAAAAGAAAAAAATAATAAGGCAATAATTCCAATAATAATAAAAATTAAATGTTTAAGAAAAAAATAATAAGAATTAGTATTCAGTTTGTCTGAAGCTAATAAAGAAGTTGATACCAAGGAAAAGAAAAGTCCTAAACAAAATAAACCCAAAATTAAAAATAAAATATATTTATCAATATTTTTCCACCAATCATAAAAGTTATCAAAATAATTAGACATTAGATTATTTGTGTCTTCTTATATAATTTTTAATAATTTTATTAAAATATCTTCCTCTATCTTCAAAGTTTTTAAACTGATCGAAAGATGCGGCTGAAGGACTAAATAATATTACTCTTTTTTCATTAACATTTTTTTTTAATTCCTTAAAAATTATAAATAATGAATTATTTATACTTTTTGAAATTTTGTATTTAATTTTTTTATAAAGTATTTTTGAAAAAAATTTTTTATCTGTGCCATAGATAAAAGCACTAATTTTTTTATAATGATTTTTACTTAATTGTAGTTTGTCACCTTTTTTTGCTAAACCACCCAATATCCAAAAAATATTTTTATAAGACTCTAATAACGGTTTTGCCGAAGAAAGACTGGTTGATTTTGAATCGTTTATTATAATTAATTTTTTTGAATTATATATAATTTGCTGCCTAAAATTTAATCCTTGAAATTTGTTTACTGTATTAATAATTTTTTTAACATTGAGATTAATACAATTAGATAATGCAAAAATAAAAGCTAAATTCTTTAAATTGCTTTTATTATTCATGTATGGATTATTTATTAATTTAAAATATTTTTTATAATTTTTATAATCAATTTTATAAATTTTTGATCTAATTTTATTCTTTTTAATCAAATTATTTAGAATATTACTTTTATTTTCTATAAAAGCATAGTTTCTGCTAGATTGATTCTTTAGTAATTTAAATTTTGAATCTACATATTTTTTAAAATTCCCATGCCTCTCTAGATGATCTGGCGATAAGTTCAAAATCATAGAATATTCAGAACAAAAAAATTTACTATAATCTAACTGATAGGATGAAGCCTCAATTACAAAAATTGTTTTATTAGTTATTTTTTTTTCAAAAAGAATTGGGTTTCCAATATTGCCTACTAACCTAACATCTTTTTTATGAGCTTTTAATACATCAAATAGTAATTTTGAAGTTGTTGACTTTCCATTAGTACCGGTAATTGTAATTTTTTTATTATTAGGATAATTCAAATAAAAAATATCTAGCTCTGTAATTATATTATTTTTATTTTTTATTAAATATTTTGATAATTTACACTTATTTATGTCTATTCCCGGACTTAAAACTATATAATCAAAAAAAAAATTTTTTATTTGATTGGTGTTTAAAAAATTTTTTTTAAATTTCGCAGGAATATTATTTTTATTATCATCAATTATTTTACATTCATTTTTTTTATTAAGATATCTAAAAGATGCTAGACCAGATTTTCCAAATCCATAAATTAAAAATTTTTTTTTATAAAAAAAGTTATAATTGACATCCATTATCTTAATTTTAATGTTGCCAAACCTATCATTGCCAAAATAATTGAAATTATCCAAAATCTGACCACGACTGTTGACTCGGGCCAACCTTTTTTTTCAAAATGATGGTGTATTGGTGCCATTTTAAAAATTCTTTTACCTGTCATTTTAAAAGAAACAACTTGCGCAATAACAGATATTGCCTCTAAAACAAAGAGACCTCCAGTTATAGCTAAAACAATTTCATGTTTAGTTATTATTCCTATTGCTCCTAAAGATCCTCCTAAAGAAAGTGAACCTGTATCTCCCATAAATATTTTTGCTGGTGGTGCATTAAACCATAAGAACCCTAGACATGCTCCAATGATCGAGCCACAAAAAATAGACGCCTCTCCTACTCCTTCTATGTATGGAATATGCAAATAATCGGAAAAAACTATATTTCCTGTAACATAACTAATAAATGCAAAACATGTAGCAACCAATATAACTGGAACTGTCGCTAATCCATCTAGTCCATCAGTTAAATTTACTGCATTAGAAGAACCAACTATAACAAATAGATAAAAAGGAATGAAAAACCAACCTAAATTAATTATAAGATTTTTAAAAAATGGAAAATATAAGTTTTTTAATTCATTGGACTCACTAAAAAAATATAAAATTAAAATTCCTATTGTAGCTAAAATAATTTGAATAATAATCTTTAACTTTGAAGATATTCCCGAAGAGTTGTTTTTTTTTATTTTCTGATAGTCGTCATAAGCACCTAACAATCCAAAGGTTCCAGCTATATAAATTAAAAACCAATTATATGGATTTGAAAGATCTCCCCAAAGTAATACTCCTGAGAAAACACCCAACAGTATCATCAATCCACCCATTGTTGGGGTGCCTATTTTCTTAACAATATGCTCACTTGGTCCATCCTCTCTAATGGGATTGTGTATTTGTTTTGATGAAAAATAATTGATTAATGGATTTCCAACAATAAAAACTACGATCATAGCTGTAAACATTGATAAACCAGTACGAACAGTTAAATATTTAAAAATGTTAAAAAAGCTGAAACTTTCAACTAAACTAGAAAATAAACTATATAGCATTTAACCTTCCTGATTTTAACTTATGAGATATTAAATTTAATCCTGTAGAATTTGATCCTTTAATCATTAAATAATCACCATCTTTAATATCATTAATTAAAAATTTTAAGATATCTTTTTTTGATTTTAGTATACTTCCTTTTTTTTGTGGTCTAATTTTGTTGAATGTATCCACTATATGTTTTCCATAAACATAGACTTTATCCACATTAGATTTATTAACGAATTTTGCTGCTTCTACATGAAGTTTTTTTGAAAATTTACCCAATTCTAACATATCTCCTAATAAAACTATTTTTCTCTTAGATTTACTATTTACTCTATTAAATTTGTTCATGGCAAACTCTAAAGATAGTGGATTAGAATTATAACTTTCATCAATGAAACGAATTTTATTTTTTTTTATATTTATAAAATTAATGTCCCCCCTACCTTTAGGCAGATTATGATTAAAGAAAAATTTTTCACTAATATTTTCTAATTTTAAAAAATTTGATATTACAGCTACAGAAGCAAGTATATTTTCAGTGAAATTTGCTAAATTTTTCTTGATTACAAATTTTTTTACTTTTCCATTAATGCTAATAGTTAAAGTATTTATATTTTTAAATATTTCAATTTTTTTTAGTTTTACATTAGATTTATTTTTTATACTAAAAGAAACAATATTTAAATTTTTTCTTAAAGCTTTTTCTTTAAAAAAATTATAAAATTTATCATCTGCATTCAATATTATAGATCCATTCTCTAAAATATTATTAATAATTTCTGATTTTGCTTCTGCAATTTTATATAAACTTTTAAAATTTTTAATATGAGCATAAGATATGTTTGTTATTACTCCAATATTTGGTTTGATAATATTTGATAGATAATGAATTTCACCTTTTCTGTTCATACCAATTTCAAAAACACCAAATCTGTCATTCTTATTAATATTAAATAAAGAAATCGGAACTCCATATTTATTATTAAAAGATTTTTGTGAAAACGATGTGTGATACATATTTTTTAATGATTGTGCTAATAATTCTTTTAAAGATGTTTTTCCTGCTGAACCTGTTATTGCAATTGCATTAATATTAGATGATTTTCTAATTTTACTAGCAGTACAAGAAAATAAATTAAGAGTATTTTTAACTTTAATTTTGTTTATTTTTTTTTTTCCATAAATTTTGTCTACAATACTTAATGAGGCTCCTTTCTTTATTGCTTCATCGGCAAATTTATTGCCATCAATATTTTTTCCTTTAATACCAAAAAAAATATTATTTTTTTTTATTTCTTTTGAATTAATTTTTGCTTTATTTATATTTATATTCTTGTTTAATTTTCTACCTAAATTTTCTTCTAGAATACTTTTTTTCCAGTTATTGCTTAATTGACTATTTTTTTCTTTTATAGACTTAATTATAAATCTTCTATCCGAAAAAAAATATTTTCTTTTATATTCTTGATATATTTCATGTCCTCTGCCAGCAACAACAACTATTTCATCAGATTTCAAATTTTTGATTGCAGTTTCAATAGCTAGCTTTCTTGAAGGAATTTCAAACAATTTCTTTTTATTAATACTAATCTTAATATCTTTTCTTATTTTTTTTGGATTTTCTCGTCTTGGATTATCATCTGTTAAATATATTTTATCGCAAAAACTATTTGCAATTTTTCCCATGATTTTTCTTTTTGGCTTATCTCTTTCGCCACCACATCCAAATACT
>MDSY01139652.1_pt1 | contig 14050 bp, 16 predicted proteins | sample 811131 | NCBI WGS metagenome assembly MDSY01 (sample SAMN05326643, study PRJNA326480) | marine metagenome | isolation source: seawater | place: Atlantic Ocean: South West | collected 2010 | reverse complement strand
AGAAAGACCCGTCCCCAGTTTCTGTTAGACATAACAAGAATTCTAAAGATGATATTTCAAAATCTACCATGTCAAAATCGAATAATAAGAGTTTAAATAATAATGTAATGGATATATTTCTAAATGACATAAAAGATAAAAAAAATCACAGAATATTTATAGTAGTTGTATTTTCTTATGTTATATTAAATTCACAGCCAGTTTATAAAATAATTAATGATATGTTTCCATATTTAATGGAATCGGTAAATCAGGTTAATATAAAGGGAAAAATTATAATAGCACTTCTCATATCTACAGCTGTAATAATTTCTAAATCTTCTTTACTGAATTAGATTTAAGCTTATCCTTTTTAGACTTAGGGGGTCCAAGAGATTGTTGTTTATTTGTTATTCTATTCTCCATACCGAATAAAATATTCTCTAGTGTAAATTTTTCAAAACTGGGCAATTCCCCTGTTTTTTCTTTGGGTTTTTTCCATCCTAGGGCACTTTCTAGACCTGGACTGATCGGAACAGGCTCACTTTGATAATCTCTGCAACATCCAAAATCCCCTTGGCTTTCAGATAGACATTTTTGACAAAATCCAGATGGTGTTAACTTAAAATAAATATTATTATGGGAATGAAAATCTCCTTTATTTTGACAAAATTTAGATTTTGTGGCTACAATATATACAGGATTGTCTTTAGATTTTTGGATAATCCTGATATCTCCAGACTTATAACGATGAATAAAATTATTAAAAAATTTAATAATTGCAATGTACTCTTTAGATTCCTTGTCAAGTCTGGTAAACCCCCTCATGGAAAAAGTTTCTCCAGAGTCTTCCGTTTCTTCATACTCCTGAAGATTAACAGTGGGTGTAATATAACTTTCATCAGATCTAACACTTGTTTTCTTAATAGATAATAGAATGTCTTGTATATAGTCTTCTGTAAGTTTTTGTTCAAAAGTTTTCCCCGTATATACCCATTTAATATTGTATACCCGATTTTCGTAATGTTTAATACCGTCCGACATAGAACATTTGTCTGACCCTAAAATTCGAAGACCGTTTGCATCATACACGCACTTATCTATAATTTTATCCCACGTATCATAACAGGATTCTATTTTACCGTATTCTGTATTCATTCTTACAAGGATATTCTTACGAATAGCTTTCGCGGTATCTTTATCAACTAAAATATCGGGCCAATGTAGATGATATCCCTGTTTGATATATTTAACGCCGGATTTAATAGTTTCTTTGTATTTATCTGCGCATGTTACTATACATAATTGTTGATTTCCGTAAACATTCTGAATAACATCCTGAATAACTTCAACAAATCCAGATATGTCTATAATTTCTGTTGAATTAAAATCAAAATCTATAAAAAACTTAAATACACCTGTTTTTCTCTCTACTATACAATTTTTACAATGAATGTATTTTGAATACATTTCTTGAAATAATTCATAATCATTGGAAATATCTAATTTACCCCCGTCTAATAAAAAATGAGTTACATTCTGTTTATTAGAATCCGTTACAATTTTCCCAGTTGAATAAAACCATCTTGTAAGAGGATTGTCCATTTTATCATTTATGTTTTAAAACTTTAAATTATATTTAACTTTATCCTTTAAACTTAATTGTTACTTTATAATTATTTGTATAAACCCCTTTTACAGCACTGGGAGACAAAACTGTTCGTTTATCCTTCCTCTTATTAAGTAAGGTTGTATTCATATCAGAATCTATTAGGGTTATATTAGTTATTGCATATTCATATATCTTATTTTCTATAACCCACTTGAAGAAATTAAGCTGACCTACCGTAGTTACTATTTCTTTATCCTCCCGTATAATATCAGGGTTATATTCTTTCCATTTTAGAGTATTGATATCTATTAATATTCTCCGTTGTCTACAAAAGGGGTCGAAATATTTCTTAGAATACGCTTTTAGCTGATTTTTATAGTCTAGATAGATATTAAAATATATAACCTCTCCATTTGATTTATACAAAGGGTATATAATATTGTATTTTTTTGAATAGTTTGTAACTAGCCAGTCTAATAATCTCAGACTAAGTGGAGTATTTTGATAAACTATGTCACGGAGGAGAGGCATTTTATTTCTATAGTACGTTAATAAAAAATTAACCAGTGTTTCTTCCCTGCTTGAAAAAGACATTTTTACTATTTTAATATGTAAATAGGCTTTAAATATATTTAAAGACTGTGTTATATTATAATATATAATATACAATTTCATATGTTAACTGAAATATCTGATGAGGAATATAAAAAACAGATTATATTTTTATTAAATAATAACTGGACAGGGAGAACCGATTATTACTTCCCCGCTCAAACATCGATTAACATAGAGAAGTCCCATTTTACAAAATTAAAGTATTTTGATTACGTTTTCGCTAAAAAAGATACAACAAACACTAAACGAGCTATATTATTTACATTTATTAACTCTAATGCGGAAAATACTTCTGTAATCATTCTTAAAGATTTCACAATTTATAAAATAGATATAAATTGTTCGTATGAATATTTTTATGGGAGTATTTTTGATATATCATTTACTGAATCACAAATTATAATATGCGACGCGTTTATGACAGCCGGTAATAAAATTAATACATTATCGTATGCAGACCGAAATGCAGAAGCTTTTTATTTCAGGAACAATACATTAAATTCGTCTATCGAAATAAGTATACTATATTATTCTAAAAGTATATGCGAATTTTCAGATATTACAGAAAATGAAGAGATTTTCATAATACCAAATAACCTACCTATAACCACTGGTATGAATTATTCATGTTTTAAGTGGAAACCAGTAGAAAGACTTACATTTAATTTACTTACCGAAGAGAATGAGGGCGATATTGACGTATATACAACGAATTTTAAAAAATTGACATTATTTGCAAAAATACTCTCCTGGACACCAGAAGGAAAGGAGCAAATTGAATACATAAAAAGCCTTGATAATTATAAGAATAGATGTATAATTGAATGTAATAAAGGAGAAGAAAAAATTGAAATACTAAAAGTAGACGAAGGTAAAACTATACCAACTCCAATCAGGTCAATAGAAAAATTACTCCATCTGAAGTTAGAAAATATAACATTTCAAGACATTTCTGATAACTAAATAAAACTTTAAAATTAATTTTAACCAAATCATTTAAATTCAATAAGAATGTATATGATTTAATTATAACACTTTAATTTACTCTAACTTTTCGGTAAATATCTACCAGAGACCGAAACCGAAGCTCGAGCGGCGCGAACGGCGGCGGTAGGCGGCGCGAGCCTTGATGGCCGACTTGGTCATCTTTAGCTTCTTCGAGCGGCGACGGCGGGTAGTCTTCTTCGAGCGGCGGCGGTAAGCACGGCGAGCAGCGATGGCCGACTTGGTCATCTTTAGCTTCTTCGAGCGACGGCGGCGGGTGCGCTTGGCCCTCTTGCGTGTGCGGCGCTTCTTAACGTAGACCTTGCGGCCCTTGGAACGGTAGTACAGGGCACCGGTCTTACCCTTGTATAGCTTTCGCTTGCGGCCAGCGACTACAATCGAGGTCTTCGAAGCCTTAGTCGAACGACGGCGGCGGCGAACGGGCGAACGGGCACGGCGGCGGCGAACGGGCGAACGGGCACGGCGGCGGCGAATAGGCGAGCGCGAGCGCTTGCGCGATCGGCGGCGCTTAGCGCCAAAATATAGATCAAGGAGGTCGGACATATTTATTTTATTATATAGAAGAGAAATTAAATTAAAATTAATTAAATTAAAATTTTTACAAATTTGCAAATTACATTATCTTTAAATTTGTGTTCGTTCATAAATTCCATCAAAACTTTTTTATCTGTCTTTTTCATACAGAACGTCTCAGGTACATCATAATCGAATACAGTAAATATATTTCTACATACAGTGTAATTAAATTTGTCGTGGGTTCTGGTAGTAATGTCTAATATATTTTCTATAGAACCGTGTTTATTAATCAGGTTGTATGCAGTTATTGGCCCTATTAGCGGTATGGACTCTGTATAATCACATCCAGAGAGTATGCAATAATCCACAAAATTATCCATGTTCATATTAATGTCTGACAGTAGTTTTTCTAGATTTATTTCTATTATTTGTTTACTTATACTGGTCTTAAGGACATTAGAGCATCCGAATGTAAGAGCATCTGAATCATCTGTTACAGTGTAGTCAACTAGGCTGTTTTTTTGTAGAAAAGCGCAATACTTCTCCGCGTCATTAGGTGCAGTACAATAAGGAATTCCAGATTTTTCTAGAAATTCTTTACATTGATCTACGTGGCATTTCTTTACTACTATAATCTGAGACCTAAGTTTTTCAATTTCTATATTAATTTCGGTTTCCTCTTTTTCACTCTGTGGAACTTTTTCTTTCAACTCGTCAAGACGAACATATATCTTTTCTTTGGCTGCATGTCTTTTTTCTAGAGTTATACTTTTTGCGTCAGGAGGTACTCCGTCAAACACAAATACAGGAAGTATTCCATTCATTACATAAAATTTTGCCCTGTTTGCTATACCAACTAGATGGGAATTTTCTATCTTAGATGCATACTTAAATTTATAAAGTAATATACTACAATCGATAGCAAATATTTTTCCATGGTATTTTCTGATATCATTGTATGTTGTACATTCAGGAGAGTTTTTTTTAATAAGGGTATTTAATCCTCTTATTCCCATTTATATTTATAAGTGTATAAATTATTCTTTTAAACTATTTAAAACGAAATTAATCTACTATCAAACATTCCAATAGTTTAACGGGTGATAAGTCTTCTTCCGATGTAAGATCTAGAACTCTCTTGGGGTGTTTAAATTCTGGGTGACATTCAATTCCTTCTACACGGTAATGAATTATATCATTCCAAAATTTGTCTAGAATTGGAAGGTTCTCCTTAAGCCACTTATGGTTAATATAAGTTCTTACGATACTCATAGTCTTCGGTGGGAAATATTCAATAAAATCAGAAACTTCAAGTCCGCAAATGAACATATTCAACTGAACTTGAGGATAATAATATTTAGGAATCTTACCTGGGACAATCTTCCGCTTATATGGACACTTAACCTCCAATAGAATAGGCTTTGCATCAGGGTCGGTTAGACTCATGGAGATACCGTCTGGTGAGCCTGCTAGCCACGGATATTCATCGGATTTATGGACATCCTCGTGCGCAAGAAGACCAAAATCATAATTCTTTTGACCAGTAAGTTTACAGTACTTTTCAATAGCCTCGTCTTCATACTTTTGACCATGACGAGTAGCAATATTACCAACAAAAGGTTTTGGATCGTGACCACACTTCTTAAAAAGTACTTCTTTTGGTTTTTGATAAGGATTCAACCCTAGAACTGTTCCTGCATCACTTGATGTCAATTTGTTCTCTCGCTGCTTAAACCAGGCATCCGAGCGCTGCTCGTGCATAGGAATCGATTGTAATTTATTAATTATATCCATAAAATACACCTATATAAGTTTATGCATTTTATGTTTATATAATTTTAATTTAAAGTGGTTGAAATTCTCTTTGCATATATCATTTTTCAATATGGTCTACTTCTACTGCGGCCAGAGCGTCTTGCTTGTGAGGGCGAGAATGGCTTGTCGGGAATTGAGGGGTTAAGCTGCGGGACTGTGGCAATTGTCCCTACTGCACCAGGCTGAACCTCAATTGGTTCCATGCCACCGATTGTTGGGAATCGTCGGGGCCCTTCGCTAGCCTCCATTGAGTCTTTCATAGCCAAAAAACCCATAATTATAAAGAACGAAAATAGGGTAATTCCCATAATCTGTGGAAGTGTTAGTTTACTTACATTAATCATATCTATTTATGTATAGTATAGATTTTTTTGTAACTTTGTTTGTAAAAAAAATAACTTAAACACTTAATTTATATTATACTACAATCTATATAGATTTTAAAAATGGTTGCCCCCCCAAGCTATAAATGCACAGCTAATACAAAACACGCCGGCCCTTGTAAATGTAACGCTAAAATTGATGGTTTGTGTATGCGTCATCATAAAATTAGAACCGGAAATAATAATAATCACGGACAGGATGTAAGATCAAGGGCCGGGAGTACACGAAATGGTTTCAATGTCTCTTATTCAAATCATAATAGTGTGGAACCGCCGCCAGAACTTGTTAAAGAAAGAAATGAAAAATTAGATATAAAAGATGGCCTCTGTCTTTATTGCGGAGAAGAAGGAAATACAAATGATCATCTAGTTGCGACTTGTAATACTAAATATTCCATTTACGGACAAAATAATAGTCTTAACATAGTCCCGTGCTGTCGCTCATGCAATGGAAGTAAGGGAGGTAAAGTAAATTCTCAATTTAAGAAATGGTTAAAAGACAACCATAATTGGTCTCAAGATAAAATCAGTGTTTTGTTTATTTGGATTGAAGAGAATAAGGAATATCTTCTGCTCGACGCAGTTCAGTATTTAAATGGAGAACATCAGACTATTAATATTCTACACGATATTATGGATAAGAGTGCTAAAAATAAAGAGTCTACTATGGAAAACCTGATTAAACACTTAAGATTTAGAGAGTCCTGAAAACTAAAGACCTTTTTTAGTAATATATGTAATTTAAAAAAATAACTTATAATACACTAAATCTAAATGTACCGTATTATCCCTCTTAGAATTTTACGTAGAACCCGTGGTGTAAAATTTGACGAAATGGTTCCATCTGATATCCCAAAAATTAGCGGAATCGATCGAGTTATCCATGGTCCAAATTCTATCTCACCCGGACCGGTTGAAGATTGTACCCCTCCTGTTAAAAGACCGTGGTATATGCATCCAGGACAAGATGATAATCTCCTAGTTCTTCAGGGGACTAGATACATTGATATCTTTGATCCAAAAACTGTAACTAAAGCCTCTTTTATTGTAACCCCAGACAAGGTTTATAAAAACGACAAACTGTATTTTGATGGCCCTGCTATGGTAGTCTGGCCTTCGGGGATTTTTCATAGAATTATTAGTGGGATTGAAGGTAGTATATCGGTTAATTTTTCAACTAGAACCAATTTATTTGACATGAAGGACAATTTTAATGTATACAATCTCTGTACAAACACGGGAAAGTATACATTAATTAAAGATGGGTATGAAGATCAGCCAGATCTAAATTATAAGTATCCTAATGACGAAATTAAGGATCTATTCAAAGACGTAGTTCAATAGAAAATTTTATTAGGGTAATAAATCTTTTTTAAATAGTCAGGGATTTCGATAATATTTATAGGCTCCATTAGAGCTCTTTTAACTACAATACCGTCTTTATATCTTTGTGTTTTTTTGGGATCGGTCTCTAGGTAATATTCTTTTATTTCAGAAGAAATTATTTCCATGCGACTTTTCCATAACCCAGGGTGGTTTTTAGTATACATAACAGCGAGGTCTCCACTTGGTAGAGGCGGAACAAGTTGTCTCTTTATAATTTGTGTTATATTAAACTGAGGATTAGTTCTGCTATTAAATAGAGGTTCGGATTCATTAGTGTGTCTCCAGCCCAGATAAAGCCTTACTGAATTCTTAGTGAATTTCTGTTTATTAATTTCGTGTATAATGTTCTGGTTAAAGATAATAACCTGTTTTGGTTTAATTTCTATTTTTACTTTGTTTGGATAATCACCTGATATCTTTTCAAAACCTCCACGTCCAGCGCAGGTGTGTGTACCAGGAACACATGAGAAATATTGACTACCATTGTTGTCTAAATTTATCCATCCCCCATAAATGTGATCTGCATCTTTTTGAACACTGCAAGTGTCTCTGTGAAATGACTCACCTGTAATACTTGTACCCGCTCTCCGTATACCTACACGATCAAATAGACACTCAATGTATCGGTTATTGTCCATGTATCCAAAAACCCTAGACAATTTCTTGAAAAGAATGTATCTAAGTTGATACATAACTAGATTATGAAAACTAGAAGGATTGCCTAATGCCCCGAAAGCGCCCAATACAAATCCATGTTGAGGTTCATCTGTTTTAAAATCCCTTAACTGAAACTTCTTAATTTCTGAAAACCAATCTGTTCCCAATAAGAATTCACTTTCTTTTTTAATTAGATTGAGATCTATAACTACCACTCCATAATTGTTTAATTTACTAGCACAAAGTTTAAGATAATCATTTTCGGCGGTGACGTATCTAGTTATGCATTTTATCAGTTCTTTTCGTTTTTCGTCTGATGTAGGCATTACATGTATTATTATATAGAATGTATTTTTAAATTAAATAGATTTAAAACCACTTTCTATACATTTATAAATAGTAATGGATATAATATGGAATGAGGTATTTCTTGCACTTTTTACATTCTTATTTATGTATTCAAATACAATCCCTGGATGTATTATAGCAATCAACGGGGTGTTATGTCATGGGTCTTATGCATTATCTCTTCCTTATAAAGAGGAACTGAGAATATTTGACGCATCATGTAACATATGTTTAAGTTTGTATGTAAATCTAGACCCCAGAGCTCAGCCTCTAACTGGAGTTGTCTCATGTTTTTCTTTCTTCACGTGGAGATATAATCAAATTAATACAGGGAACTTGAAAGCGATTGTACACGCAACGTGTGTTCAATTACCCCTGTTTATTGCACTACACCAATATAGTGTAATTAATTTACTTTAGTTTTTTAACGCTAACAGATGGCGCATTCTTCTTTTTTAACTTTTTAGCGTCATATTCTGGGATTTCTTTAGCCTTTTTGGCATCGTAATTCTTTTTACAATAAGTCCATAATTCTTTCGAGCCTATTTTGAATTTACGGTCTGGGGTAGCCCTATACCAAAAAACACAGTCCTGTATATTATTACTTCTTGACGTATTGTCTAAGACTAAACAGTCATACCCTTCCGTGCAACTATTAAGAACGTCTTGAAAAACTGAAAAATGTGGGAATATCCCAAAGAAATTATTATACAATTTTTGTTGATTTTGTATAATATTTTCTCTAAGAATAAAAATATAATCGATATTGGTTCTTAGATCAGGAGGCAAATCCATACAGTACTGCATAGTTAATAAAAATGTTATTCTCCAATGACGACCATTCATAAATATACCTCGGATATTTGGATCTTTTATCATACGCTTATCATACATACAATCATCTAATAAACAAAATACGTCTTTGTCGATGTCTTTTTTCTTACCATCTATTACCTTTTTTTGACGAGTTATTATTTGCTGTATAACCTCAGGCTTGTACTCAGAATGTATAAGTATTTCTGGTATAAAATTGGAATAAAAAGCATTCCCATCTTCAGTGGCGGATATAGCAACCCCTGCTTTAATTTTTCTAAGACGATATAGTATGTCAGCAACTAAGGTACTTTTACCGGTTCCTCTTTTTCCAATAAAAACACACGTAGCCGGACCAGAACCTGTTAATCTTTTTTCTTCTATTACACGGGGATTAAATTTTGATAGACTTATTGACATAACTAATATTATAGTTATATTATTAATTATAATAATCAGACGTATCTAGATTATCGGCTTCTAATGTTGCATATGAAACAATTAAGCTAATTAAAAACCCCGCCATTCCTCCTCCTATAAAAACTAAAGTCTCGTTGTATTTCTTATCATCTGGTGTATCCTTTTCTATATATTTATTTATTCCCAAACATACACAAATGGTAGCTATAATTATTACAACAGCCTGTAAATCAAATTTGTAAAAATCAAATTTAGAAAGAAACATATTACACATTGTGTATATTTTTTAAATTTAAATATAACTTAAAACTAAATAACATCATAGAGTAATGGAAAATACTAATCTAATTGAAAGTTTACAATCTTATAATGATATAAATAGTATTGATTTTGGAGAAACGGTTGTATTTATTAAGTTTGGAACAGAATGGTGTCCTCCTTGTAAACAGCTTGAATCTATTTTAATTAATATATCTAATAGTATTACGTATATGGTTGATGTTGAAAACGACGATTTTGAAGAATTTTTAGCTAATAATAATATTTATAATATACCCAGTACTATAATTAAGTATAAACACGAAAAAATACAATTTGTCGGACTTAGGACGATCGACGAGATTAATAACATGGTACATAATCTAAAAACTCGTTATCACGGAACGGCAGGGGCTCTAGGACCAGCCGGAGAAAAGGGATCTTCTGGTGAACCCGGAGTAAAAGGAGATCCGGGTTATCACGGGCTGGCCGAAACTGTTTTTTAAGAAATTTTGCAAAAAAATAACTGGTTTAAAAATATATTACAATTTATAATCAGTTACTTTACATCTCAGCAAGTTATGGCTGAAAATTACAAAAAATACACCCAAGTGGAACATGTTTTAGAAAGACCTGGTATGTACGTAGGAGATACCAAGGATGTGATAACAGATTGCTGGGTTGTTAACACAGAAACCAACACGGCGCATATTAAAACTTGCAAATGGAACCCTGGTATATTTAAGATTTTTGACGAAATCTTAACTAACGCCACAGACGAGGTTCAAAGAAATAAAAAAATGTCATGTATAAAGGTTGACATATCAGATGATGGTACAATAAGCGTATACAACGATTCTGGTATACCCATTGAAATACACCCAGAATATAAGATTTACATCCCCGAGCTTATTTTTGCAAATCTTCTCACTACGAGCAACCATGATGACACAAAGAAAAGAACAACTGGGGGGCTTAATGGGCTTGGGGCTAAACTAGCCGCCATCTTTTCAGAAACATTTACAGTTGAGACAGCCTCTTCTGGTAAAAAATACACCCAGACATTTGAAAAGAATTTGAGTAATATTCTTAAACCAAAAATAGGAAAGTCCGTAAAAGAGTATACAAAAATTACATTCAAGCCAGACTTCAAAAGATTTGGCGTTGACTCACTAAATGAAGACACCCGGGATATCCTCATCCGAAGAATTTTCGACATCTGCGCGATAACACCTAGGGGTGTAGATGTTTACTACAATAGTAAAAACCTATCAGTTAAAGATTTCTCCGAATACATATCGGTGTATATCGGGCCCAAAAAGAGTTGTCCCCGTGTTATTCAGGAAACTGGCAGGTGGCAGGTTGCTATTGCACCATCCGATAACGGATTTCAATGTATCTCGTTTGTAAATGGTGTAAATACAACAGATGGGGGAAGTCATGTAGATCATGTTGTCAATCCTATCATCAAAAAAATTACTGAAACTATACAAGAAAAACACAAAAATATTACAATCAAACCTCATTATGTCAAAGACAACATATTCGTATTTATAAATTGTATAATTGAAAATCCTTCTTTTTCTTCACAGACTAAAGAGAAACATATTACTAAAGTATCGGAATTTGGAAGTAAATTCTCTGCCAACGACGATTTTATTAAGAATATGTCTAAACTTGGTATAATCGAAAGTGTACTCAATCTTGCCGACGCAAAAGAGAAAAAGTCTCTACAAAAAACAGACGGAAAGAAAACTACGCGAGTTATTATCCCAAAGCTCGATGACGCAAACCGTGCCGGAACAAAAGATTCCTCTAAGTGCACTATCATATTCACAGAGGGGGACTCAGCGAAGGCCACTGCAATTTCAGGGCTTTCAGTGGTTGGAAGAGATACATACGGTGTTTTCCCGCTGCGAGGAAAGTTACTTAATACACGAACAGCTACATATGCTCAATTGTCTAAAAACGAGGAAATAAATAACATTAAGCAAATACTTGGTCTACAAAATGGTAAAAAGTACAAAAACGTATCAGAGCTACGTTATGGAAAAATTCTTATAATGACAGATGCAGATACAGACGGGTTTCACATTAAAAGCCTTCTTGTAAACTTCATCGGAAATTCGTGGCCAGAGCTTCTAAAGATAGATTTTATATCATCCCTCGTAACTCCTATTATCAAGGTATCTAAAAAAAATAATGTATTGCCCTTCTACAACCTAAGCGATTACAACAAATGGAGAGAAACTAATAGCACCACTGGGTACAAGATAAAATATTACAAGGGGCTCGGTACAAGTACTTCAGCAGAGGCCAAGGAATATTTCAAAGATATGAAAACTCTAGACTACAAAGTAGAATCAGGTTCTGATGAAAAATACTTACACATGGCCTTCACAAAGACGGAGGCTGATGCTAGGAAAAAATGGATACTTGATAATATTACAACACCTAAAACATTGGATTACACTAAGAGTAACGTAAGAGTAAAAGATCTAATAAATAAAGAACTGGTACTTTTTTCGATAGCAGACAACATCCGTTCTATCCCAAGTCTTGTAGACGGACTTAAGCCCTCTCAGCGAAAAATAATATACGCTTGTATCAAAAGAAATTTATACTCAGAGATCAAAGTGTCTCAGTTGGCCGGATATGTATCTGAAGTTTCCAGTTATCACCACGGGGAAACAAGCTTACAGGACACTATTGTTGGACTGTCTCAGACATATGTTGGTTCTAACAACATGAATCTCTTAGAACCTGTTGGTCAATTTGGTACTAGACTTCTAGGTGGTAAAGATTCATCTAGTCCCCGGTACATTTTTACACATTTATCAAAGAATTTTAAGAACCTTTTCAACACAGACGACTTCGATATACTAACCTATCTAAACGATGACGGGGTTTCAATTGAACCGTCTTTTTACGTCCCCGTTCTTCCTCTCATACTAATCAATGGTGCATGCGGGATCGGCACTGGATTTTCAACAGATATTCCGTGTTTTAATCCAGTAGATCTAAAGGATAGACTACTCAAGTTGGTTGACGACGCAGATGCAGACATAGATGAATTGACACCCTGGTACAACGGGTTTACCGGTAAAATAAAAAAAATTGAAGACAATCGTTGGATGACATCTGGGGTATACAAAATAGTATCAAACACCGTAACTATTACAGAACTACCAATTGGAACCTGGACGGAAGATTATAAAACATTTCTAGACAAGCTAGAGACAGAAAATCAAATTTACAGCTACATTAATAAGTCAACGGAAACTGATATACACTTTGAGCTTAAGGTCCCACTAGAGAATATACTCAATTGGACCGACAATAAAGAATTTGATAAAAAACTTAAATTGACATCTAATATTTCTTCTAAGAATATGCATGTATTCAACGAGAAAGGTGAAATAATCAAGATTTCGTCAGTTGAAGAAATTGTCTACAGATTCTGGGATATCAGGTGTACTTATTACACGAAGAGACAAGAAAATATATCACAAAGATTGTCTAAAGAATTAAATCTGGTAAATGCAAAGATAAACTTTGTAAATGATGTAATAGACGAAAAGGTAAAAGTCTTTAGACAGAAGATTAGTTTTATAAATGAGCAGCTTGAAGCAGGTTCTTATATGAAAGTAAACGATTCCTATACATATCTAACTGACATGAAAATACATTCATTCAGTGAAGACACTATTACCTCTCTAACTAATAATCAAAATAAAATCAAATCCGAATATGATAAAAATAAAAATTATACAATTCGCAATTTTTGGGAGAACGATTTAAATAATTATTTTAAAACTAATTAAAAAAAAAAATAAAATATATACTTATAATAAAAAAAATAATGGTCCTTGCTGATTTACACAACATGCTCCCCCCAATGGTAAAGGCTTACCTATTCACTTTAATTATACCTGTTATCCTCGCCGCGTTCTTCTGGATGTGTGTAGGAGTACTAGACCGCGAGTGCACAAAGGCCGACAAGTCTAAGAGTGTAGAGTTTACTCGTAACGCTCATATTTTCATGGGTTTGCTTACCACACTGATAGCAGCCGGAACAGTATCGAAGCTCGTTTTTGGGAAGTACCAGGCTGGAGCGTTCAAAAATATGAGTATGCCTAACTTCAGGCGATAGACTTAAAATTATACAAATGTAAATAAATTAAAAATATTGTAATAATTACATATTTTTAATTTAATTCGGGTTACATTACTTTATTTACGT
>MDSY01126714.1_pt1 | contig 14054 bp, 10 predicted proteins | sample 811131 | NCBI WGS metagenome assembly MDSY01 (sample SAMN05326643, study PRJNA326480) | marine metagenome | isolation source: seawater | place: Atlantic Ocean: South West | collected 2010 | reverse complement strand
CTCTTCTTCCTCATGCGGTGGTTCTACATGCGCTCCCAGCTGGTCTACCGGGAGTCGCGTGTGATCAGCGCCCAGGTGATCGTGAAGTTCGTCGAGACGATGACGGGTGTGCGGGCGGTGAAGGCGTTCCGAAAGGAGCCGCGCAACGACGACGAGTTCGGCGGCCTCGCGATGCGGTACCGCGACGTCAACATGCGCTCGATCCGCCTCTTCGGCACGTTCGAGCCGGGACTCATGGCCATCGCGTCGGTCTCGCTCGCCCTCATCGTCTTCTGGGGCGGCGTGCGCGTGGCCGAGGGTGCGATGGCGATCGGAACCCTCGTGGGGGCGGTCCTCTACGTTCGGAACTTCTTCTCGCCGCTGCAGGAGGTGGCGTTCTTCCTCAACTCCTATCAGTCGGCCACCGCCGCGCTCGAGAAGGTCTCGGGCGTGCTCGAGGAGGAGCCGACGGTGCCCGACCCGGCGAAGCCGGTCGACCTGTGGCGGGCGCGCGGTCACGTGCGCTTCGACGACGTGCGCTTCGGATACTCCGAGGACCGGGTGATCCTGCCCGACTTCACGCTGGACATCCCCGCCGGACAGACCATCGCGCTGGTGGGAACGACGGGTGCGGGCAAGTCGACCCTGGCCAAGCTCGTCTCGCGGTTCTACGACCCCACCCGCGGCGCCATCACCCTCGACGACGTCGACCTGCGTCAGCTGCATCCGAAAGACCTGCGACGGGCCATCGTCATGGTCACGCAGGAGGCGTACCTGTTCAGCGGCACGGTCGCCGACAACATCGCGCTGGGCAAGCCCGACGCGACGATCGAGGAGATCCAGGATGCCGCGCGCGCCGTCGGCGCGCACGAGTTCATCGAGGCGCTTCCCGACGGCTACGCGACCGATGTGAACAAGCGCGGCGGCCGGGTGTCGGCGGGGCAGCGGCAGCTGATCTCGTTCGCCCGGGCGTTCCTGGCGAATCCGGCCGTGCTCATCCTCGACGAGGCGACCGCCTCGCTCGACATCCCGAGCGAGCGTCTGATCCAGGAGGCGCTCCAGACCCTGCTCGCGGATCGCACCGCGATCATCATCGCGCACCGGCTGTCCACCGTCGCGATCGCGGACCGCGTGCTCGTCATGGAGCACGGACGCATCATCGAGGATGACGCTCCCGCGGCCCTGATCGCCGGTGACGGCAAGTTCGCTCAGCTCCACAGTGCTTGGCAGCAGTCCCTGGTCTGACGCCCAGGGACGCCGGGCTTGGCAGCAGTCCCTGGTCTGACGCCCAGGGACGCCGGGCCCTCGCGGCCGCGCGGAGGTCGGAGAATCGGTCGGATGTCGGAGGATTCACGTCGGATTCTCCGACATCGGCTCGATTCTCCGACATCCGGAGTGGGTCATGCGAGGTGGGCGCCGGCGGCCATGGCTCGCCCGATCGTCCGCTCGACGGCCGGCCAGTCGTGGATCACCTGTGCGTAGCTGAATCGCAGCACCGTGTATCCGCGCAGACGAAGCTCGGCGTCGTGCCGCAGGTCGCGCGTGCGGTCCTTCGACGTCGAGTGATGCGCGAACCCGTCGAGCTGAACGACCATGCGGTCACCGATCAGGAGATCGACCGGGTGCCCGGCGAGGGAGAGCTGCTGGCGGATCGGCACACCCCAGCGCGACAGGCGCACGATCGCGATCGTCTCGAGGCCCGAGTCGGAGAGCCCGTTGACCTCGGCGGCGCACTCGGCCGACGCGCGTGAGCGCCACCGCACCGAGCGGAGCGCGTCTGTCGAGAGGTTCTCGGAGCGGATGGCTGATTCCCACACCACGAGGGCCGCCTCGCGGTCGAGGCACGATGCGATGTGGGCCAGTGCATCCTCGACGGATTCGAGCAGAGATGACGGCGACACCGGGGAGAGCGGCTTCGTCCAGTGCGAGACGCCGTCGAACGGCACCGCTCGACCGTTGGGGCGGAAGTGCAGATGCGGCTGCACGTCGACCTGCTCCGGGATCCACCACCCCCGGCGTCGCGCGACCGAGAGGCACGCGACCCGTCCACCGAGTTCTGCGGCGCGGATCAGTTCGCCGTCGCCGCGCGGAAGAGCGACCCACACGCGACGGACCCGGCGCACGCGCCCGGCCCGGACGGCAGCGGCCACGGCACCCGCGGTGAATCCGGCCCGACCCACCTCGTCGCGATGGGCGATGCCCGCGCGTGCGGCCAGCCAGCTCTCCACATCCATGCCGACACGATGCCTGCCCGGCATTCACTGCGGTTACCGGGCATCGGAACTGTGGAGCGCGCGTTGCCGCGACCGGCCTGTGGAGGGTGCACCCGCGCCGCCTCGATCCGCCGATGTCGGAGAATCGCGCCGATGTCGGAGAGTCACGGCCGAATCCTCCGACATCCGGCCGATTCTCCGACCTTGGGAAGGGGCGGGTGGGGGATGCGCGGCGGGCTCGGATGCGCGGCGGGCGCGGGCGGATGCGGGTGGGCTCGGGTGCGGGCGCGGCGGGCCGGGGTGATGCGAGGGCGACGGAGCCTCGGTGGGGGAGGGGAATCCGAGGCCCCGCCGCCGGAATGCGGCGGCCGGGACCTTGTTCAGAGGGGTGGGCCGATCGCCGCCCATCAGAGACGGATCTCGGCGATGACCTCACCGTACTCCGTCTCACCCACCGGGGTGAAGCCCATGCGCGTGAAGAACGCCTCGGGTCCGGCTTCGCCCTCTTCGTAGATGACGTTGAGCTTGTCGAGGCCACGGTCGCGCGCCTCGTCGAGCAGCTTCTCGATGGCGAAGCGGCCGATGCCGCGGCCCTGGTCGTCGGCGTCGACGTTGATGCGCCACAGCACGGAGCGGAAGTGCTCCTCGGGCGCTTCGGGATCGAAGCCGGCGCTGACGAAGCCGACGACCTCGTTCGCGTCGAGGACGACCCGCTGCCAGGATGTGCGCGGATCCGCGACCGTCGCGGCGATCCCATAGCTCACCGGAGCGAGGAACTGCTCCTGTCCGGGCTTGAGGGACATGTTGTTGACTGCGACGATCGTCGCGGCGGACAGTTCGACAAGTCGCAGCTCGGCCATACGCACAGGCTAGCCGGTAACCCCGTCGCCACACACGCACGCCGTCACGGGCCGCAACCGATTTATCTTGACGTCAAGATAAACAGGCGCCTGCGTTAGGCTGGAACGACAACCGAGCGAAAGACGAACAGGTGACCGACTCGACCATCATCTACACGTACACCGACGAGGCTCCCGCTCTCGCCACGGCGTCGTTCCTCCCGATCATCAAGGCCGTCACCGGCAAGGCGGGTGTCGACGTCGAGACCCGCGACATCTCGCTGGCCGGACGCATCCTGGCCGCCTTTCCGCAGAAGCTGACCGACGCGCAGCACGTCGGAGACGCGCTCGCTGAACTCGGCGGGCTGGCCACACTCCCCGAGGCGAACATCATCAAGCTGCCGAACATCTCGGCGTCGATCCCGCAGCTGAAGGCCGCCATCGCCGAGCTGCAGGCGCAGGGGTACGACATCCCCGACTATCCCGACGACCCGAAGACGGTCGAAGACAAGGATGTGCGCGCACGCTACGACCGCATCAAGGGCTCCGCGGTGAACCCGGTGCTGCGCGAGGGCAACAGCGACCGTCGCGCTCCCGGGGCGGTGAAGAACTACGCCCGCAAGTACCCGCACACCAACAAGCCGTTCCCGGCCGGCTCGAAGACGCGCGTGGCGACCATGGGCCACGACGACTTCAAGAGCAACGAGAAGTCCTGGGTGGCCGCCCACGACGACACGCTGACGATCCGCCACATCGGCGAAGACGGCGGCGAGACGATCCTCAAGAGCGATTTGAAGGTGCTGCCGCGGGAGGTCATCGACGCGACGTTCCTGTCGGCGGCGGCGCTGGACGCGTTCCTGGCCGACACGCTGAAGCAGGCCCAGGCCGACGACGTGCTCTACTCGGTGCATCTGAAGGCGACGATGATGAAGGTCAGCGACCCGATCATCTTCGGCCACGTCGTCAAGGCCTTCCTGCGGGATGTCTTCGCGACCCACGGTGAGAAGCTCACGGCAGCGGGGCTCACGCCCGACAACGGCCTCGGCTCGATCCTCACCGGGCTCGCGAGCCTCGACGGCGGTGCCGAGATCGCCGCCGAGATCACCGCGGCGCTCGAGGCGGGCCCGCGCCTGTCGTACGTCAACTCCGACAAGGGCATCACCAACCTGCACGTGCCGAGCGACGTGATCGTCGACGCGTCGATGCCCGCGCTGATCCGCAACGGCGGCAAGATGTGGGGCGCCGACGGGGGAGAGGCCGACACGCTCGCCGTGATCCCCGACTCGTCGTACGCCGGCGTCTACCAGGCCGTGATCGAGGATGTCGTCGCGAACGGTCCCCTCGACCCGGCGACCATCGGCACGGTGCCCAACGTGGGGCTCATGGCGCAGAAGGCCGAGGAGTACGGCAGCCACGACAAGACGTTCGAGATCGCCGCTCCCGGCGTGGTGCAGATCGTCGACTCGGAGGGGACGGTGCTCATCGAGCACACCGTCGCCGCCGGAGACATCTGGCGTGCCACGCAGACCAAGCACATCCCGATCATGGACTGGGTGAAGCTCGCCGTCACAAGGGCCCGCGCCACCGGTGCTCCCGCGGTGTTCTGGCTCGACGTCAACCGCGCCCACGACGCTCAGCTGATCGCGAAGGTGCACCAGGGCCTCGCGCTCCTGGACACCTCCGACGTCGAGATCGTGATCCTGCCGCCGGCCGAGGCGACGCGCTACACGCTGGAGCGGATGCGGCGAGGCGAGGACACCATCTCGGTCACCGGCAACGTGCTTCGCGACTACCTCACCGACCTCTTCCCGATCCTCGAGGTCGGCACGAGCGCCAAGATGCTCTCGATCGTGCCGCTGCTCGCCGGTGGGGGTCTGTTCGAGACCGGCGCGGGCGGCTCCGCCCCGAAGCATGTGCAGCAGCTGGTCGAGCAGAACTACCTGCGGTGGGACTCGCTCGGCGAGTTCTTCGCCCTGGCCGCGTCGCTCGAGCACCTGGCCACGACGACCGACAACCCCCGCGCGCAGGTGCTGGCGGACACGCTGGATGCCGCGACCGGAACGTTCCTCGAGAACGACAAGTCGCCCGGCCGCAAGCTCGGTTCGATCGACAACCGCGGCAGCCACTTCTACCTCGCGCTGTACTGGGCGCAGGAGCTGGCCGGTCAGCAGGTCGACGCGGAGCTCGCGGAGATCTTCGCCCCCGTCGCCGCGGCCCTCGCGACGAACGAGCAGAAGATCGTCGACGAGCTCGCCGCCGTGCAGGGATCGCCCGTCGAGATCGGCGGCTATTACCGCCCCGACGGCGACGCGGTCGACAAGGTCATGCGTCCGTCGGCCACACTGAACGGCATCATCGACGCCCTCAGCTGAGTCCGGCTCGCACGAGAACGGCGCCTCACCCTCGCGGGTGGGGCGCCGTTCTCGTGCGGTCGCGTTGTCAGCGGGCGGCGATGTCGCTCGGGCTCAGGCGTGGATCCACACGTCGGTGCCGTTGGCGGTCCAGTTGAAGATCTGCTCGGCTCGCCACTCGGGCATGCCGACGCATCCGTGGCTCATCGGCGTGCCCCAGTTGGAGTGCCAGTAGACGCCGTGGAAGGCCTGGTCGCCGTTGAAGTACATGACCCACTTGACGTCGGGGGTCGTGTAGGTCACCGGATCGCCGTTGGCATCACGGAGCACGTCGCCGTTGGCGTCGCGCTCGCTGCCGCGCATGGTCTGACTCGTGAGGTGCGCGTGAACCGTGTAGCGACCGGTGTAGGTCGGTGTGTTGCTCTGACCGCTCGAGATCGCCCAGCTGTCGACGACCCGGTCGTTCTCCTTCAGGTACAGCATCTGCGAGCTCAGGTCGACCTCGAGCAGACGCACCACCTCGGCAGTCTCGTAGGGGGTCTCGACCACCGGGAGCTGGTACGCGCCGTTCGCGGTGGCGACCTGCTCGGAGAAACCTGCGGCGATGCCGTCGGTGGTCTCCAGTTCGCGGCCGACGGTGCCCTCGTTCTCTTCCGCGAGGGTCGTGCCGGCCATGTTCACGAGGATCTTGTTGTTCACCGGGTCGCGGTTCACAGCCTCGGGCAGGGTGTCCACGACCTCCTGCACGGCGGACTCGTCGACGGCGATGTCGAGGGTGCCGCGCTCGCCGGGGGACAGCGTGATCCAGGAGGCGAGCGTCGAGGCCTCGATCGGAACGACCCGTTCGTCGCCGACGTAGAACCCGGCCTCGTCGAGCATCGTGTTCAGGCGCGCGGCCGTCGCCTCGGCGACGTAGGTCTCCCGTTCGGGCGAGACCGGCGAGGCGACGGCGTCGACCTCGATCGTGGTCTCGCCGGCCGCGAACGCGGTGGCCAGGCTCTCGCGCACCGCGCCGGCATCGACGCCGGTTCCGTCGACGCCGGGCGTCACGACGTAGGCGGTGCTGTCGGCGTCGAAGGCCACCTCGGCGTCGACGGGATCCGTGTACATCGCCGGGACGGCCGCGGCGAGGGCTTCGGCCGCGACGGCCTCGTCGATCGCCACGGGGGCATCGAGGGGTTCGGGGAACCACGCCGTGACATTCCAGAGGGGATGCTCGGCGAAGGCGGTCTCGGCGAGAGCCTGTGCCTCGACGGTCGCTCCGAGGTCGGCGCCGGAGACACGGGCGTCGCCCCCGTCACCGGCGAGCACGACGGTCGTCTCGGCGAGTCGGCCGGAGATGGCGTCGGCGGCGGCGCCCTGCGTCATGAAGCCGACATGGACGCCGGCGACCGATGTGCCGGGCGCGATGAGCACGAGCGATGCTGCGGCCGCGCCGAGGGCCACGGCCCCCGCGCCGATACCGATCCACAGGCCGATGCGCCGTTTGCGCGGCTCCGGCTCGACCGGGGCCCACTCGTAGGTGGGATCGGTCGGAACCGTCACGTCGTCGCCCGAGGTCGGTCCGCCCGCACCCTCGTCGACACCCGCGCCCGGTCGTGTCACGACATCCGTCACGCGCTCACCCCCGCCTGCTCTGCACGTTCATCCATGGTAAAGGAGGCCGGATGCGGGCGTGCTACGGATTGATCACGGTCTGCCGAGAATCGTTCAGCCCGCGCAGAGCTCCTCGAAGGCCGCGCCGGTCTCCTGGAAGCGGGTGCCGATCTCCTCCAGATCCTCGACCCCCGACGCGTCGCCCTCGCCGAGGCCGACGAACACCTCGCCGGCCTCCGCGAACATCTGCTGCAGGTCGGGCACGAGTGCTGCGACCTCGTCGTTCGTGATCGCCCCCGCCTCGGTTGCGAGCTCCGCGGATGCGGCCTCCATGGCCTCCGCGACGGCGGCCAGGTCGTCAGCGTCGCCGCCTTCGAACTCGGCGGTCGCGTCGGTGATCGTCTGGGCGATCACGGCGCACGCGTCCTCGACGCTCTGGCCGTCGTCGCCCGGGGCGTCCTGTGACTGTCCGGTGCTCTCGCCCTCGGCCGTGGCGGCCGTGGCTGCGGTTTCGGGCCCTGCGTCGCCGGTGCATCCGACGAGCAGGAGCAGGGCCGCGGCGGTCATCGCGGCGGCGGGGAGGGTGCGGTTCATGAATCTCCTTCGCGGTGCTCCCAGCGTAGGCGAGGGGCATGCGCTCGGATTGTGAGAATGCGCTCACCGCAGCGTCACCGACGTGTAACGGTTTTGTAAATGCGCCGTGCAAAAGCGACGAAAGGGTTGCGGCGGCTTTGTTCGTAAGGTCTACTAACAAACATGTCTGCTTCGGACCTGCGGCCTGGCTCCTTCCTCTCGACGGATGCCACCCCCCTCGAGAACACCGCCCCCTCCGGCGGATTCGTCCGCGCCCGTGCCTCCCGCTCCGGTGCGAAGGTGCTGCCCGAGCACGCGCGAGGGCACAACCGCTCGCTCGTCCTGCAGACCCTCTTCCACGGCGGCGCCATGAGTCGCGCCGACCTCGCGCGGGAGACGGGCCTCACGCGTGTGACGATCTCCGATCTCGTCGCGGGCCTCATCACCGACGGCTTCGTCGCCGAGCAGGGCGTGCGGGAGTCCTCGCGGCCCGGAAAGCCCGCGATCCTCGTCGATCTCGATCGTGACGGGCACCGCATCGTCGGTCTCGACCTGTCGGGCAGCGAGACCTTCCTCGGCGCCGTCCTCACGCTCGACGGCGACATCGTCGCGCGCTCTGAGGTGGCCGTGCCCGCCGATGCCGACGCCGCGCTCGCAGCGGTGATCGACCTCGCCCGCGACCTCGTCGCCGACGCCCATGCCCCCGTGCTCGGCGTCGGCGTGGGCGCCCCCGGGGTGATCGATGCCCGCGGCGTCATCCTCACCGCCCCCAATCTCGGCTGGGACGGCCTCGACCTCGAAGGCGAACTGCGCGAGGCGCTGGGGCTGCCGGTGCTCGTCGCGAACGACGCCAACGCCGCCGTGCTTGCCGAGTACACCTTCGGGGGCGCGAACGAGGATGTGCTCCTCGTGCGGGTGGGCCGGGGTGTCGGTTCCGGACTCCTCGCCGGCGGTCAGCCGCTGCGCGGCGCTCGATTCGCCGCGGGCGAGATCGGTCACGTCACCGTCGGCACCGACGGCGGCCCGCGGTGCGCGTGCGGCAAGATCGGCTGTCTCGAGGCGTGGCTGGCGGTCCCCGCACTGACCGCCCGGATCGCGGCGACCGACGAACCCGCCGCCGGCGTGCTGCGCGACGCGGGCGAGCGCCTGGGGATCGCGCTCGCGCCCATCGTGGGCGTCCTCGACCTCCCCGAGATCGTGCTCTCGGGTCCCCGTGAACTTCTCGACGGCGCTCTCGCCGAGCAGGCCGTCGAGACCCTCCGCGCACGAACGCTCGCCACGCACCACGACGGCGTGCGGGTGCGGATGACGGAGCAAGGCCAGGACATCGTCCTGCGCGGCGCCGCCGTCATGGTCCTCTCGGCACAGCTCGGCGTCTCGTAGGACCACGCTCCACCCTCCCCGGACGGGTCGCCCGGCCCGTCCTGACCAAGAAGAACGAAGGATGACACCATGAAGCACAAGCTCGGAGCGTTCGCGCTCGTGGGCGCCTCGGCTGTCGCTCTCGCCGGCTGCGCCGGTGGCAATGACGCCGCCTCCACGGAGCCCGAGACCCGCGACCTGACGGTCTGGCTCGTCGGCACCGACACCCCGCAGACGGCGCGCGACTACCTGACCGAGACCTTCGAGGCCGAGAACGAGGGGTGGACCCTCACGATCGAGGAGAAGACCTGGGCCGACGTCTCCGACACCTACACCGCGGCGCTGTCGTCCAACGACAGCCCCGACGTCGTCGAGGTCGGCAACACCCAGGCGCTCGGCTTCGCCGACGCCGGCCTGTTCCTGGACATCTCCGACATCCAGGAGGAGCTCGGCGGCGACGATCTGCTGAGCGGCCTGGTCGATGCCGGCACCTACGACGGCGCGCTGTACGCCGCGCCGTACTACGCCGGTGGCCGCGTCGTCTTCTACAGCCCCATGATGGTCGACGAGGTCCCCGCGACCCTCGAGGACTACGTCGCTCAGGGCGAGGCCCTCACCACCGACAGCGTCTCGGGCATCTACGCCCCCGGCAAGGACTGGTACAACGCTCTTCCCTACGTCTGGGCCTACGGCGGCGAGATCGCGGTGCAGGACGGCGACACGTGGGACGCGCAGTTCTCGAGCCCGGAGAGCATCGAGGGGCTCGAACTGCTGCAGCAGGTCTACCTCGACGCCTCGGTCGCACCGGCCGACGGCAACGAGCTCATGGCGAACATCGCGTTCTGCGACGGCGAGGCGGGCTTCATCTCCAGCCCCGCCTGGGCCGCCGGCAACCTCACCGGCGACTGGCCGTGGGGCGACGAGGCCGCGGGTGAAGAGGTCGAGGAAGGATGCCCCGACACCTACGCGAAGGACCTCGGCGCGTTCGCGCTGCCGGGCCTCGTCGAGGGGGAGACAGCGCCGATCTTCGCCGGCGGGTCCAACGTGGCCGTCGCCACCAAGAGCGCAGCGCCCGAGAAGGCCAAGGCCGCCCTGGAGATCATGCTCTCCGAGGGCTACCAGACGCTGCTCGCCGAGCAGGGTCTGACGCCCGGGATCGTGTCGGCCGCCGCATCGCTGCCGGACACCCCGGTGGCCCAGGCGCAGGCCGCCGCGCTCGCCAACTCCAAGGGCACCCCGGCCAGCCCGAACTGGGCCGAGGTCGAGGCCGCGCAGATCATCCCCGATGCCCTCGTCGGCATCGCCCAGGGTGGGGATGTGACCGAGATCGCGACGTCGCTCGACGAGCAGATCGAGGCCATCCTCAACGACTGACACCCGTCGGTCTTCGCAGGGGGTCCGGCCCCACCGGGCCCCCTGCATCCCTGTCGACATCCCGCACCACCGAGAGAGGAGGCGACATGAGCGAGACCCGTGCCCTCACCGTGGGACGCCCAGCCTCCGGGCGACGCCCCACCGCGTCGCTCACCCCGCGCGAGCGCTCCCGGCGGCGCCGCGAAGCCCGCGGCGCGTGGGCGCTGCTCAGCCCGTCGCTGATCATCCTCGGCGTCATGGTGGGATACCCCGCCGTGCTGATGGTGATCCAGTCGTTCACCGACTACACGGTCAAGAACAAGGTGCAGGGCACCCTCCCCGCCTTCGTCGGCCTCGAGAACTACGTCGACCTGTTCACCCAGTCCGACTTCCCGGCCGTGCTCATGCGCAGCCTCGGGCTCATGGCCGTGCTCACCGTGCTCAACATGGGTCTCGGCGTGCTGGTGGCGGTGCTCATGACCCGGCTCTCGCGCGCCTGGCGCATCGTCGTGTCGATCGGGCTCCTGCTCGCGTGGGCGATGCCGCCCCTGACGGCAACGGTGGTCTGGGGATGGATCTTCGACACCGAGTACGGCGTCGTGAACTGGGCGATGAACACCCTCACCGGCACGACCGACTGGACCAACCACTCGTGGCTGCTGAACCCGTGGTCGTTCTTCTTCGTCCTCACGATCATCATCGTGTGGCAGTCGGTGCCCTTCGTGGCCTTCACCACCTACGCGGGTCTCGGACAGGTCCCCGGCGAGGTGCTCGAAGCCGCCTCCCTGGACGGCGCCCACCCGTGGAAGCGGTTCTGGTTCGTCGTCTTCCCCTACCTTCGCAGCATCCTCACCGTCGTCCTCGTGCTGCAGATCATCTGGAACCTGCGCATCTTCACTCAGGTCTACGCGCTGCAGAGCCGCGGCGGACTCGCCTCCGAGACGAACGTGCTCGGCACCTATCTGTTCCGCCAGGGCGTCGGCGAGTTCGGGGCCACCGCGGCCATCGGCGTCGTCATGGTCATCCTGCTGCTCGTCCTCTCCTGGGGATACGTGCGCACCACCCTGAAGGAGGAGGAGCTGTGAGCACACAGGTCACCACCGCCACCCAGGTCGGCACCGTCGGCGTCGACGAGGTGCTCGGCGAGCCGGGTTCGCCGAATCGACCCGCGCCCCGGTCCCTGCAGGCGCGGCGCCCCTCGAGCCGGCGCGTGCTCACCCGCACGCTCCTCAACGTCGCCGCGGCGATCGTCTTCGGCATGAGCGTGTTCCCGGTGTACTGGATGATCAACATGTCGCTGACGCCCAACAGCGAGATCATCACGCGCGAGCCGAGCTTCCTGCCCTTCGATTTCACGCTGCAGAACTACCTCACGGCGTGGACGCGCGAAGCGGCCCCCGGACAGACCGACTTCCCGCACGCGCTCATGACCTCGCTCACGGTGACCGCCGGCGTGCTCGTGGCCACCCTGCTGTTCGCCTTCCTCGCCTCGATCGCCGTCGCACGATTCCACTTCAAGGGACGCCGCGGGTTCATCGTCTCGGTCCTCGTCGTGCAGATGATCCCCGGTGAGGCGATGATGTTCACGATCTACGGGATGATCGACGACTGGCAGCTGATGAACACCCTGCTCGGTCTCGGCATCGTCTACACCGCCGCGGTCATCCCCTTCACCATCTGGACGCTTCGCGGATTCGTGGCGGGGGTCCCCGCGGATCTCGAAGAAGCGGCCATGATCGACGGGTGCACGAAGTCGCAGGCGTTCTGGAAGGTCACCTTCCCGCTGCTGGCGCCCGGGCTCATCTCGACCGGCATCTTCGCGTTCATCCAGTCGTGGAACGAGTTCACGATGGCGCTGCTTCTCATGAGCGGCTACAACCTGCCGCTCATGCCGTGGCTGAACGCCTTCCAGTCCTCCAGTGTCGGCGGCTCCGTCGACTGGGGCGCCGTCATGGCCGGCTCTACGCTCATCGCCATCCCGGTGATGATCTTCTTCCTCATCGTGCAGGGCAAGATGACCGGAGGGCTCGTGGCCGGGGCGGTCAAGGGCTGATGGCGCCGCGCACCACCGCCGCCTTCGAACCGGAGCGCGGCCGATGAGGGTCGGGCTCGACGTCGGGGGCACCAAGACCGACGCCGTGGTCGTCGACGACGACGCTCGCGTGCTCGCCCGCACACGGCTGGCAACCGGCTGGGGCGTCGACGCGGTCGGCGCGACCATCGTGCGTGCCGTCGACCTGGTCGCCGCCGAGGCCGGTGTCGGCCGCGACGAGATCCGATCGGTCGGGATCGGGATGCCGGGGCAGGTCGCCCCGGGCTCCACGCGCGTCGTGCACGCGGTGAACCTCGGCGTGCACGACCTCGACGTCTCGAGCACCGTCGAGCCGATGCTCGGCCTTCCCGTGCGGGTCGAGAACGACGTGAAGGCGGCTGCGCTCGGCGCGCACGCCCTGCACGGTGCCGGAACCGGAACGATGGCCTATCTCAACCTCGGCACCGGCGTCGCCGCCGGCATCGTGGTCGACGGGCAGCTGTGGCGCGGTGCCGGCGGAAGCGCCGGCGAGGTCGGGCACATCTCCGTGGACCCGGCGGGTCCGCCGTGCCGGTGCGGGCAGCGCGGATGCATCGAGGCGCTCGCGGGCGGGGGAGCCGTCGCCGAGCGGTGGGGGCGCCCCGGCGCGCTTCCCGTGCGCGACGTCTTCGACGCCGCCGACGCCGGAGACCCCCGGGCCGTCGCACTGCGCGCGGACCTCGCACGCGGCGTGGCCTCGGCCATCCGCGTGCTCGTGCTCACCGCCGACGTCGACACCGTCGTCATCGGCGGCGGGCTCAGCGCCCTCGGCGAGCGGCTCACCGGCCCCGTGGCCGACGAGCTCGACGCGGGCGCTGCCGCGTCGGCGTTCATCCGCTCCCTCCACCTGCGCGATCGGGCGACCCTGCTGCCGCCGGCATCGCCGGCCGCCGCGCTCGGCGCCGCTCTGGTCGGCCGGGCCAGCGAGGAGGTGCTCGCGCATGGCTGAAATCGTCATCGTGCCCGACGCCCGCGCCGCCGGTGCGCTCGTGGCCGACGCGATCGCGCGGGTGATCGAGGCGCGGCCGGACACGGTGCTGGGGCTTGCCACCGGTTCGACCCCGCTCCCGGTGTACGAAGCGCTGCGCGGGCGGCTGGCGGGCACCGACCTGTCGCGCGTGCGGGGCTTCGCGCTCGATGAGTACGTGGGGATCGATCCCGCCCATCCGCAGAGCTACCGGTCGGTGATCTCGCGCGAGGTGGTCGCTCCGCTCGGGCTCGACCCCGCGCGCGTGCACGTTCCCGACGGGAGCCCCGCGGGCATCGAGCACGCCGGGGCGGACTACGAGGCGGCGATCGAAGCCGCCGGCGGTGTCGACCTGCAGATCCTCGGCATCGGCACCGACGGGCACATCGGATTCAACGAACCGGGGTCGTCGTTCGCCTCGGTCACGCGTGTGAAGACGCTGACGGAGCAGACCCGCCGCGACAATGCCCGCTTCTTCGACACGATCGACGATGTGCCGATGCACTGCATCACGCAGGGTCTCGGCACGATCCTCCGCGCCCGGCACCTGGTGCTCCTGGCCTTCGGCGAGGGCAAGGCGGCGGCGGTGGCCGCGGCCGTCGAAGGCCCGCTGTCGGCGTCGGCGCCGGGCTCGGCCATCCAGCTGCATCCCCACGCCACGGTGGTCCTCGATGAGGCCGCGGCGACCGACCTCGCCCACGCTGACTACTACCGCTACGCCTACGCGAACAAGCCCGCCTGGCAGCGCCT
>MDSY01072608.1_pt1 | contig 14056 bp, 8 predicted proteins | sample 811131 | NCBI WGS metagenome assembly MDSY01 (sample SAMN05326643, study PRJNA326480) | marine metagenome | isolation source: seawater | place: Atlantic Ocean: South West | collected 2010 | reverse complement strand
TTATATTTGTTCATAAATTTTATGTAATACTAATTATTACAATATAGTATTTATTTTATAGATTTAAGTCCAAATTAAGAATATGCATTTTAAATTAACAGAAGAACACCAAGCGGTTAGAGAAGCAGCAAAAAATTTTGCACATAGCGAATGTAAGGCTGGCGTTATTGAAAGAGATACCCATCAGAAAGTTGGATTTGATCAATTAAAAATATTAGGAGAACTAGGTTTTATGGGTATGATGGTAAATCCTAAATATGGCGGAAGTGGAATGGATACACTCAGCTATGTTTTAGCCATAGAAGAAATATCTAAAATTGATGCTTCTATCTCTGTTGCAATGTCTGTAAATAATAGTTTAGTGTGTTGGGGATTAGAAAATTTTGCTAACGAAGATCAAAAACAAAAATATTTAGTTCCACTAGCAAAGGGTGAGAAAATTGGTGCATTTTGTCTTTCAGAGCCTGAAGCAGGTTCAGATGCTACTTCCCAAAGAACTACCGCTATTGATAAAGGAGATTATTATCTTTTAAATGGAACAAAAAATTGGATTACTAATGGAAGCACTGCTTCTACATATCTTGTAATTGCTCAAACCGATGCAGATAAAGGACATAAAGGAATCAATGTCTTCATTGTAGAAAAAGGTATGAAGGGCTTTGAAATTAGCGCCAAAGAAGATAAATTAGGTATAAGAGGAAGTGATACGCATACATTGATTTTTAACGATGTAATTATCCCAAAAGAAAATAAAGTTGGTGAAGATGGTTTTGGATTTAAGTTTGCTATGAAAACACTTGCTGGTGGTAGAATTGGTATTGCAGCTCAAGCCTTGGGTATTGCAGCTGGGGCATATGAGATATCTCTTGCCTACTCAAAGGAAAGAGAAACTTTTGGTAAGCCTATTAGCAAACACCAAGCTATTCAATTTAAATTGGCTGATATGTACGTAGATGTAGAAAATGCAAGAAACTTGGTCTATAAAGCTGCTTGGCATAAAGATCAAAATATGGATTACAATTTGTCAGGTGCCGTTGCTAAATTACACGCTTCTGAAGTAGCAATGCGAACTACAGTTGAAGCTGTTCAAATCCATGGTGGATATGGTTATGTTAAGGAATACCATGTTGAACGTTTAATGCGAGATGCAAAAATAACCCAAATTTATGAGGGCACATCTGAAATCCAGAGAATTATTATTGCTAGAAATACTATAGATCAATAAAATAAAAAAGAGAATAAATCCCTATAATTAAAATAGTTCTTTTATTTCCATGCATTTATTCCACTAGGACTTCCAATTCTATCCATAGCGCATCTAAATCCAATTGAAGAAGAAGATCTGTCTTGTTCTAAATATCTTCTTGTACCAGGACTTAGGTAGTAAGCTCTGTCTTTCCATGAAGCACCTTTATAAACCCTTGATTTATCTGAGATTAAAGATGTCATTGCACCAGCAATAGAACCTTTTTTCTTTTGCAAACCTCTTTGATACATTGCCCAATCTGCATTAGTACCATCTTTATCAACTCCTTTATTGAAGTCATCAATTGCTTCACTATTGTTGTCTGGATCTCCGGGGTGATATATAGATGATTTTAAATCTCCGTCTAAAAAATCAATATTATCTGCAATTCTATAATTACTTCTTTTCATATTTTCTTCTGAAGTAACTTCTCTCATTTGAACATTACCAGGAGTATTAAGGATGAAATCTGCCATTCCAGTTCTTAATATTGGGCTTATCTCCACCTGGTATCCATTCAATCCATATAAATCGTCAAAATCTTTAAAAACAACATCAAAAACTTCTTGAATTTTTTCAGATGCTTGTATAATTTGTCTGTTCGCAATAAGATCTTGTGCTTCAGTCACAAATCTTGTAATTGTTGTAATTAGAGAATCTTCAATTACGTCTAATCTATTTTGTTTGACATATCCATAAGTTCTAGTTCCTAAAGGAACTTTGTCTTGTCTTTCGGCTTTAAATTCAGCAATATACTGCTCAATTCCATCAATATCATAAATAGTAACATTATATTTATCATCGATTGCTCCAGAAGAATTAAGGACTTTTGTTTTGAAAACATTCCCTCTAAATGGTCTGAATTCATCTGCATCTTGGGAAGTCATAGGTCTATAAACATCCAAAACCCATTCACTAACATTTCCAGCCATATTATACAAACCGTAATCATTTGGCCAATAAGAAAAAATAGGAGCGGTTACATCTGCATTATCATTTAAATGACCTGCAACACCCATATAATCTCCTCTTCCTCTTACAAAATTCGCAAGCATATCGCCTTGAAATGTTTCCTGAGGATTTCTAACCCAATGTCCATCCCATGGATAAACTCTTTTTTCAATTATTCTTTCATCAACGGTATTCCCGATCAAGCCATAAGCAGCAAATTCCCACTCGGCTTCAGTAGGTAGTCGGTACCTTGGAAGAATTATTCCATCAGACATTTGTACATTTCGTGGTGAGGGTTTACCTTTAACTTTTTTTGGATTAGTTAGGTTATATCCTCCTTTGATAGGATTAAGATTGGGAAGTTGACCTTTTGGGTTAAGACCTTGTCCGTATTGTCCAGCCATGTATGCGTCTGTGGTAAAAGGTTCGTTTTGTTGATTTGGATTGGGCAATAATATTCCTTCTCTTATGAGTATATATTCATTTACTCTATCGGTTCTCCAGTTACAAAACTCATTAGCTTGCTGCCAAGAAACTCCAACAACGGGATAGTCTCTATATGCTGGATGTCTAAGGTAGTATTCTACATATTTTTCGTTAAATCCTAATTTTTCTCTCCATGATAATGTATCAGGAAGTGCTCTTTTATGAATCATTGGAAATCCCTGGTCAAACGTTCTTCTTAACCAATATAAATATTCGCACCAATGGAAATTAGAAATTTCAGTTTCGTCCATATAAAAAGAAGATATTGATACTTTTCTAGGAATATTGTGGTTCTCATAAGTTACATCTTGCTCAACTCTTCCCATGGTAAATGAGCCACCTTCAATCATTATTAAACCAGGACCTGTTTCTTGTTCTGTAAATGAACGTTTTTCAAAACCACCATTTCTTGGATCGTTGTAATCCCAGCCAGTAATACTAGATGTTTCATACTGTGATCCACAGCTTGATAGAAAATATATTGCAAATATGGAATAGATTAAATAATTTCTCATTTTAAAAATAGTTTTTGTCACGTTCAATAACGTAATTGTAACGTATAAGTTACAAATTTATGTTTTTTTTTAGAAAGATGGACAACTTAGTGACTGTATAATATTATTTTTAGTATCACATTGAAAATTTATTTGAATGGAGACTTCATGAGATCCAGAAGAAGCTAGGTATAATCTAGATAAATTTATATCGTAGCTATATCCAATTTTCATTAAACCAATTTTAGCACCTACTAAAACTGCATAATTTTGATTGTCTCTATACCAAAACCCCAAAACATAAGATTTTTTTTCTGCATATAGCCCAATATTTAATTGATTATTTAAGCCTTGTTGTTTGTAAATTAAATTTGGAGAAATTATCCATTTTTTATTGTTAGAAGTATTGTCATTACCAATTGAGAAATGGTAGCCAATATTTAAAGAAAATTTTCTTTCTAACTTAAATTCTTCAGAAAAAAAAGATTGTTTTGGTTCCGTTAAATGATGGGCAGAAAAACCCAGAAAAATTTTTTCGCTGTAGACTAAAATACCACTACTAAAATCTATTCCATTTTTGGAACTATTTAATGTGTTGTTTGATGTTGAAAAAACAAATCCACGGATTGGGTCAATCATATCTGCATATGTTAATTGGCTTTGATTGAATTTGTTTTGCCAAAAACACGCCTCAACCCCTGTTCTTAAAATTAATTTTTTTGAAATTTTTAATTCGTAAGAATATATTCCGCTAATTCTATTGTTTTGAATGGCGTTATTAAGTTTGTCTGATAACACCATAAAACCAAATCCACCATGAATTTTACTAGAATTATTGTCATAAGCAAATGAAGTTGTATTGAAAACCTGTGGTAAGCCAATCCATTGAGATCTGTGATTTGTACTCAACCTAGTACAATTATTAGTTCCTGCGAAAGCTGGATTTAAATAAATTGGATTTGAATAAAATTGGGTAAATTCAGCATCTTGACAAAGTGCTATTTTAAAGTAAAATGCAACACAAAAAGAAAGTATAACTTTGAGATTATTTTGAGTATTGCTACAATATGTCTTTTTGAGATTCTTCATCCAATATTAATAATAGAGGTATAAAAATGATTAATCAATACATTTTAGTACAATATTACTTTTAATTTTGAGTTATATACAAACATAAATAACTGTGAATTATTGTAAAGTAATTATATTTTCTTTCGTTTTCTTTGCCACCAATTGTTTTTCTCAAAAATCAATTATTGTTCAAAAGCAAATTGAGTACCATGTTGTTAAATGGACTGATAATTCTGATGTTAAGTTTCTGTGTCCTGAAAATGGTTACTTTGATCAAATTACATTTAATCCAGTTTTTCAACATAAATTACCATTTGCAGAGTATGAAATTACAGGTTTTGAGTTTGATGAAAGACCACTAAGCTACAACGAAAAACAAGCATATTCCAATGTTTCGTTTCCGAAGAATTACCTCGCTTCATTTAGATTACAAGAGCAAAATGCTGTTATTAAAAACAATCTTCTGTTAGTTAATTGCATAAGAAATTCAAATGGTGAATTGTACTTGTTGACGAATTTTAAAGCTCAAATAGTTAAAAAAACAAACTTTTTGAGACGTTTTAAAAATTCAACTTTTAAAAATCAGTCAGTACTAAATAGTGGTACTAATTGGTATAAGCTAAGTAATTTAGAATCTGGTGTGTATAAAATTGATTATAATTATTTAATTAGTAACTCGATTATAAGTTCTGAAATACCCTCTAAGAGCATTCATTTATTCGCCAATAATAAAGGACTTCTCAACCCAATTAATGACGATTTTAGGGTCGATGACCTTGAGCAACAGTCCGTATTTGTTTTTGATGGAGGAGATGGGCTGTTTTCCCAAGGAGATTATATTTTATTTTATTTAAACAGTTCGGATAGAATTAACTTTGATGGTCAAAATTTTAACCATACCAAGCACATTTATTCAGATAGCGCATATTGCTTTTTAAATATTGATAATTCTACAATGCCAAATAACCTAGATAGTTTAAATAATTTAAATCAAAGCTTTATTCAAACAATCACTAAATTCAAGGATTTTAATTATTTGGACGATGATAATTTAAATCTTTTAAAATCTGGTTCCCAATGGTTTGGTGATGTTTTTGATTTGACTAACATTTATATTTACCCTTTCCCCTTTAATCATTGCATTGATTCTTCACATATTAAACTAAAGTTAATGAGTAAGTCTAATTATTCAACAGCAAATTTTTATCCTTCTATTTTTGGGGAAAACAGAAGTGTTCCAATAAATTCAACAGGATCATCTTATTATGCAGATGTAGGAAGAGTTATTGTCGAAGAATTTGATGTTTTAAATAATCCAAATGTCCCCTATGAATTAACTTTAGAGTATTCAAAAAATGGTGCTCCATCGTCAAAAGGCTATTTGGATTATATAGAAATAAACTGTGATAGACAATTGGTAAAAGATAATCAACAGTTCCATTTTAATATTTTAAGTTCAGGCTTTCCTAACTACTCTAAAGTTGTATTAGATAATTCCTCTTCAGTGGATATGATTTGGGATATTACAGATTTTAGAGATGTTAAAAGTTTAGCTTTTACTAAATCTAATGAGGAAATAACTTTTTTGTCCTATTCAGATACTCTCAGACATTTTGTAGCAATCTCTGGTTTTAATTTTAAAAATCCAACTTTTGTTAAGCAAATACCTAATCAAAACCTCCATGGTTTAGGTAACGTAGATATGGTAATAATTACAGCTGTAGAATTTTTAGCAGCTGCAGAAGAATTAAGTTTATTGCATCAAAACGAGGGGTTAAAAGTGATAACTGTTACTGACGAGCAGATTTACAATGAATTTTCTGGTGGATTAACTGATGCAACTGCAATAAAACAATTCTTAAGAATGTTTTACTCCAGAGAAAATGGCAATCCATTAACCATCCCTAAATATTGTTTACTTTTTGGTGATGGTTCTTACGATAACAGAAATATATTGGGACATAATAAAAATATATTACCAATATATGAATCTTCTGAGTCTGTGAGTATTGTAAACACGTATGCTTCGGATGATTATTTTGCAATTTTAGCCGATGGTGCTTCTATGCAAAACACAGATTATTTAAATATAGGAATTGGAAGATTGGTGGTTTCAACCATTCAAGAGGCCAATGAAATGGTTCAGAAAATTAAGAATTACTCGCTGGAAGATTCAAATACATTGACTAGTTTAAATTGTAATAATCCTATGACCAATAGTATATATGGAGATTGGAGAAATAAAATAGTTTTAGTTAGCGATGATGAGGATAACAATGCATATTTTAGTGATATTGAAATTATGGCGTCTAAAATAAAATTGAATAAACAATCTTTAAATACAATAAAAATTCACTCCGATGCATATGTCCAACAATCTAGCACTACAGGAGAAAGAATTCCTGATGCTGAGGCTGCTATTAACCAAAAAGTAAAAGATGGAGCACTTTTGGTAAATTACATTGGACATGGAGGTGAAACGGGCTGGGCTCATGAGCAAATACTAACTGTTCCTACAATTCAGAATTGGGATAATAATAAAGCATTGCCAGTTTTTATGACTGCCACTTGTGAATTTGGAAGATTTGACGACCATGATAGGGTTTCTGGTGGTGAATATATTCTACTTAATAAAGATGGAGGAGGAATTGGGTTATTTACAACAACGAGATTAGTTTATGCTACTCCAAATGAATGGTTGAATAGATTCTTTTATGATACAGTTTTTGATTTTGTAAACCAAAAGCCACAAAGACTAGGCGATATTTATGTTGGTACCAAAAATAAATTTGCTCAATTTAGTGCAGATAAAAATTACAGAAAATTTGCACTTTTAGGAGATCCAGCTATAAGGTTAGCTATTCCAGAGTTAAAAGTTGAAATTGATTCCTTTAACAGAGATACTGTTAGTGCCTTGAGCGAAGTTAAAATCTATGGACACCTTAGCGATAATTTTGAAAATACTTTAACAAATTTTAATGGAAAAGTATATCTAACTTTTTACGATAAAGAATCTACCTTATCTACTTTGGGGACTAACCCTGGATCAGATAATCTTCCTTTTAAAATGTGGAAGAATATAATTTATAAAGGTAAATCCTCTGCTGTTAGTGGACAATTTAGCTTCACCTTTAAAGTTCCTAAAGACATTGGTTACGATTATGGGATTTCAAGAATAAGTTTGTATGCTGAAGATGGAACATTAGATGCAAGTGGATATAATGACTCTTTAATAATTGGAGGAATAGATACGACAGCTTCTTTAGACGAAAAGGGCCCTGATTTGGAATTGTATTTAAATGATGAAAATTTTGTCTCAGGTGGAATTTCAAATGCTGATCCATTATTGATAGTTTCTGTTTTTGATGAGAATGGAATTAACACTGTTGGAAATGGTATTGGCCACGATATTGAGCTTGTGATTGACAACGATTACGCAAACTCTATTGTTTTGAACGATTATTATGTTGCTGATTTAGACACCTATAAAAGTGGAAGAATCAACTTTGAACTTAACGATATTAACCCGGGTGATCATAATGTTCAAATAAAGGTCTGGGATAATTACAATAACTCCTCAACCCGAGAAATAAGTTTTAGAGTAATTGAAAATACCAAAATTGAATTATCTCATGTGCTAAATTTTCCAAATCCATTTACCACTCAAACTGCTTTTTATTTTGAGCATAATCAAAACTGCAACTTTTTAGATGTCAGTATACTTATTTATTCTGTTTCAGGTAAAGTAGTTAAAAGAATTAATAAGAGAATTCTCAACGAAGGTTTCAGATCAGATGGTATTTACTGGGATGGAAAAGATGATTTTAACGAAGTTCTGGCTAGGGGTGTCTATATATATAAATTAACTGTAACCAATGAAGAAGGTTTTAGAGCAGACAAAACCCAAACTATGTTCCTTTTGAAATAATTATTTTCTAAGTACTATTTATATATATTTGTCGTTAGCAAATAAAATTTTCCTTAGATGATTTTAAATAAAATAACATTTCTGAAACTATATGTAGTTTTAATTGCGGTGGTCTTCATCAGAAATTTTTCATTTTCACAAATAAGTACTCAACAACTTGGTGGAAGTCAAATCAATACCATTACTACAGCAGTTCCATTTCTTTTAATTTCCCCAGATTCTAGATCTGGTGCTATGGGTGATGTTGGTGTGGCAATCAGTCCTGATGCTAACTCTATTCACTGGAACCCCGCAAAGTTGGTTTTTATTGATCCATCTGAAGATGTAGGTTTTAGCATGTCATATTCTCCATGGCTAAGAGCTTTAGTAAATGATATTAATTTAGCATATTTATCCGGCTATAAAAGAATTGATAGGCTATCTACTATTGGGGCTTCTTTAAGATATTTTTCTTTAGGCAATATTACCTTTACAGACAACTTTGGAACTACAATTAGAGATTTTAAACCAAACGAATTTGCTTTTGATGTTGTTTATTCTAGAAAATTAGGTGATAATTTTTCAGCGGGACTAGCTGCAAGATATATTTACTCCAACCTCACCGGGGGAACAACTGTTGGTGGAGCAGATACCAAACCTGGACAAACTGCTGCAGCTGATTTATCGCTATACTATATTTCTAATTCCTTTAATCTTGTTGATAAACCATCTACTTTTGCTTTTGGAACAAATGTCTCTAATATTGGTGCTAAAATGTCTTATACTGAGGCTGCTACAAGAGATTTTATTCCAACAAACCTTAGGTTAGGAACTACTCTTAATATGGATTTAGATGAGTTTAATAAATTCTCGTTTTCTATTGACGCAAATAAATTGTTAGTTCCTACCAATCCTTACTATCACCCAGCTAATGGTGATATTGTATCTGGTAGAAACCCTGACATAGGGGTTGCATCTGGTATTTTTGGTTCTTTTTCTGATGCTCCAGGGAATGTCTTTGAAGACAACGGTTCTTATTATGTAGAAAGTGGATCTGTATTTAAAGAAGAACTCAACGAAATTAACTTATCTTTTGGTGCGGAATTTCTCTACAGCGAACTATTTGCTTTAAGAGCAGGCTATTTTCATGAGCACCCTACAAAAGGGAATAGGAGATTTATTTCTTTTGGAGCAGGTATTAAATATAAAGTTTTAGAACTAGATCTTTCTTACATTTTGGCACTTACCCAAGCAAGTCCTTTAGCCAATACAATAAGATTTTCTATTAAGCTTAATATGGGTCGTTCGCCGACAAATGAAGATTAATGGTCGAAAGATTTTCAACTTCTTACAAATCTTACGATTCAATTGATGAACTAATCCCCGTCGACAGAAAACTTTTAAAAAAAGCAAAAGAAATTCTAGAGCAAGCTTATTCTGTTTATTCAGGATTTAGTGTAGGTGCTGCAGCTTTGCTTGATAACGGAGAAATAATAGCTGCAAACAATCAAGAGAATATTGCATATCCGTCATCGATGTGTGCAGAACGTGTTCTTTTTTATTTCTGTAAATCAAATTTTCCAGACTGTATAATTGAAAAAGTTGCTATTACTGTTAAAGCTGTAGAGAAAATAATTGATGAGCCAATTTCTCCATGTGGTGGATGTAGACAAGTGATGTTTGAATACGAAAGAAATCAAGAAAAAAGCATTAAAATTTTACTTAAGGGAGAAGTTGGAAAAGTATATGAACTAAACAGTGTTGAGGACTTACTTCCATTAGCTTTTAAAACAGATGTTTTAAAACGTTATTAAAATCACTTCAAAACTTTAATTTCTTTTCATAAATATTATATTTGTTTATAAAATTTTTAACATGCCAACAACAACCATAGAAAAACCAGTTAAAACAAAGTCTAAAAAAACTTTATCTTACTCTAAAAAGCAATACTTAAAGTGGTATAAAGACATGCTACTAATGCGAAAAATGGAAGAGAGAATAGGTCATTTATATATTCAACAGAAATTTGGTGGCTTTTGTCATTTATATATTGGTCAGGAAGCAGTTGTTGCCGGAACGGCTTCAGGGTGTATTAAAGAAGACAAGCACATTACTGCTTATAGAGATCACGCTCACCCTATTGCATTAGGAGTTCATCCAAAATATATGGTTGCTGAACTTTACGGCAAAAAGACTGGAATGTCTAAAGGTAAAGGGGGTTCTATGCATATGTTTAATAAGGAAGTTAATCTTATGGGAGGCCATGGAATAGTTGGTGCTCAGATTCCCATGGGTGCCGGTATTGCTTTTGCAGACCAGTACAAAGGTAATAAGGGAGTAACTTATTGTTCTTTTGGCGATGGTGCTGCTAGACAAGGAGCACTACATGAAACATTTAACATGGCAATGATGTGGAAATTACCTGTTGTTTTTATAATAGAAAATAACAACTATGCTATGGGAACTTCAGTTAAAAGAACTACAAATGTAGAGGATATGAGTGAAATTGGTAAATCTTACCATATGCCTTCATTTGTTGTAGACGGAATGTCTGTTGAAGCCGTTCACGAAGCTATTGAAGAGGCATCAGCAAGAGCGCGAAGTGGTGAAGGACCAACTTTATTAGATATTAGAACCTATAGATATAAAGGCCACTCAATGTCAGATCCTCAAAAATATAGAACAAAAGACGAAGTAGAAGATTTTAAAGGAAAAGATCCAGTTTCTCAAGTTTTAAATACAATTACACTAAATAAACTAGCTTCTGAAAGTGATATTAAAAAAATACAAGACGAAGTAAAAGTACTTGTAGATGAATCTATAGCATTTGCAGAAGAGTCTGCTGAACTTGAACCGCACGAATTGTATGAAGATGTTTATATGCAGAAGGACTACCCATTTATTAAAGATTAAATTTTTGTTATGGCTGAAATAGTAAGAATGCCCAAATTAAGTGACACTATGACGGAAGGTGTGGTCGCTGAATGGCATAAAAAAGTTGGTGACAACATAGAAAGTGGCGAATTGTTAGCGGAAATCGAAACTGATAAGGCAACCATGGAATTTGAATCTTTCCAAGAGGGAGTTTTATTACATATTGGAGTTGAAAAAGGGCAAACAGCACCTATAGACTCTATTCTGGCAATTTTAGGAGAAAAAGGGGAAGATATAACCAAACTATTAAAAGAAGAAAAGGCTTCAGAACCTGAATTAGTAGAAAAAGAAGTTCCGAAACCTTCACCTTCTCCGATACCAACGCCAGTTGAGGTTAAGCCTGTAACTTTGGCATCTGTAACTCACCAGACTACCCAAAATACTTCTTTCAATAAACCTTTTCCAACCTTAGATTCATTAAATTCTTTAAAAATTAAAGCGTCTCCTTTGGCTAAAAAACTTGCTGAAGAAAGAGGGGTAAATTTAAAATTTGTCAATGGAACTGGTACAGATGGAAGAATTGTCAAAAGAGATATAGATACTTTCCAATTAAGCTCCACAGTACAAGGACAGGAATCCTTTGTGGATGAGCCAGTTTCTCAAATGAGAAAAGTCATTGCCCAAAGATTAGCTGAGAGTAAGTTTTCTGCCCCCCACTTTTATCTTACAGTTTCTATTAACATGGGAAACTCTATAGTAGCAAGAAAGGCAATTAATAACGCTATTAATCCATCAAAAATTTCCTTTAATGACTTGGTTGTTAAAGCAGCAGCAGTTTCACTTAAGGACCATCCCAAAGTAAATGCATCTTGGTTTGGTGATTTTATTCGATACAATGACCACGTTCATATCGGAGTTGCAGTAGCAGTTGATGAAGGACTACTTGTTCCGGTAGTAAGGTTTACTGATGAAAAATCTCTAACACAAATTGGTCAGGAAGTTAAATTACTTGCACAAAAAGCTAAAGATAAAAAGCTTCAGCCAGAAGAATGGGAAGGAAATACTTTCACTATTTCTAACCTTGGTATGTTTGGTATAGATGAATTTACTGCAATTGTTAATCCTCCAGATGCTTGCATATTAGCAATCGGTGGTATAAATCAGATTCCTGTGGTAAAAAATGGAGAAATTGTTCCAGGAAATATAATGAAAGTTACTTTAAGTTGCGATCACAGGGTAGTGGATGGTGCAGTGGGATCCGCTTTCTTAAATTCTTTTAAAAACTATTTAGAAAACCCAGTTCTATTGCTAGGGAAAGAAGCTATATAGAATTAGTTTTTTAATTAATTTATTATATTTTCATAGATCAAACTAATAATGTTTGTACTTGAATGTAGATGTTTTAAATACTCCTATTGAATTTCTTAAGGGGGTTGGACCTAAAAGGGCTGATCTTCTAAAAAGTGAAATGTCTATATATTCATTTAGAGATTTGCTTAGTCATTTTCCATTTAGATATGTTGATAGGTCTAAAACAGTACTGATTAAAGATATTTTAGAATCTCAAGGAAGTGTGCAAGTTTCTGTTCAAGTATCTAATGTTCAAGAGCTTGGCCAACCAAGAAAAAAAAGACTTTTGGTCTCTGCTTTTGACGATTCTGGGACAATTCAGCTTGTATGGTTTAAAGGCGTAAAATGGATAAAGCCAACCATTAAAATTGGCCATCAGTATGTTATTTATGGGAAGCCAACTTCTTACGCAGGTTCGTGGAATTTTAACCATCCCGAAATGGAATTAGAAGAAAAAAGCAAGAATAAGCTTGGTAGTCTTCAACCTGTATACCACTCTACTGAAAGACTTTCTGCTTTTGGGCTTCAGTCTAGAGGAATAGAGAATTTAATGAGGGATTTGTTACCCCAAGTTTTAAAGTTTATACCTAAAACATTACCAGAGAAAATCGAAATAAAAAACAATTTCCCAAATACCTATCAAGCATATGAAAATATTCATTTTCCAGTAGATAAACTTACTCTTCAACAATCAATTTTAAGATTAAAATACGAAGAATTGTTTTTTCTTCAACTGATTATGACTACCCAAAAGTTAAATACTAGAAAAAAACTAAAGGGCTATATTTTTAAGCATGTTGGAAATAATTTTAACGATTTTTTTAAAAAGCATTTGCCATTTGAACTAACTAATGCTCAAAAGAGAGTAGTTAAAGAGATTAGAAAAGATTTAGGTGCAGGAGTTCATATGAACAGATTGCTACAAGGTGATGTAGGAAGTGGTAAAACATTAGTTGCAGTTTTAACAATTTTACTTTCTATTGATAATGGATTCCAGTCTTGTTTAATGGCTCCAACAGAAATTTTAGCAAGCCAGCATTATAAATCATTAGTTAATTTTCTAGAGCCTCTGGGATTGAAAGTCTCCTTATTGACAGGTTCTGTTAAAAAAGCTGCTCGAAAAATAATTCATGAATCACTAGAAGATGGTTCTTTAAATGTACTTGTTGGAACACATGCTCTTATAGAAGATAAAGTAAAGTTTAAAAACTTAGGACTTGCTGTTATAGATGAGCAGCATAGATTTGGTGTTGCTCAAAGAGCAAAACTTTGGAAAAAAAATAGTCAACCACCTCATGTTTTAGTAATGACAGCAACACCAATCCCAAGAACTTTAGCTATGACTTTTTATGGTGATTTAGATGTTTCTGTTATTGATGAGCTCCCACCTGGCAGAAAGCCTATTAATACGATTCATAGATTTGATTCTAGTAGATTAAAAGTTTTTCAATTTATTGAAGATGAAATTAAAAAAGGTCACCAAGTTTATATTGTATATCCTTTAATTGAAGAGTCTGAGAAATTAGACTATAAAGATTTAATGGATGGCTATGAAAGCATCGTAAGAAGATTCCCATTGCCAGATTACCAAGTAAGTATTGTTCACGGAAAAATGAAGCCTGAGGCAAAAGAGTATGAAATGAGTCAATTTGTAAATGGTAAAACTCAAATTATGGT
>MDSY01124925.1_pt1 | contig 14061 bp, 15 predicted proteins | sample 811131 | NCBI WGS metagenome assembly MDSY01 (sample SAMN05326643, study PRJNA326480) | marine metagenome | isolation source: seawater | place: Atlantic Ocean: South West | collected 2010 | reverse complement strand
TGAATATGAAGACATTTCTGTTAATGCATGATTTATACCAACTGTTATAATAACATCATCTGGATTACTACTTAATTTTCCACTCATTACTCCGTTACACGATATATTTTGATTGGTACAAAATTCAAAATCTCTATATATTTTAGTACTAAATGGATATAATGTATCTCTACAATCAGCTAAACACATCCGTCCCTGATCTATACATTCAAAACCATTATCAGGCGCCCCTGATACGGTCCTAGTTATTTGTAAGTACCAGTTATAAGAAGAACCAGTTATATTTTTAACTACACTTTTAACAACATTTATCAGTACATTTTTCATATCTTGTAATCCAACACCTGCCTTTGAAGCATCATTATATTTAGTAATTCTATTAATAAGAGGTTTTTTATTATATAATGTAACGTCATTTTGATTTAACTCCATACGAATTACTCTAAATGGTATTTCTTTAAAATATTTATCTGCATCATTTTCATTATCATAAAAAGCTGTTCTCATGACTGTTATGAAAGTATCATTATGTGTATCAATACCTGAATTTAATTCAGAACCTGGAAATGAATAGTTAGATATTAAATTTTTACTAACTCCTGCTTTTAATAAACCTTCTATTGCATATTTAGTAGCTTCTTGACTATGTGATAATACTAGTGCAAAACTAGTATTGAATATGTTTACGTTTAAATTTAATCCCCGATCTAAATTAATTGAATCATCTAATGATGCAAATATTTCACATCTATCCGCAATGTTTCCATCTGGGCAATTTAAATAATATTGTTGGTTTAATTTACCAGAATCCGGTTTCCAATCTTCTGGAAAATGTCTAGAATAAAGATAATTTGAAAAACTGAAATATTTACATTTAGGTGGAGTTACACCTAACAATATAATCGCTTCATTTTTTTTCATATGCCACGTTCCTGAATAATTATTACTATCCGATATAGGAAATCCATAATATTCATCTATTACTTCATTTTTATGTGGAGGAAATAACATAATACCATATGGGGCATCTGGATTTTGAAAATAACAACCATCATAATTTAAAAAAGGTGATTTTTCATACAAAATATTTAAACAATCGGTAGTTTGCCAAAATCGAAATTTACCATTTTCAATATTTTTAAATTTACTATTTATGATTTGAATACCCGGTAAAATATCTGCAATATGATTATAGTCAAAATCGTATCCAACTGATACATGTAAGTTTAACAGTATAAACGATATATAAAAATTCATTATATAATGAATTTTTATATATATAAATATAATCAAATTTATATTTAATTCGCATAATATAAATATATCTAATGGTGATATATCACCATAATGCAGATTTATCTAATGACGGTGTATCACTATAAAAATTAGAATTTTCTATTTTACCGTTTATTTTAGTATCTTTTTGATTGTCTATTTTATTTTTAATTAAACTACTATTACTATGATAATTCTTCCTCGATACCGCTAAATACATTTCATCTGATCCAACTAGTAATTGTTCTTTATTTGGAACTATTCTTTTAGTATAAATAGCTATTGACCCATCCTTATCCACCATATCCATAGCGGTTAATTTAGTAACTGTATCACATAGTGGTATGATTGATAATATTTGTCCGATAGGTTCTCTTTTATAATCGCCGTCTAAACCTGCTACTATTATTATTTTATTATATTTTTCAGCTCTTTTTACAAATTCTAATAAATCATCGAAAAATTGCGCTTCATCTATAGCTATAACCGATGATTCATAAAATTCAGTTGAATCAATTATAGGTATTAATTTATCCATTTTTTTAGCTGTTTTTTTAAAATTAGAATGAGTCTTTATACTATCGTCCGTCCTAATATCATTTAAATGATTTATAAATAATATTTTTTTTCCTATTGCTTCATATCGACAACTTCTTCTTAGTAATTCAGTTGATTTACCTGAAAACATACAACCTAAAATAACTTCAATTCTTGAACCGTGCTGCATTATTATTTAATAACATAAATTTTTATATAAAAATAAATAATATAACTTTTAACTTATTTATTATAAATAAGTTACAATATAATTTTACTTACCATTTATACAGTTATCAATACATATTAGATAATTATAAAATAATTTTTTACATTTCTCATTCTTATCCTTTTTTGAAAAAATATCAGTAGTTGGTAAAGATATACAATTTAAAAATTGATTGCTTTCTCTTAAACAATTAGTTTTTTTAGTACTGTTTTTATCTATATTAATCATGTACATTAATATACATATATTGTTTATTTTTAAATCTTATATTTTAATTTACTAATATCATTTTTATGTTTAATGTAAATAATCTATTTATTTTATTTCTAAAGATTATATATCATAGTCGGTCATTTCAAAATCCCCTTCGTCATCTAATTCTAAAATAATTTTATTCCATTCATCATCAATTGATTCGAATTCTAAAGTATTTTCTTCACATTTTATATCACAACATAGTGTACCACAACACTTCAAACTACAAAAACTTATAGTATAACATTTATTTTCAAAAATAAAAGATAACAATTTAACAAACGATTTCATTATGTACTTCCTATTAATATAATATTAATTTTAATATAATATTAATTTTTTTCTTGATTGTATAAAATCTTATATTTATTAACTTCATAAAATTTGTAATGTTTACTATGTCTATAATATAAATCTTAATGGTGGTACTGTTGCTAAATCATATCCATATTTAATACCATTCGATTTTATAATATCACCTATATAATTAAAGTATTGTAAATTTTACATTTGAACCATAGATTTGATTATAATATGCCCATTGCATATCATGTTTGTTATATGATAACCATTTGCTTTCATTCCATGGAACATCCACTATATGGTCACTTGAACTGGATGTACCTACTATAAAACAACTACGTTCTAATGCTTCTTTAGGTAATCCAATTACATCTTTTTCGGAACAAGAAATTCGCCATACAAAACTGCTATCTCGATAAATCCATACTATTTTATCTAATCCATGTGTATTATTAAATTCACTATTTGATATTTTTATAGTATTTATGCTTTTATAGCATGGTGCGCCTTGAAACATTTCAGGATATAATTCCATTCTACAACTGCAATAGTTATACCACCCTTCAATTTTCATGTGAATTATAAGTGGTATCTTATTATAGTTTGATTCATATATCTCTGACTCATTATGAATTGTACTGGTTGTAAATTCTATTTTATTAATATAATTATATAGTTGTTGTTTATTTTTCAACGCAGTGTTACGATGATCTAGAGATAAAGACTTATGGATTACATTATCCCAACATCGTACACCTTCGTTTATGTTGACTTCACCACCTTCACCTTTAACTAACATTATACCTAACATAATTTGAGATTTTTCCCAAAATTTTATAGAAGTAGGATAAGATGTAAAACATTCACGTGCTTTTACAAAATCCTTTTTTATACCATACCCATTATAATAGCAATCTCCTAAATAATAAGTACCCATTTCATCACCTTCATATGAACTTTTTAACAACCATTGCACTGCTATTTTATGATCTTTATCTACACCCCATCCACCATTAAAATATATTCTACCTAAATTTCTCATTGAATTACCAATTATATCCCCGTAGTCTATCTTGTTATTATGATTTACAGAAATAAATGCTTGTTCATAATATTCTATTGATTTTATATAATCTTTGTTAATACCATGAATCGGGATACCAACCTCATGTAAAAAGCCCATCACAAATAATCCTCTAGGATCATTACTATTTGATGATTCAATTGCATAAATTACACCTTGTTTATTTGAAATTTGATAATTATCCTCTGGAATATTATGTTTGATGTTTTTTTCATATAATGATACATTTGTTAAATTATATTCAATAGAGTCATAAGCTATAATTCCCATCGCTTTAATATGCCCAAGTTTTGCAGCTTCAATAATATCATCTTTTTCAAAAAGTATAGATGCTTTGCGAATATTATATTCTGATAAATAATTTTCAGGAATTTTTTTAAGTTTAATATAGTCATCGATTGTATTTTTAAGAGCAAAATTATGTAGCAATTTATTTGATTTCAATTTTGAACCAGTGACTGGATTTGTACATCGTATATTAAGCCAGTCTTTAATAGCTTTTTCTTCGTAAGTATGACCTTCTTCAGTGATTACCGGATTTACCATGATTTCTTTTGTAATTGGACATATAAAATTTCTAAGCTCTTCAATTAAAGAATTATCATTGACTTCTTGTTGCTGTAATTTTTCATTATTTTTACGTTTACTTTTAACTCGTTTTCTTTTTTGTGTTTTTCGTCTATACGGCATTGATTTATTTTTTAAATAACTTAAAAAAATAAATCAAATTTTAAAAATAATTCTAATACTTATACCATATTAAAGCTTATTTACCCCTAAATCATTAGTTAGATTTGAACACACAAAAGCAAAAAGACTACAACCAATACATCCGCTTAGTGAACCTATCGACAATTGAATAATAGAAATAACATATGAAAATCTATATAAAGGCGTGTCTTCAATTTTATCACATTTTTCTTTCACAGTAGTAATGTATCCCCAAATTCCTATACCAAGCCAAATAAAACCAATAATTAAATTGGTACACGCTTTAACACTATTCTCTTCATTTGAAGTACTTTTAGCTTGACCAGTAGCTAACATAAATGATAAAATTAACGACGTAATCACATAAACTGATATATCACTATTACAGTCAACCGATTCATCGTGATTTTTAATAAGATATTTAATACCAAACACATAATAAGCAATTCCTCCAGCTATAATACCTAATATTATTCCTACAAATGTACATCCAGATATACACATACAGACCGACTTGCATTTATCTATAAATGTAGTACTGCTATTAACCGTGGATTTTGTATTATTTTCCCTGGCTCGCGATAAGCCACTCTCAATTGTTTCAGTAGTATACATATTTTCTGGATTTACTGTAGTAGTGTTTTTCATTATAAAAGTATTGAAATGGTAAAATGTATAAATTATGTATAATTCATCAAATTTTTTAATTACTTACATCATACTAACTCACTAATAAATTTGATTCGATTTTAAATATTAATTTTTAGAATAAATGCAAAAACAACTATCGTTATTTAAAACAAATTATAAAATAAATAAATTAAAAAGTTACGTAATAAACATAATAGTAATACTAATATCACTATTATTTATGAGTATTAGTATATATAATTTATATAGAGTATATACAGATTATATTACGTACTGTAGAAAGATATATTTAATGTAATTAATATTTACGATTTTTAATATAGATATATATATATATATATATATATCTATGAATAGTATTGTAATTTATTTAGGTATACTTTTAGTAGTATTTTGTTGGGTAGTAACTCCCTTTCTAAGAAAGATAGTTTTAAAAAAGACCTCTACTTTAGAAATGTTTATGTGTACACAATTAATTGTAACGGTATACATTATTTTAGCATATTTAATTATTAAAATTAGAAATCCCACTAGTTATGATTTTAAATCTATTTTAGATTTAAATAGGAATGAAACAATAACTCTATTTTTAGCTGCCGCGGCTACATTTTTCTCATCATTTGCATTAATATACTTATTAAAATATAATGAAGCGACATATATTATGCCACAATTACAACCTATAACTATAGTTTTAACTATTTTAGCAGGTATCTTTATATTTAAAGAAAAGGTTAGTTTAATGGAAGGATTCGGTGTATTAGTTATACTCATAGGTGTAATAATGATGAATTATTTTAAAACAGATAAATAATTATATGAAACTTCTATAATTATTTATTTTTTTGATAGTTTGTCATAATTAATACATAATGCTCCTATAATAATAAAAATAAAACCGTATATTTTGTACCAGCCCATATCTTCATTAAATATATAATATCCAATAATAGCACTTATTAATAAAACTAGAGGCTGAATATTAGGCATAATAAAAGTTACATCTTCCATTTGTACTAACATTATTAATCCAATAGAACCTAAAATACCGGTTATGGCTGCACCTATACTCCATATAATTTCATTATTAGTCATCTTTTTTACACAATTAATATCACATTTATTATAGTTAAATAAATAAACTGCGTATATAATCGCTAATATTATTATCATAACTTGATTTACTAGAAAATATTCGTTTGCAGATAAACTCTTAGAAGCTTTTTTTTTACCAAACGGAGTCAATACAAAGGATACTACGACAACCCCTATTAAAAAATAAGTATAAAATATATCTTCCATATATATATATATATAATATAATTTCTAAATATATTAAATTAGCTTCTATTGTAATTATCACAATTTAAGCATACTAGTCTTGTAAATGGAAATAATGTTTTTTCACCACATTGAGGGCAATATAATTCATCTTCTATTTCAGTATATACTCCGGAAAAAAATAAGTAAGAATTTACTTTTAAATTATCTTTTTTATAATCCGGTAGATTATTTACTATATCTATTTTTTTTTTATAGATATCTTTATTTCCCCACATATAGATTTTTATATTTTCTAAAATTTCTGACGGTAATATTTGTAAATTCATAATTAATCATTTATAAAAATTTAAAAATATAACCGATATTAAAATACTAATTAAATGAATTCATAGGGTTGTTTTGAGAAGTATCTTTTACTATTTTACCTTTTTTCATATAAATTATACGATTAGCTATTTTTGATAATTTATTATCATGACTAATAATAATAGTAGTTTTTTTCTTACTAATTATATTAAGAATTCTAATAACATGCTTTTTGCTATTTTTATCAAGTGCAGAAGTTGGTTCATCTGCAATAATAATACTATAATTTTTTATATTAATTAAGATTCGTAAAAGACAAACGATTTGCCGTTGACCCCCTGATAATTTTTCTCCATTTTTTCCAACATATTTATCGAGTAAATTATCAATATTATTAAAAACCTTTTTAAGTTTTAGTCTATTTATTAAATTAATCACATCTTCTTTATCCATATTTTTACCATATGTAATGTTTTCATAAATTGTTCTATTAAATAGTTTAGTATTTTGAGGTATATATGCTATATTTTGCCTTAATGTATCAGGATCTAAAGTATTAATATCTGTATTATCAATTAAAATTTTTCCAGACTGTGGTTGATACAATTTCATTATTAATTTAGTAATTGTAGATTTACCACATCCAACGTCACCTTTAATTACAGTTATTTCAGGATATAAATGAATATTAAAGTTATTTAATATATTATTAGTTTTTATATATCCAAATGATATATTTTTAAATATGATATTACCCTTTTTAATATTTAAATTATGTTTTTTTCCATGGTTTATTTTCAGTTGAATTAGGTTATTTAAAAAATGATGACTTTGTCGTAATACACCTATATTGTACATAAAATTTCTTATTTCTCCAGCACAACTTTGAAGATCGCCTAATAAATAAGTTATAATAAATAAAATAGTAATAAGATTTTGCACTTTAATTGTTCCATTATAAGTTAAATAAAAAGCGTATCCATTAATTAATATAAATAATAAAATATATAGAACAGAGTAAGCAATTTTAAATTTAACTCCACATAGTAAACTTTTAGTATATTTTTTATTGAATTTATCGGATTTAATACTCAATACTTTATATTCTTTATGGGTTTTATTAAAATTATAAATAGTTAATAAGTTATTAAATACATCAGCAATATGTTCGTGTAAATGGTTATGTGATTTATCTCTTATTACTGAACTATTCATGCATTTTTTACCAATTAAATATATAGATATAAAATATAATGTAATACATATTGCAGATAATATTCCTAATTGAATATTAATCATACAAAAATAAATGATTGTGAATACCGAAACTACAAGTGAACTTAAAATATAAGTTTTAGTTTGATGATACAAATCTCGAATTGTTGCAGGTAATTTAATAATTTTACTAATTAAGTCTCCTAATTCTAAATCTTTATAGTTAGTTTTAAATCTGTTAATTATTTTTTCTATCATCGTATTTCTTAAAAAAGATTCAGCCCTAGGTATTAAGACACTATCTAAATAGTCAGTAAAAGTAAACATTGCTTGACTAACAATAGCTAAAATAATAACTATTATTATATATTTACTACATGCATCAAATATATTTTTATAATCAGTGCTAGAAATATTATCTATAATTAAACCGTAATAATGAGGAAATATTATTCTTTCTATTAATAATGCAAGTATATATATTATATATAATATAACTAAATTTCTATTTTTATATAAAAAGTTTTTGGTTACATTTTTTAAATTATAGTTGTTTAGTGTATTACTCATTATAATATACTAATATATATTTTACGAATTATTTTCATAAAATCTAATTAGAGTTTAGAAAGTATATATTTTGAAATAAATTTATAGAGTCTAAAAATAAATGTAACGACTCGTTTATATAATCGGCACTAATACAATTTTTAGCATTTATCTGTACTCTTTTAGTATCATACATTACAAGTAAACTAAAAACTATAACACTAATATATGATATAATACGATGATTTCTTTTACTATATTTAGTATTTCTAAAAAATTCGATTATTCTTGCAATTATTATTGCTAGTAAAGCTATTAATAAATATCTACCCCAAGAATCAGCTATGTAATCATATAAATAATAGGTTATGACACTTAATAAAATTAATATAAAAAATGTAGTTACTGCAATTTGATGGAATAACTCTTTACTATTAACATAAAAGGGATACATAAATAGGCCTAAAAATATTATCTCTAAAATAAACAAGAAATTTTTTGTAAAAAATAGTTCAGATGGAGTATAAAGCAATACAACTAATAACATTAAAGATAATATCATTAATAGAATAGTAAATGGGCCAGAAAATATGGTATTCAATTTAACTTTATTTTCATATAATCCGGCATTTGTTGCCATTACAATACCCCATGCTAATATAAAATATAAATATGTATTTAAAACATAATTATTACAATGAAACTGTACTGGATTGAAACTCAAAGAATTAGTAACTATCGATAATACAGTTAATCCAATTAAAAGAACGTAATGAAAAAAATATAGATCCATTGTTTAAATATCTTAATATAATAATTTTAACAACATCTATAATTTAAAATAATATAATCATTCTAAAATATAGGATATTTAGTTTTATTATATTTTAAATACTATATTTATAACTTTCACTATCTTCATAGCAACTTTTTTGTAAATCTTTTATATTAATTAAATTACAAAGACAAATAGATAGAAATACTTCAAACCAGACATAATCAGGAATAGCACTCATGTAATTTAGTAAAAGATTATATTATTAATAATATAAAATTAAAAAAAAATAATTAATAAGCTAATTATCTAAATCATCGGATTCAGTTTGAATATTTAAATCACTACCACCTATATACGGATATGGCTTTTCTTTTAATCCTTTATATCCTTTGTCTTTAGATAATATTCTATTAGACACATATTTACCAAATTTATAATCCATATACAGCTGTAAATCTTTCCGGGGTCTAATTTTTCTCACATCCGCGCAATTTTGAAAAAACCATATTCTGTAAAAATCATACATCTGAGCCATAGTTAATCCTGACGAGTATTTTGGATCGTATTCAATTCGGTCGTTAATAAATTCTCTAAAATGATTAACTAAAATAATTTTTACTTTTAAATCTTCGTATACTGCTTCTATTATATCACTGGATGATGAATTAAATTTAATGCCTTCATATACATCATTATTGGGTTTCCATTTATCATTTAAACAACTTTTAAATTCTTCAAGCGACATAGGTTTGCTATTTTTATTACCCTTACATAAATAAGGATATATAGTAATATATACATTGTATATATCATCTAATTTTAAACTATATTTCATATCTGTATTTTCTATTGTTTTATGGTAAAAATTGTTAAAATCCATTGAATTATTACGCTTTCTGTCTTTATATTTATTAACATTATATAGATTAACATAATATTTTGCTACTTCCTTTAGGCGTAAAATTTCATTTTGAGCAGCAATAGCATATTTTTCGAATTCATCGCGTCTTTGAACTGAATTATTCAGTTGTTGAATATCTGGTATTGATTTTAATTCCGCATCCCAATTACTATCTAAATTTTTAAAGTATTCTAGAGGTATATGGTCAATATTTGATGGAGTACTTTCGGAATTCATTTGGTAAAATGAATAATTAAAAATTTTTATCAAATTTTTAATTATATAATTAAAATATTTTTCTTTTTTGTTATTATTTGGACGTTTTATGCTAAAGTATCCATAATTATTTTGATAAAAATCATATCACATTACCACTCATTTAAATAATTTTTCATACATTTTGAAAATCTTATAATATCAGTCTTAATATCATCTGGAGTACATTCATTTATAAAATTATCAGGATTCTGATATAATTCTTTTTTCATTATGTCTTTTACTCCAATTCCCATTACAAAAGATATATCTCCAAACATTCTAAATTCATCATTTTTTTCAGCTTGTTTATTAGTTGGTATATATATACGATCTATAATAGAAACAGCTAATTTATCACATTCAATTGGATTAGCTATTTTATTAGAATCACTTCGTCTTATTGTTATAATATTACTTAATTGATTCATTTATATTATTATATAATATAATAATTATCAAATTTTTCAGCTTTTTATGCAACTTTAGTAGTGAGTTATTATGTCATAAATTAATAATATTTCTAAAATTTGATATTTAAACATTTATTACGTATAACAACAATAATGGATAATATTCATGTAAATAATAGTAAACTATTTACAGAAAAAATGATTTGTAAAATAAAAATAGTAGTATATGAGAAACCTAATTCATTCGCATTTAATAATTTAGAAAACGAATCCTATGACTTATATTCTAATATAATACCTACTGCTAGTATTATTACTAGTAAAGCAATTAAAATTAACAATTCTTATCCATATAAAAATACTCCTTATTTATTACCAGACATATTATTAGATGATTTAAAAATACAAATCATGACGTATCTTGATTATAGATTAGATTTATTTACTATTCAAAAAATAGTATTGTATTATCACAATAAGGCTTTTAATAATTACAGAAAAAATTGCCTTTCGGATATGACTTTTTATCGTGATCATAATTGGATACAATACAATAATAATAACAATTATTATAATAATAGTTTTAAAGTTGAAGAACAGGAGATAAATTATATAATAAAAATGAATAATAATCCTTATTTAAAATCTATTCGAAAAAAAAATTAATACGTACTATATACTTTTAACTATTACTTAAAATATTTTTCATTATTAAAATTTTTATATTATCAACTTTATTAGAATACACTAAATATAATTTATTCAGGAAAAAGTATCACTATTATTTCATGGATTTTTTATAGTGTATCGCGCATAATATTTTTACATTTAATATCTATTTTTATTAAATAATTAATATGGAAATATTAAAGATTATTGATTATTATAATTTAATGGATATAAAACTTTCAGATGTAATTAAAAATCAATCAATTATTAATATAGGCTGTACAGGACATGTTGCAAATGGTAAATCAACTATAGTGAAATCTTTAACCGGCATTACTACACAAAAATTTAAATCTGAAAAGGAACGAAATATAACTATAAATATTGGATATGCTGGATGTAAAATTTATTATAGTAAACAAACAGACGAATATAGATTTACATCTTCGAATACAAAAGATAATATATTAGATAGTCATGGAAATGTAATGGTATTAGTTCATCATTTTTCATTTGTAGATTGCCCAGGACATGAGTCATTTATGAATAATATGATAACAGGTACCTCTGTAATGGACATGGCTTTTTTAATAGAAGATTGTAGTTCACAAATTATACCCCAACCTCAAACATATGAACATTTAATTGCCCTGTTAAATTCAAATATAAAAGATATATTAGTACTACAAAATAAGTGTGATTTAGTAGATAAAGAAGTGATATATATTGTTAAAGATAAAATAGATAAATTTTTAAATGTATTATATAAAAAACATGATTTACCTATAATACCATGTATAGCCCAAACTGGGGTAAATATGAATTATATAGCTAAATATTTAAATCATACAATTAAATCGTATTCCAGAGATTTAAATAAACCTTTATTAGCTAATATTGTCAGAACTTTTGATATTAATAGATCAAATATAGATTATAACAAATTAAAGGGAGGAGTTATAGGTGGTAGTATATTAAATGGAGTAATTAAGATAGGTGATTATATACAAATTTCACCCGGTATAGTAGAAAAAAAAAATAAAAAGTGGGTAGTTAATCCAATATTTACTAAAATAACTAGTTTATCGTGTGATTCAAACCAATTAAAGTTTGCTATACCGGGTGGATTAATAGGATTTGGAACAAATTTAGATCCTTATTTATGTAAGGGTAATAAACTAGTAGGTCATGTAGTATCACCTCCAAATGAATCGCCGCCTATAGTATACGAAGTAACTATTCATTATAATAGATTTAAACGCGATATAAAATATAAATTAAATAAAAACGATTGTATTAAAGTGGGAGTTATGGGATCTTTAGTAGATGGAGTGATAAAAGATAAATCAGATGATGGTTTAGTATTAAGTTTAGAAAAACCAACATGTTTATCTAGTAATAAATTAACAATTATACATAGTAAGAATTACAAGATATTAGGTATTGGTACCGTAATTAACCATAAATTAGTTGATATTATCAATAATATAGAAAATATAGAAGATATAGAAAATAAAAATAAAGTTAAATATAATTTGATAAATGACTTACAATACAATAATGATTATAATTATAATTTTGAAAAAATGGTTAGTCATTTAGAAGGATGTAAAGTACAAAAAAAAAAATTAAACATATCCAAACCTGTATATAATAAAATTAAAAGAAATCAGTTTTCTTTAATAAATTTTAAAGAAATAATTAACAGTTGCATTAATAACAATGATACAGAAGATTTAGAGGCAATATTTATTCAAGAATTCGAAAAAGAAATCAAAAGTAAAGTTAGTTTTAATTCACAAAATCATCTGCTAATAAATGAGGTTGTTAAAAAAGATATAATAGATAATAGTTTTATAAAACTGATAATAAAAATGAAAAGATGTAGAGTATGTAATAGCACTCAAACTTATTTATCCAAATCAGATAGATTATTAAAAATAAACTGTGAAACGTGTAAATCTCAAAATTCATATCAACGTTAATTTAGATATTTTAATCCACAATTTACCGGACGTGGAATACACGAATTATCGTATGTACCTTCTATGGTATTTGTATAATCACAATAATAGTTTTTATAATACTTAATTTTAACATTATAAAATGTAATATTTTTACATGGATTACTAATATTACACCTTAATATACCACTGTGTTGAGTTTCAACATAATCAACCTTTATATTTTTTATAAATATATTACTAATATTTATAAAGGGGTTAGTATTTGGCCAAAATCCATCACCAGTACCATCCGGTTCTTTTTGTTGTTGAGGTCCAATATAAATAGGCCATAATATAGAATTGTATGCATATATATTATCATATGTGATGTTATCTATTTTACCATAAACACCATTATCACTTGGATGTGAAGCGGTTTTAATATATATTAATTTTATAGGTGATTTTGTAACAATATTTTTAAATACAACATTTTTTACACACGCATAATTTTTTTCTGAAACACTTCCAATACTTAATCCTACACTAGTAAATACTGTTATATTTTCTACTAAAATATTCGCAGTACACGTCATGTCGACATTATCTATAGATAATGAGTAAATATTATTAGGCTTTATAGCTATACTATCATCATAATTAGATACGGTTATGTTATAAATATGAGCATTAACGCCGG